>Ga0208720_1000011_pt1 | contig 52065 bp, 51 predicted proteins | sample LakMenEpi20Apr10_FD_150716 | JGI IMG/M metagenome (GOLD analysis project Ga0208720, IMG submission 150716) | Freshwater microbial communities from Lake Mendota, WI - 20APR2010 deep hole epilimnion (SPAdes) | ecosystem: Environmental > Aquatic > Freshwater > Lake > Epilimnion/Euphotic zone ...
CTCCAATTCAAAGTTAAAGAAATATATAATTTATCGTTATCTCCAAGATAAACTGATCTCCAATTCAAAGTTAAAGAAATATATAATTTATCGTTATCTTAATATAAACCGATCTTCAATCCAAAATTAAATTATAAAAGTTAACTTCTTTTGCAATTCAAAATAAATAAGTAAAGATATGTTATTTTATCTGATATAAACTAGGTTTTAAAGAATATTGCTATGTATCAAATGATACAAAACTATGTCGAAGAACTAAATAATATAAGGACCGAAATTATCAGAAACAATACAAGAAATAAGAATCTTAAAAAAAGAGTATGTGAATTAGAGGGTCATATATTGAGTTACCTTAAGGAGAAGGAACAAGAAGGGGTTAAATATAAGGGAAAAGCAATCATGGTTGAAAAGAAAGAAAAATTTAAACAGAATAAAAAGCTAAAAGAGGAAGTCAGTGTTGAATTCTTTCGTGAAATCGGTGTTCGTGATGCTGAAAATGTATATAGAAAATTATTGGAAGTACAAAGAGGAGAAGCAGTTGAAAAGGAAACTCTAAAAATTAAAACTTTAAAGTAATTGAATTGTTAATCAATATTGAATAACAACTTAAAATTGGTTAGAACGAATGTAGTGATTATTTGACCTGAGATGTCGTTTGTAAACTAAAAAATGATTAGTATGCAGATCACATAATTTACAGTTGTATTTCACCCTATGAATTACAATTGGTGCATTGCTTTGGATATAACAATCCATTCTATTATTGATATACTTATACTTATTATAATACACATGTCTTATCATTTAATATTTAAAGAAATTACAATTCTATTTTCAATTTAATATCACTAACAAGCCAATAATATGATCTCTTTTATAATTTGATCTTTATATAAAGAAATTAAACTAGTATCCAATTCTAGAATTTTATTCTTTTCTACGGTTAAATTCGAATTGTCATAATAGTCTTTTATCAGCAATAGATAACGATATGACGAAGCGTTATCGTATTCATTTGCATACATCAATACATCGGATAATAGAGTATCATTAGTAACATCCATGGTAATTGTTTTACCAGTTGAAAGACGAATGAAAATTTGCATTTATTATCATCATCTCTAAATTTAAATTATTATTCTATATTTTAAAAACCATAATGATCATTGGTTTAATTCGTATCGAATAATTTAATTCATAATAATAATAAATGAAAAAGAAAAATATAATATGGATATTGATCCTATTGATTTTATTTACTATTATTGCTATTTATCTTTTTCAAAAAAGAGAAAATATGAACCTTAAAAATACAAATTTTAAAAATATAAAACTAATACATATGATTTATATACCATGGGATAAAGATCAAAAACTAAAGTCTGATTATAATGACTTTGACAAATCATCATATGAAGACCTTAAAAAAAACAACCCTGATTACAATATAAAATTATGGACATTGATAGACATACAGGACTTTCTGAAGAAATTTTATCCTGAATATTATGATACTATATTCAATTTACCAAGACCAGTTATGATAGTCGACTTTATGAGACTATTGATTATATACCATTACGGTGGTATATATTGGCAATATGGAAGTGAAAGAAAAGTCGATTCTATGGATATATTTCTACCTTCTCCAAACAAAAAGGTAAAGTTGTTTACTGAAATAATAATATCTCAAGAAATGTCAAATATAATGAAAGACGAACCTATAAGGAAAGGAGAACCAGAAGAGTTTATTAGAGTATATACTGGAATCTTTTCTGCATTTCCAAAACATCATTATATTCATACCTTATTCTTGACTGCAATCGAAAACTCAAAGAAATATAGAGTTCAAAAGGATTATGATATATTGTATATCGGAGGAAATACAATGATGAGTTCAGTCTACGATAAAATTGGAAAACAATTAGAAGATGTAGAATTGGTTGATTATTATACAACAACAAAAATGATAAAAATGAATTCAAATAGAAGCTGGAGAAAGGAAGCAAAGGAAAAATAAACTTACCGGATCCCCTTAAAGATCAGATATTCTAACGAAAATTACAGATTTATATTCATATTTTCAACCGACGATTCAGTCCCTTCTCTTATAGAAACTCCAATGAAGACATTCACTTTAAATAAAATATAAATCTAATTTATTATAATTTATTTGATAAATTACAATACAAATTCAGTCTTTGAATAAAGTTATTAGTTTACATATCACTACTACTGTAGTCATCCCCCATTTGATCATCAAAATTCGCACGAGGTATTACACCACCGTCAGCAACATCGAAACAAAGGGTTTTTGATAGTTCATAAAGTTCTTCGTCTTCACCAATAGTAAGCTTCAATATTCTTGAATTAATCATATTCTTTCCGTGACCACGAGCTTTATCAGAACAGATATTGAATATTTCTGCTGCAATATGTTCAAGAACACCTGTAAGATACACTGCACTTGCTGAACCAACACGAGTTTTATACTTTTTAAAGAATTTAGATACACGAGCTACTGGTAATATCAAACCAGCTCTTTCTTGTCTTCCCATACGAGGTCCGACATAATCTTTCGATGATAAATACTTGGATACTGCATTAGTTGCTGTCTCTTCAGCTGTTTTTGCCAATTCACCACTTAATAATATTCTCGAAGCATACAGAATAGTATTAGGAGATATTGTCGCTTTCTTTTTCTTCTCGTTCAGGAACTTAGCCTTCTCGCAAATTGCACTTCCTAGTAAATTTATAAACTGGTTTATTTGAGATTTACTGATTTTATCCAATTTCATATCAGGAGAAATAAGCTTTTGAAGACGGGATAAAAAGAGACCAAAATTATATAATGGTGCTCCTGCACTTAAACTTCCATTACGACAATTACCACCTTGAGTATTATTCTTGTACAAATCTATATCAGACGGTTTAACTACTGATCTCTTTGCATGATGAGCATTAATCTGTGCTCGGCTTAAAATATGAACAACACAGTTTTCCAGACAATGCTGTATTAATATCATAGCATCACCAGAAATACGAAGTTCTTCAGTATAATTTTTAATGATAAATTTAACATTTCTTGCAAATACTAATTTTGGTATCATCAAACAACCAGAAAGATTTTGATAATATTCTATTTCATTATTAGCTATATTCTCCTTATACTTTTTTGGTGGTTTGCATGAAGAATCACTTACAGGGTTACTAAAATACTTATGGGGGATTCCTGATGCTACAGCATTCACATCGATTGTTTTCTTCTTATTATAAGTTGTATAATTCACTATATTAGAAATCCAGCTATCAACCATATAAAGCATATGACCTCTTATTTCATCATATGACAAGCCATTTAGACTCTTCACACCAGCTCGGCGAGCCAATCTAACTATTGAAGGTTTGTTAATACTATCCATTACATTACTCATTATTGTATTCATTTATTATTAGAAATTTTATTATTAGAAATTTTATTATTAGAAATTTTATTATTAGAAATTTTATTATTTACCAAATTTGTATATGAAATCATATACAAATACAACTCAATATTAATCCATAAAAATAAGTTTTGGACGGAATATATCCTTCAGCTCATTCAATACCCTTTCGCGATTTTTCATTCTAAACAAATATTGATTTCTTACAAAATCAGGCTTGAACCCAACTATATTTTTAAAAGCTACATTACACATTTGATCCAAAGGAATTACCAAGTTCTTAAGATAATACATATAATCCAACTTGATTATATCACCGTGTTTCTTAATATAATCAATATCTTCTACCTTATCGTATAACTTACCTCTCTGATTACTTGGATATGCAATCACATATTCTAATCTCGTTCCTGCAGGAACAATCATTCCTCGATTTTTCATCCTTATAGAAAGTTGAACTTGTGCAGGTAAACAAGAAAGATAATATTCTTCTTCTGTATCAACATTCTTTTTTTTCAACTGCTCTTCCTTCTCCTTTGCTTTATTACTCAATGGAGGAACCTTATAATCACCAAGCTGAATCTTAATTGATTTCTTACCCGTTTTTTCATTCAAACTTTCAACCTTATATGATTCAGGATCTTCAACGACTTCTATAATATTACCAGAATTTCCAACTGATTTAGTAACTATAAAATCTTCAATTGGTTTTGAATGTGAAAGGAGATCGTTTATCTCATTCAGTATATAATATAAAATATCTTCACTGTTGATACAATCAGCAATCTTTGATATTACATTTTCATAAACATCACGGACAAACTTAGAATTATCTCGTCTTGCAAGCAACACACCCTTCTTACCAATCTTATTATTTATATTTCCCTTCGCATCACAAGCACGATACATATATCGCTTCTTCGTTAGAATAAAAAAGAAACTATAAATTGTCTCCTCAAAATCAATTCGAATAGGAGGAGGAAATTGAACACTAATCTCATCAGCAACCTTAAGTGCATATGCCCAAGTCTCCTGTGCTGTTGTCAAATGAGGAAAACAGACATAATTACTATCTGTATCACCATATATGAGTTTACCTTGATGCAGTTCCTGAATATCTCTTGATACTTTCTGAATATTTGTTCGTCCCATATAAGTAACACACATTGCACCTGGCATTAGAGGCAAATATCCTCTTTTTACTCCAAGGGCACCATACATACTATTTGCTGATACCTTCAAAGCAAGTTGTCGTTTATCAAGAACATTACAAAGCGAAGCAAGTGTTTCTCCATTTTCATCTGTTATTTCACCGTTCTTAATTGCCTTGATTCTATCCTTATATTTATTGATTTCTTTTCGTGTATTTTGTCTTGCATCTAGCAAGTTCTGAATGATAGTAGGTAAAACACCCTTTGGTTCCTTCAGAAAACGATACTTTCTTTTTTCGCACATTGGATTCTTTGCTATCGTTTTCTTTATATCAGATCTTTCTTTTTTGTAAGGTTTAAGTTCTTCCACCTTTACTTTTATCTCTTCCGCCAGTTCCTTTTTTCTAAACTTATCGATTCTGCTATCTCTCAACTCCCGAAGATCCTTGATATCATCCTCCTTCTTTTTGATATAGTTACTCAGATTAGTCACACGAATCACCTTTTCGTCGTGCTCGCAACCAATATGATCTTCCCATTCCATCACATTGCATTTCCGATTAGGAATGCTATCATCGGTCACCCAAGTTGAATAATCAATATTATAACCGATAATGATTGACGGATACAGAGAACAAAAATCAAGAGGAACAACCATATTGTAAGACCCTGGAATAGGGTCAAATACATAAGCTCCAACATATCGTTCATTATCTTTAGCCTCGTATCCATTGCTTTCCACGACAATATTTTGACTCAAGCAATACTTATAGATTTGAGAAAAAACTTTGATTTGTTGTCCTTGTGTATAAAGAGTAAAAATAGGAACATTACAAATGCTTGCCATTTCAGTAAGACCATACCACATCTGAAGTTTACCGATTAGAGATACGACTAGGGCACTATCTTTTATACAGTATTTACCAACAATACCCATTGCTTTTTGAGATTGGAGAGAATAACTTCCATCATTCTTTCGTTTAGTACCAATCTGATAACATTTGAAAATACCCTTGACTGAAAGAGGGTCCTTCGTTTGACCAATAAAAAATTCAGCAATTGTTTTCAGTTTATAATTATTGAATTTGTAATCTCTTTTTACAAGAGGGAGAAGATCAACATACAGTCGACCTTCTGCATCCAAAAACTCAAATTCTTGATTCTTATAAGCTGAAGAAGACCAACTGATTGTCCTCTTCTTTGCCATCTTAGTTTTATGAAATCCTTGTTTAGCAAATATATCGGGAACCATACAAGGGGCATTCGCTCTGTCAATCATATAAGGAATATCAAATCCAAATATATTATATCCACAAATTATATTCGGATTTTCAGTTCTAATTAACTTTACAAACTCAATAAGAACATCAGCCTCTGTATTACAATTTATAATATGAACTTCTTCCCCAACCATAGACTGTTTAGGTCTACCAAGAGAAATCAAATAGGAAGTGTAATTGTTTTCGTTATAATCTCCTTCCCTCGTAAAGACACAGGAAATTTGAAATACCTTATCTCCTAAATTTACAGACTTAGGCATAGCATTATTATTAGTTGAATAAACCTCTATATCAAATCCCATTATCTTAGGCTTAGAGGCAATCGGATTTTCAAAAGGACCAATACGGTTTTTACTTACAATATATTCGTGTTTACATAAAGTAATCTTATTTTCCTCCTTTTGTTTCTTACCCGTAAATTGAATCCAACCAGCCGTTGATATATTTTTATTACAGACAAATTGCAATATAGGATTGGCTTGATCTTCGTGAACTTTTAATATCACCCTTCCAAATCCAGATATAATCATCGGCTTCCTAAGCAAATAAACAAGAGACTTGATATGTTCCTTATTTGCAAAGTAACAAAGCAAGAAGGGAAACAACTTGTATTCACCATTCTTTGTAAAATTAGCTTTATAAAGTTTCTTCTTCAAAATATACTGGGCATCCAAAGTTTCTTTCTGCCTAGTCAAAAGTTCATCGATCTTTTTTCTTATCAAATAAACACATCCTTCTGTAACTTCATTTGGAAGTTCAATATAGCAATAAGGATAAAAATCATCAACACGAACACAGACATTCTCGTTCTGTTCGTTTAGTCCATAAATACGGATACAAGTACATTCAGTCTCGTCTTCATCAAGATACCAACTATATGGGGAAAATCGTGAGCTTTGCATTATTCTACTTTAAATTCTAATTCCATTTTTTAATTCATTTTTATAAAGTAAATTCATCTTAACAATACATAAGTATAACCATTTTTCAATTCTTCAAAACTATACTGATGACCAATCTCTTGATCTTCTCTTTCTTTTATTATTATATTCTCACTACCATATCTCGATCTCCTCATACAACATAACTTTTTTATAAAATCTAAAAATCCCATTTATTATGAGACTGGAAATTTAAATTCAATGAATTTAAATTTTATCAATTACTTATATTAATATGGAAATCCAAGCTCCTTGACAGCCTGAATTTTTTAACCTTGTTTACAAGGAAATTTTCATAGACTAGTTTTCTTGCATTGTTTAACATATATTCTAAATCCTGCATATTATCACTATATTTTCCATAAGAAGTATACTCATCTATATTTGATCCTGCATCACCGGAAATACGACTAATTATATATTGAAAACTTTGAATTGCCATCAAACTGACATCCTCTATCAATACGATATCGCTTGGATTATAAAAAGTGATTAAAAACAGTCTATTAAACGAATTGATCATTGAAAGTCGAAGGGCATAATCAACTGCTTTCACATAGTTTTGAGATGTGTTAGGAATATCATAATACAAGTATGCTTGTTCCACATATAAATCATATTTATCATTTCGAATTGAGATTGACATTTTTATTTATTTGAGGAGAAACATTATATAATTCATTTTAAATACAATCTCAAATTAAAGTGATATTTCTAAAATCAAATCTTAATTATGATAACCGATATTGAATCTCTAAACGACGAAGTTAAATTACAGGACGAATCGAAACTGAAGAATTTAGTTTTTGAAATAATTAAAAAATCAAAATCATCAGATATTGATGATAAGATATTCAATAATATCAGAAAGAAGTATAAGGTTCTTCCTTCTAAAGTACAATTGAGATACATCTATGAAAAATACTTTCATCATATTCAACTCAACAATAATCTAAAAAGATTCCTAATCAAACGAGCTATGCGATCGGAATCTGGTGTATTGGTTTCTACCGTAGTTTTACGACCTGATGTATTCTCCTGTCCAATGAATTGTTCTTATTGTCCAACAGAAACAGATTTATCAGGAAAACCAACTCAACCTAAATCATACCTATCTACCGAACCTGCCATGCTTAGAGCCCTTCAATACAACTTTGATATTAAAGAACAAATTAGAGACAGAATCAAGTCCTATATCAAAACAGGGAACATCGATGCCAAATCAAACACCCCATGTAAACTCGAAATCATCATCTCCGGAGGAACTTGGGAATCATACCCATACGACTACAGAAACAAAGTAATGAACGAAATATATTGGGCTTGTAATACATTCAATAATCAAAATGTAATGAAATCAATTGAAGAAGAGATTCAAATTAATGAAACATCAACATTTAGAGTCATTGGACTTACACTCGAAACTCGACCTGATTTCGTTACAAAAACATCGATCAAAGATTATCGACGATGGGGAGTTACTAGAGTTCAAATAGGAGTTCAACATTACAATGATTATATCCTTCAAAAAATTAATAGAGAATGTTATACGGTTGATACTATTAGAGCAATTAAACTTCTAAAACAAACTGGTTTTAAGGTTGTATGTCATCTAATGCCTGATCTACCCGGTTCATCACCACAACTTGATAAATGGATGTTTTATCAAGCTATAAACAACCAACAACTACAATTTGATGATGTAAAAATATACCCTACAGCAGTTTGCCAATCAGATAATCCTAATATCATCGTAAAATCAGATATTTTAGATTGGTATAAATCAGGTGATTATATGCCTTATGCTGATAAAAATCTATATGATCTAATTGATGTTCTCACATACTATAAAACAAATATTCAACCTTGGGTTCGTATTCAAAGATTAGTTAGAGATATTCCGCAAAAGTCAATCCATGCAGGTTATGAAAAGATTAGCAATCTACGGCAACTCTTACAAGACAGAATGAATAAACAAGGATTAAAATGCTACTGTATTCGTTGTATGGAAATTAGACACGGAACTCATAACACACCTATTTTAGTTGTTAGAAAATTTAAAGCATCAGACAGTCTAGAATATTTTATTTCGATCGAAACTCATAATCAACCCAATTTCTTTAGTTTTAGTTTTTGGTCGTACTTATGGTTTCTATTTATTTCATATATCACATCCTTATTGTTATACCCAAAAAAATACAAACGATATTGGTCAGGAGATCTAAACACATATACCGGACTTATTGGATTCTGTAGATTGAGAATTGATAAAGATGCTGGTGCTGGATTTATCAAGGAAATACAGAATTCGGGTATCATTCGTGAAGTCCATATATACGGACAAACATTAGGTGTAGGAGAAAACGGTGAAGCTTCCCAACACAAAGGATACGGTAAAATGCTTGTAAAAACAGCCGAAGATATTGCTAAACGACATAAATATGATAAGATATCAGTCATATCAGGAGTTGGAACAAGGGAGTATTACAAAAATAAATGCGGATATCATCTTGAAGGGACATATATGGTTAAAAATATCTGATTTCAATATGGTATCGAGTATTAGAAGAATTGATTTCAATATGGTATCGAGTATTAGAAGAATTGATTTTAATAATTAAAAACCTAATAATGTTAGAGAATATAGCGATAAATTATCTCATTCACAAAGTTGTTTTACATAAATATAAATTTTAAATTGCAATACAAGTTAAAATTCTTAAAATTCATCAATTCCATGAGTTATGATCGTCTGATAGGTTTCTAAAGCTGTAATTAAAGTACCCTTACTTTGAAACTCATTCATGCCTTTCTTTTGAAGTAGCTTCACAGTCAACTGATATTCATTGCATGTATAGGTACTCATTACTTCTGTCTGTTCTATCCTATCAATCTTCTTATTTAGAGGTGCAAAATTAGAAGGCTGGTAATTATGAGAAGGTATCTTATGATTCTCAGATAATTCTCTGGTTTGTAAAGAAACCCAATTTGTACCTCGAAGTTCCATAGGAAAATGAACAGGATTCACATCATATGGAACAACAATTATGATATACCGACATTGGTTATTTAATAAACAATAAGTTTTAACCATATACAAGCTGTATTTTGTATCGATATTTTTTATTTTATATAGGGTTGGATGATTAAAGTAATCGTCAAAGTAGTCCAGCAATGAAGTCTGTTCAATCTCGTCATCAATAATCAAGCCATAAGTTGTCATTATCTTTTTTTATTATATTGTTATTTATAAATGGATTCAAAATTATACAAACTCGGGTTCATCGATCAGGATATCATGATGAGAAGAGACCTACAATACCCTTTATACAACCAACTAGTTTCCAATAACTGTAAATCAGATAATGGAAAAAAAACATGCAACAACTATACTTTATACCCTGCTATTCATAGAAAGTGGGATTACGGATCATATACTTGTCCTCCAAGCATTAGATATATTTTTTAACTTTAATTTGACTTATAATCAAATTGAAGGTCATCATAAACAAATTACTCCTTTTTACATTCAACTCCTCTTGCAATTGATTTCGTATACTTATCGGTCAAATATACAAAACTATCAACCCACTTCCACATTACCTTCTTATCCTCATCATCAAGGACTCCTGATCTCCATAACCTCTTAAAGTGACCAATCTTATCACGACTAGATGAACTGTTAAAATCAAATAGATTATTATCAAGAAAAAACTGCTCATCTCGATTCTTAATCATCATCTTGAATACCTTATTTTCCTTATTCAATTGATAATTGAAATTATTCATTACATCTTTAATTGGTATCTGATTTGATAAAAATAAACGAATTACGACCAAATCCCCCTCCGAAGGAAACTGATTAATCAACTCGTCGAAAAAATTAATAAGCTGATTTTTAAATTCAAGTAGTATATCTTCTGTTGACATTTTGTATTTTTATTCTTTCCTTTAAACGAAATAAAATATATTTCAATTATAATCTCCGCAAGAATTTTGAATTATATATAATTCAAAATCATATTGATCAACAGTCTATTCTAAATCAACTATAGTGCCAAATACACTAAATCTCTGATTGTTATATTGAGAAGCAGTTATACTGACTTTCAATTGCTTTCCTTCCGATATAGATATGTTCTCTCCGCTTTCTACCTCCTTTATAAAAGAATTAGACTTCTTATTAAAAACATAACCAACTATAAACTGCTTAGGAATCAAAATCTGCATCTTTTTCATCACATCAATAAATATACCATCAGGAAAAACCATACATACATTTCCTTTTAATATACGATCTGACTTAGGATTCAAACAGGAAGCCTCGAACTTTATATCGAAAACTATATTTGAATCCATATTGATATAATTATCAAGTATCTTGATAATACGGTTTATCTTGATAATATAACCATAATCCTTATTACATTCGGTACAACAACTACGGGTCAACTCCGTCATTATATGTTCCATAATATTTGAATCCATAAACTTAGGCTCTATACAAATTTGCTTCTGAATGATAATCTTTTCCATATGAACTAAATTTAATATTGGAATAATCTTAAATTTCAATTTAAGAGTCAACTCAAAAAGACACATTCAAAAACCTCTGGAATGTTATCTTACAATGACTATTCAAAACTATCTTACCATCCTTTATCAACTCATTCAAACATTCTATCTTCACCCAACCAATACCATTTGCATCATTACCATATATATGGTCCTGAACACTCACTACACACTCCTCTGATTCAATAAAAAAATAAACAGCCTTATTTCGAATTGAGGTAGAACACATAAACTGAGACTCATTTACATCAAGACCAGTCTCCTCCTTTACCTCGCGAACAGCACATTTATTATATGTCTCATCCTTATCTAATGTTCCCTTTGGAGGACCCCATAAATTACCCCTAGATTGTATTAACAATACCTTATTCTTATCAGGATCATAAATAAAAACACCTGCCTTCTGCCTCCTATTCCGTCTATCAAAAAAAAATGGTTTTTTGCAGTATGGTTTTATACTCAAAGAACAACAATCATTAAAACATTTAAAATTCATCTACTCTTTATTTTAATACTACATTGAAAATCCTTAAATAAAACAATTTAATTATATCATATTCATTTACAACCCATTTACAACCCATTTTCAACACCATAAAACGGCTTATATTCATATTCTATAACATAAATGTTCAACAATATAAACAAAACATTATTCGGACAAATATATTTCTTTAATAAACAATCCCATTTTCAAACCAGAAATTCAAATTTATACTACGAAACTTTTTCTATACAAAATAAAAATATATACGGAATATTCGATTTCAAACAATTATCAAAAAATGAACTGTTCACAACCATCATTTTGCACTCAAAAGACAAATCATTCGAAATTGAAGAACGATACAGATTCATCAATAATATAGAAATTATTAAACTACAAAATTTTAACCACATTATCAACTTCGAAGAGATAGATAATCACATCCTTAAAATCATACTACATAAAAATAATAAACACATCATCAATTGCTCCTGCTGTCATCTTTATTAGTTATTATTTAACAAATAATAACTTAAAATTACCTCATATATCCTCATATTCAAAATCTTGAACTTGTCCACCCCTCGAATTTAAAAATTGTAAAAATACCCTGATAACACATATCATAAATACACAAAAAATAATAGTCAAACTAACTAACAGTATTTCAGCATTCATTTATTTATTTACAGATATATTTAAATTGGAACTTTCCAATTTAAATATAACCCATATAACTTAATTCTGGACTATTATCAATAACAGGTTCTATCCTTAAAATACACATACATATCTTATACACAAAAGAACAAACAACTAATAGACATACTATATATATCAGAATATCCATTTATCAATATCATTTACTTCTTAAAATTTTATATATAATCAGAATTACAAATATAGCAATTATTACACTTATACCCGTCTTAGAACTCAAGCCATTCAATATATTCAATACAACAGGTCTTATCCTCTTTATTATTTTTGATAATTTTTTATTACTACTAATAATATCAATTAACCCACCAATTCCACTTTTTACACTACCTCCACTACCTCCACTACTTCCTCCAACATACTTTTCCGGTACAAATTCCAAAGTATTAGGTATATCAAAAGTTAAAGCACCTCCTAATATACTATCGTTCATAATGATAGGAACATCAATCCCATTCCAATTCGATTTATCAGAAATCTGATTACTACAAGCCATCTTGAAATATCCTAAATCACCACCATAAACTCCCCAAGAATTACGAATTAACCAATATTGAATACCATTCGAATTTACACCCCATCCAACAATTACTACAGCATGACCTCCATCAAAACCAGATTTTGCATTAGGAATATAAACTTCATCAGGATCACTAGATTTATTATCCCAAAAATCTGTAAAATCATTATACACTGCAAAAGCAGATACTACAGGTCCCTTTGTATATATCTCCCTTTTTATATTCAATATAGAACCAGGCAAATCAATATCAGATATACTTGATATAATATTATTACTCTTTTTCACCCATAGTGCAGTATAGTATTCATCATTACTCATTTTTACCGTATACAACTTATTCTTAGCCAAAGGATTACCACAACAACTACTACAACAATTATCATCAACACCACTCAAACAAGGATACGGAAACCACTCTGGATTTGGTTGTTTCTTATTTACAGGATTGTTTTGAACCATCGTATAAGGCCAACAAGCTTCAACCTTTGCACCCACCTTTCCAAAAAAAGAAAATGCATCACTAGTTAATCCACCATTACAACCATTTGCTAATCCGATATCAGGAATTTGACTTGAACAAGATAAAGTCCAAGTTATACTCGGTTTTGGTGCCTTAATTCCATTAACCTTAGATTCAGACAAATTATTCCCCCTTATCTTACCATCTTCTCCAAATTTAATAGCATATCTATCTCCTAATGTCGTTGCTGCTGAAAAAGCCCAACAAGAACCACATAATCCCTGATCTCGTGCACTCTCTATATTTACATATTTATTATCTCTCCAATTAAAATTATCAGGAAGTGCAACTGCTATATCAGCTAATCCAAGTGGTTTTTGAGATATTTTTGAAATCGGTAGTTTTACCGATAAATCAGCTTTATTTACCCTTTTACCCTTATATTCTATATTTTGAACATCTGATAAACTGCCTCCTGGTGGTATTGAAGGACATACCAAAGGTGGTTGTGGTAATTTTACTTTATCCATTTATTTATTAAATGTAAAATCAAAATGTTTTTACATTTAATACAGAAGTTATCCTATTTACTTCCTCTTCACAGGAGACTTCCTCTTGACCGATAACTTCCTCTTCACAGGAGACTTCCTCTTGACCGATAACTTCCTCTTCACCGATAACTTCCTCTTCACCGATAACTTCCTCTTCACCGATAACTTCCTCTTCACAGGAGACTTCCTCTTCACCGATAACTTCCTCTTCACAGGAGACTTCCTCTTCGTCTGGTTTCTTTTTGGTGAATTAGCAATTCTAGATTGCACATCTCTAATAATATTTTGTTCAATATTAAATAAATAAAATCTACGGATCACAGAACCTGTGATATTCCTTGTATTTGCAGTATTAGAAAGATTTAATTGGATTGAAGCAGCTGGGATAGCTGCTGCTTCAATATTAGCTAAATTAATAGATGTATTACGATCATTACCATTCCGAAGCATTCTAAAGTATGCATCATTAAATAATTTTTGTCGTCTTTCTAGAGGAGTATTATAAGTAAGTACAAAGTTATTCAGATAATTATCGAATTCAAATGCGAAAGTTTTAAAAGGTTCATAAACATCTAGAGTATTATTAATACTATGATGAACTATACAACAATGAGTATGATAAGGGTAATTATATCTACCTCCATTTAAAGAACCTACTGGTAAAGCAGGGTCAAAATCAACATTATAATAATCAATTAACATAAGAGTTATATTCCCGTTAGCTAGATTTCTTTGTAAATAGCTCACTATTTCATCTCTTCTTTCAAAAGAAGCTAGATAAACATTATCTCTCTTAAAGATATTTATATGATAATTACGAACAACATCAATTATTTCATCCCGATTTAAATTTTCTCTGGTTCCCCTGAGACTAGCAGAATCATCTCTGCATGTAATACCAATATTGTGCAAAGCAACAATTGAACATTTATCTTCATACCTTTGAGGATAAATCTGAGTGCATCTTTCATAAAGATCAGGAGTCATCGCTTTTTGAAAAAGAACATTAGTACCGTAAATCGACGACAAAATCCCATTGCGATGATCGACAATATCATTATTTTTACCATAATAATTATCGTAATAATGTGATGCTGGCATCGTATTATTCTCAATACCACATTTAACTTCATTATCCATCAATGTTCTCAGCTTAGCTGTTGCTTCAACTTGACACCCTCTATTCTTTTCTAATCTTAACTTATTAAAATAATCTTCAAAATCACCCTGATTACAACTTGATCTATATGAAGCTATAAGAGAATCTGATACTGATTTCGATTCGCAATCTCTAACAATTGGTAAACTAGCCATTCTTTATTATAAATAATTTAAGAAATCTAAAATATAAATTTCTATTAATAAATGGCACTAAATGATAGATTTGACGAAGGGCACCTTATGGATGTTTTTTCAATACCTGAAATGGCACCTGAATACTTAGATTTAATTAGAGATGAAGACTACGGATTTGGTATATTAAAAAACGATGCAATAAAAACATTTGTAAGAACATATAATGCAACATATATTCGAACTGCAAATTTCTCTCCACCGGAAATAGCTATGCTTAGAAATAAACTGTGGCACAATAAAGTTTTAATTAGATTATTGGATAACCTATATATTCAAAAACCATATATGGTGCGAAATATCGAAGGACCAACTTATTTAAAAATTTATAAGGATGGTGAAATTGTTATATATTTATTTGGAGAATATCATCGTGACACAAGAGGTGATTGTAATGCAATTGGTAGACCTCATGCTCCTGCTTTTGCTCAGCCACCAGGAGTTATTAATAGACGACCAGCAGTACCACCAGGAGTTCCACAAATACCTTTTCCACCTGGTTTTCCACCTGCAGATTTCGCTCCAGCAGGTGGAATTCCACCTTTTGCACCACTTGAAAGTATGAGATTTATTGATTTTATTGAATATCTAAGGTATTATACACCCTCATTTTTTGATTTATTTGTTGAACTAGGTTTTGATGATTCTGGTATTCATTCAGGACATTCCGTAAATACGGGATTTGTTGAAGTATTACGAGATATGACTAAACTCACTAATGCAGCAGCATTATCACCCAGTCCTGTTAATTATATGACATTACCTCATATTGCTGGTCTTAGTTTATTTAGCAATATAGCTAGGAATTGTCTACAGAATAATACAAACCTTATGAATTCACCAACTGTAATGAACCCAGTTGTTCGTCAAGCTATAACCCAACAATTACAGAATATTAGAGCTAATTATGCTCCTGTAATACAATATGAACTTCTTGAGTTGAGAAGTAGATTTAGTAATTGCTTTGACAGTCGAATAAGAAAGACATTAGCTGGTTTTCAAAATTGTAAATTAGGTCGATTCCATAATTTAGATGCTAGAAGAATGACTGATAACACAATAAGTGTAAATCCTTTTCAAATTGCATTTGCGATGCACACTTTAACCACACCCACACCCATTACTCTTCAAGAAAAGTTAAATATATATAGAGCATCTAATAGTATAATATTATTTCGGGAATTACAAACAGAAATGAATATACTACCTTTGGATCCATATAATATTACCAGAGCCATATTCAGAAAACTTCTTGTACTTTACCCGTTATTGAATAAAGAATATAATAGAGTAGATAATTATTATCGAAATCGTATTGAGTTTTTTATAACTACTAAGTTAATAAGTTTAGAAAGACCTCCTCCAAGCGTAGGTCTAATAAACATAAATACAGATTTTAATGATATTCTAGACTCCTTGGAAAATTTTGATATGTCAAATCCTGTTCATGTTACACATATGGCAGATTGTGAGACACAAATTAATAAATTATCAGATTTTTTATTCTTGACAATGGCTCTAGTAATGGATTTATATTGCTTATGCAGAATTTTTAAAAAATTTCAAGTTAAAGTTGGTTGCCAACCTAAACATGCATATAATATAATAATTTATGCAGGACAAGCTCATGCGCAAGTATATAGTGAATTTATTGAACATTATTATGGAATACGAGATGTACATAGACAACTAATTCCTGTACCCGCAACAATTCAACCGGTATTTAGTCATGTGAGACCGAATCCAGCACTGAACCATCAGTCATGTGTTACTATTGATTTGACTATACCTGCTAACTCTCTTATAGTGCCCTAAATAATTGTATTATCACTTTAATTTATCCTTAAAACTCAGAATCTTTGACTTTGGTAATAGTCTTATAAATAAGTAACTGATTTTGATTCATTATTGATAGGATGTGTCTTGTAATCAGTAAGTAAGAATTTGTCCTTACATTTCAAATTGCAAAAGAATCTCTTTACCAATATTACACTACCACAATAGATACAACTTCTCATTTATATTATCACCTTATATTTAAAAGTAAAAATCAAATATTAAATTAACTGATGATTTATAAAAGAATTAAGAATTCAACACATATTTGGAACCCTGAATCAACCTTGGTTTTTAAAAACAGAAAAGCTATCGGGAGATATGTTGATAATCAGATCATAGTCGACAAAGAAGTTATACTCATATGTCATAAATTCAATATTCAATTCGATACAACAATTGAACATCTAATTCAACCTCAATCGATAGATCACAATGTAATAGATGAAATCGATGAGTATCAAAATCACCCTGCTTTTAGAGAAATACAATATGAACAAAAAGAAAAAAATACAACCATTGTTTCAACTGATTTTATTGATATTTTTACAGAAGAATTCAAACTTAAAATGACCAATAAGATTAACGAACTTGTATACAAAGTTGTTGACTTAGAATCAACCCTAAGGAATCTCAATAACGATTACGAAAATTTACTAATAGAAAATCAATCTCTAAAAAGAGAACTAACAAAAAAATAGATTTAAGCTTTAAAAATAACAATAAAACAAATATGATTTTATTACCGATTTTATATAACTTTCAACCTGAAATTCAAAGCCTATTTCGCATTTTTATGCTAATTATCGTTTTATGCATGGCATTGACAAAAGAACAAATTGATGATTGGAAAACCTATTTAAAAAATAAATTATTTCAACCTGATAATCAATATGATTCTGATCAATATGATTCTGATCAAGTAGAAGCCGATCAAGAAGCCGATCAAGAAGCCGATCAAGAAGCAGATCAAGAAGCAGATCAAGAAGCCGATCAAGAAGCCGATCAAGAAGAAGAACTAGATAAATCCGAAGGTAAGATTATATCCAAACATTTTCAAGTTCTAAAAGATATTGAAAATACAAAATTTAAAACTAAAATTTTTCATTTAACTTTCAAATACAAATGTAAAAATGAATATGTCAAGATAGAAACTTGCTTTTGTAAAATATGCGGAAACTACATTTGTTTTCAGACTGAAAATCTATCTAAAAATGCAATTTGTAAACATTATGAACTATTTGATTGTACACACCCTGATATAGATGATTTTTCAGGACATATACATATACGAGATCAAGAAAAAGTAATGTCAACATTAGAATCACTCCTGCAAGCCAAAGACAATAGTGAAACCAAAGAATTTTACAAAGCTAAACTCAAAGATTTTGTCTACGACGATACTCATGCAATAATATTAGAGCATTAAATTGAATTCTATAACTTTTTAAGTTATAAAATCAGAGAATGTCAAGTGAAATTGAAACTAAGAATGAATATGTAATACCTAAAGCTCTCGTTATCAGTATGGAGATGATAGAACAGAGAGGATACACCAACATCGAAATACAAGACAATGATAGAGTCATTGCAAAGAAACAAGACGGAAAGAAGATTATCATCTTCCTATCAAACATTCCAAAATTTAATGTCAAATGCATGTCCGAGTATATTTCAATCACAAATGAGATTGGAATTAAACATCTTCTTATCATATACAAGGATGGTGTCACTTCATCGACCAAGAAAGCTATTGAACAACTTCAAGATGATATATATGTTGAACTATTCGCAGAAGAAAACCTACAGTTCAATATAACAAAACATCGACTACAACCAATCTTTCAAAAATTAAATGAACAAGAGAATAAAGATTTTAAACTGAAATACGGATTGAAATTTCCGATTATGAAGAAGGATGATCCTATCGCTTGCTTCTACGACTATAAGAAAGGTGATATGATTCGAATTATTAGAAAGAACGGAATCATCGATTATCGAATTGTAAAATAACCTGTATATATAAGAATATGAAATAATAAATATTTCATATTTCATCAAAATTAGATAAAAACCATTTAAAAATTATATTGTAATTTAAAATGTCTAACTATTATTTACTTAAAATTTATGTAGAAGATCCTTCTCTTAATCAAGCATATCAAGAACATATTTCTAAACACAATGATAAGATTTTAGGACAAAGGAGATACGGAGACTCTGGATTCGATCTTCTAGTTCCAGACGAAATCTCTACTTCAACAGGAGAACCAATCAAAATTGATATGAAAATATCGGTTGCAATGTTCAGAACCAATTCAATTGAACTCGAATATCCTTGTGCATATTATCTATATCCTCGGTCTAGTCTATATAAAACAGGACTAAGGCTAACCAATTCAGTAGGTATTATTGACTCTGGATATCGTGGACATTTAGCCGGATTCTTCGATGTAGTTAAAAATTCCACTATTCCTCTTCATTCACGATTGTTACAAATATGCACTCCTGATTTAACCCCGATATATGTCATCCAAATTGTCGATACCATAGAGGAACTAGGTTTAACATCAAGAGGTGCTAATGGATTTGGATCAACAGGATTTTGAGTTTAATTTTTATATTTAATAATAAATGATAATTGTAATCATTTATTATTTGATTCTACTAGCAATCTTCATTTTCGCTTCTTTCTGGTGCTGGACTTTAATCACAGATCAACAGAAATATATGAATTCAGCCTACAATTCAATCGATGATATGTCTAAATGCCCTAATACTGCAAAATATTTTACCAAATTTCAAACTGGTTTCGTCTGTTCATATTTCGCATTTCTCGCTTCCAGTCTAACTGGATGCTTTATGATTTTCTTTTTTATCGGATTATCACTTTTTGAAAATACTAGACCAATTTTAAACTATAGTTTTGTATATCTTGCAATCATACTCCTTGCAGTATTCATTAGTGTCTATAAAATTTCCAACTGCTTTCTGATGAGATTATGTGGGATGAACTCTTGTATATCCAAATATTTTTAATAGAATATCAATCTAATTCTCTCACAAAAACATTATATCCAGAATCAACAAATACATTATAATTACAATCGTGTATATCCTCACCGCATAATAAAACAATCTCATTTGGTCTATAAAATAAATTCACCAATTCGGTATGAACACTCGGAACATTACGATGATAAGAACCATAAATTACCAGATCAAAATATCGACTAGATATTAATTCTTTTACATTATCATCCATTTCATAGTTATGCAAACTATTATCCAACAGACTACTATAAGTCATACCTTTACCATATAAACTCTTATAATCTATACTATTACTCCTATACAAATGATCTATCTTTGGATAATCATGACACCCACGACCAAGAAGAACTTTAAAACCGTGAAGAGTTAAACATCGCAAATAATCAGGCTTCAAATCACCCGATAAATATAAAATCTTTATATTACTGGTAGCCAATCCGATTTTTTTCAATATATATTCAGCTGTTTTACAAGTTGTTAAATTAATTCTTGTATAACATAATAATTTTGAAACTAATAAAAAATATTCATCTATATCGTTCAAACTTAAATTGGAAATACCCTTTTTATTAAATATTTCATACATTCGATTTCCATATAATATTAGATCTTTCGGAAACAGGGTTAATGTGTTCTTAGGACAATCTTCAATATTCAAAAACACAGGAATACAACCATTCGCTAGTATTTCATAATGCCTCATACAATCCCAACCATCCTTCTTCATTGTTATCGCAAACAGAGATTTCCTATATTCATTATAGTAATCTTCCTCATCATCATAAATATAAGTCTCCAATTTTTTAGGTATTATACTTGAAAGCAACTTGGTTTTTACAGGAACATAACTCATTATCTTATCCTTTGGAATAGAAAAAGAGATAGGACTTAACATTTTCATCCTGATTTCACACTTATAAATCTAAAAATGATTCAGCCATAAATATTTTTACTATTTACGATATATTAAAAGACATACTGAAAACACCTTACAAAAAAGACGAATCTGTGTTAATACATCGTCGGTTCAGTTCAAGAACAACCTTAACAAAAGAAACTTGTAAATAATAATTAAAATTTATTATCATAATATAAATGGCAATATTAAATGCACAAACTCCGTTTTTCCAATCGATGGTTAAAAAACATCATGACTTTGTATTGAGTCATGGAAAAGAAGTTTTCAAATCACTTTCAAAATATACTAGTACTATAGTTAACAAACGAATTAACAAAAATATTAGAAAACAAAAACCGTTATCAGTTGATGACCGTAAAATAGTAGATGATATAGATAATCTGTATAGTGATGTTGAACCTACTACACAAACCTTAACTTTATACAGAGGTTTAAAAGATAAATCACAGGTTAAATCTGATGGTACATTTATATCAGCAAGTTACAACATAGATGTTGCTAAAGCTTATATGGACCAACCAAAAAAATGTTGTCTTATCATATTAAATATTCCAGCTGGAAGTAAGGTTTTGTTTATTCAAGATTGTTCTTTTTATTGGGAGGAAGATGAAGTGCTTATAGATAGAAAAGGTGACTTTTCAGTTACTTTAATCAAGGAAGATGAAAACGGTTTTACTCATATTTTTGTAACATATATTCCAAAGGATTCAATACCTGCACCACCTAATATACAAGACATTCTTCAAATTGGTAAACTTAGTCCAACAAATTTATCTCTTTCACAACTTAAATTAAAGGCAAAAATGTTAGGTTGCAAGGGTTATTCACACATGACTAAAATTCAACTTGCTGCCTTTGTTAGAACATGTAAAAAATCACCTTTCAAATCTCATATTAAATCTCCTATTAAATCACTAAGTCCGAGTAAAATAAATTTAGTTCAACTTAGACTAAAGGCTAAAAAGTTAGGTTGCAAGGGTTATTCAAACATGAAGAAAGATCAACTTATTGCCTTCGTTAAAACATGTAAAAAATCACCTGTAAAACCTGTAAAATCACCTGTAAAATCACCTGTAAAATCACCTGTAAAATCACCTGTAAAATCACCTGTAAAATCACCTGTAAAACCTGTAAAACCTGTAAAATCACCTGTAAAACCTGTAAAATCACCTGTAAAACCACCTCTAAAATCACTAAGTCCAAGTAAAATAAATTTAGTTCAACTTAAACTAAAGGCTAAAAAGTTAGGTTGCAAGGGTTATTCAAACATGAAGAAAGATCAACTTGTTGCCTTTGTTAGAACATGTAAAAAATCACCAGTTAAATCTCCTATTAAATCTCCTATTAAATCATTGAGTCCAAGTAAAATAACTTTAGTTCAACTTAAACTAAAGGCTAAAAAGTTAGGTTGCAAGGGTTATTCAAACATGAAGAAAGATCAACTTGTTGCCTTCGTTAAAACATGTAAAAAATCTCCTCTTAAATAGTCTAGTTACAGTTTAATTTATTTAAAGAATTGTATTCGATTTTGAACTGAAACTCATATTCATCGTGATAACATAAGTCTCTATTTTTAGGTATTATACTTGGTTTTACAGGAACATAAATCGATCCGACTTAACACTTATAAATCTAAAAAAATGATTCAATCCATAAATATGTTTAACGAAGACTGGTACAACGACATTCAATGTTCGCATTTAATTCAACTATTCAAAACACTTCCACCAATGGAAGCATCCATTATAGAAATTGGATGCTGGGAAGGAAAATCAACCTTCAACTTAGCAAATGCATGCTATCCAGAAAATCTAATATGCAACGATACTTGGATGGGCAATATTAACGAGAGTATCATAACAGGGAAAAAACATATAACATGCTCCATCCTAGAAAACAGAAATGTGTTTAATTCATTTGTTAACAATATGAACTCATTAACAAGGGGAAATTATCAAATTGTTAAAAAGGATTGTATTGAATGGTTAAAAGAGTTTAACAGACCTATCAAATTTATTCATATTGATGCTTCTCACGATTATGAAAGTGTTGCTCAAACTATAAGACTAGCTATTCCCAATATGGTATCAGGTGGGATTATGTGCGGAGATGATTTCCTCAATGCTAATATATCAAGAGAGGATCTTCACGGGGGAGTTCAACGAGCTGTTACTGAATTATTACCTCAATACAGAAACATCGATAATCTATGGTTTTGGTATAAACCTTAAACGGATTTGATTATATAATTCTAAATTATATAATTCTAATTACCATCTGATATTATAGATCTTAAATTATCCTCTTGTATATTCTTCATATAACAATAAGTAGCTATCGTATTTTTAAATTTACTCTTGTTTTTTGAATTGATATTTTCCATATGCTTTGCATAACGACTATTAACTATCAATTCTTCATCCTCTTGCTTGCTCTCTTGATCTCCAAGTTTACATTTTCTAGATTGATCTTCAATATACTTTTTATATGTAATATCATTCATCGAAGGTTTTAGAGAATGATATACACAAAAGGTTAGTCTCTCCATATCAGTATCACGAACAATACCATCATCATTTCTATATAAACCGTTCCTACGAGATTGATCTACACATATATACTTTAGTTCTCCATTGTTATTCCTAATTAAATGGTTGAATGTGAACAGAGCAATCCCTTCGTGTTCCTTCTCCATATAATTTCTTGAAAAATGTTGCCTTGCTACCTCTTGTATATGTCCTTCACTCAAATCAAGAACTGGTAGATTCTGTATTATTGTGTTATAATGAAATGTATTATTGATAATATTAATTTTAGGTTCTTCATTTTCTAAAGATTTCAAGGTAATTTCCAAGTTAGTCATATCAGCTTTTAATTTCCTATTTTCTTCTTTTAGTTCGATCATTTCTTCCTCGACTAAAGCCAATTTTTGTCTTAATGTTTTTATAATAATTGGTGATTTTACAATTTGTTTTGTAACACAATTTTTAGTATTTTGATGTTTAGTTAAATTGCTTTTCGTTGAAAAAGTCTTATCGCAATATTGGCATTGAAACATTTATTATATAGTTTAAATTTAAATTGTATTTAATTATTGATTAAAATTTAATTATTTGGATTTTATCAATATTTTTAAACTACTATCAGTATTGAATATTCAATACTAATTAATTTTGGATTAGAAGGATCACCCTTGTGCAGTTTATTTTTTTAATTTAATTATAAAAAATGTATTTTCGATATTTACATACTCGTAATCAAACTGCAAAAGTGTTATTATATTACAAATGTATTACTAAAAAATAATTACAATATTTTTAGATTGAAAATTCAGTCTAAAATATATCGCTTGAATTTTTAATCTTGTGTGCGAAATGATAATATTATATATATAACCGGTATAATTTTATTAAAATTATCGGAAATCATTTATCAAATCTAAATAAAAAACTTTATTTTAAATTACAAAACAATTTAAAATAACTGTTCATATGTTTCCTTGTAAACTAATTCCTCTTCAGAACTCTTCCTTTTTACATCTCTGCCTTTTCCTAATTTGATTCTGAACCATAAAATTACCTTTCTGAATAAGTTCATTTATCTATTACATCTATTTTAATTTAAAAGTATTATCAAAATTTTAATAAATGGACGAAACTAAAGTCGAAACTAAAGTGGAAACTTGTAATTCAAATTCATGCAGTATTTCATTAAATACAAATCAAAATATTCAGGAACAGGTTGAAATCGATCTGTATAATGACGAAAAACAACAATATGAAGATGTTGATATTGAAGATAAGACACAATGGTCTAACATTATCATCGATAATACAGTCAACAATCAAATTAGACTCAAAGTTCTTCAAAAATACTTTGAAGACAGAGAAAATGATACCATAGAAATAATCAACAAAATAACAGGAATATATCAATTCTCAGGATCAAAACTAATTGAGAATTTCCTATTTCTTATCGCCGTAGAATCCAATCTATCATCCTTCCTTAAACTAGAATGTGCAAAGAGTCTCCTTTCATTCGAAGAAATGGAAGAAGGATCAGATTCAGACGACGACCAAGATTTAGCAAACATTAAAAGGGAATCAGACATTGAAGTTAAGGAAAGAAATGAAAACAGAAAGAAACTAGGATTTTATGTTCTAGATACCGTTTGCCATAGCATGTCAGATATGCCTACTCCATGCTGTATTGAAGCCGTATTCATACTTATGACAACACCCGATTACACAGAACAATGCATCGGATACATATGCTCTCTACTTTCCGACGACGAAATAGATTGCGACTACAGATATAAAATAATACTTTCCCTTGAAAAACAAGATAAAATTAAAAATAAAGAATTATACCTATACAACAGTCTATTCTGCTTTCTCCTCTTCCCAAAAAATACAACAATGTATAGGATTCTAGCAGCCCAATATCTCCTTCAAAAAATAACATTGGAAGAACAAGACATTCAAGACATAGAAAATATCATATTCACTTTTGCATCCGACAACGAGCTTGATTACGACAGGAGAGCCGATGCTGCAGACTTATTACTTCAACTTGGATCACCCCTTATGAAAATCAAAGGAAGAGAAATCATCAATCACCTTGCTCAGCTCAAAGGAATCGTTAGAACAATATTCGATAATGCTCAAAATGTTCATAATGTAGAAATTGAAAATTCAGTTATGCATATACTTGAATTCTTAGCTGACTTCCCTATCAAAAAAATAAACAATCAGGAAATCGACTTCAATTACATCGACTCCAATATACAAAAAACACTTAAAGAAATGAGAAATCTACCTCACCTAGAAATTGAATTATCAGAAATCAAAGGAAATTGTGAATATTGCAATTCTCCCCTTCAATTCCCATTCGAAATATTAAACAAAAAGTTCTGCTGTGATATCTGCCATAATAACTATCTTAAAGAAGACAATATCAAAGTATCCCTTAACAGAATATATATGGATAGATTGCTATATTCGAAATTCAATCTGACTTTAAACCATATCCTAGTCAAAGTTTACTCTTATATAATGGTACAAGACAATCAGGAAGAGATGCATAAACGACTATTAGAAGAACTACAAGAAATGTCAGGTACTTGTAGCTCAGGATTTGCATCTCGATTAGTCAATGTTATATCTGGGTTCGGTGAATTCAATATCAGAATCTCATTCACAGACCAAATCATATCTAACTTTGCAGGACGACTTAATGCACGGATAAAAAAGATATCAGAACCCGATTCAATATTCTTAAGTGTAAGACTAAACGATATGATCGAACTTCATATTCTCTCTAATTCAGAACTTCACACCACCCTCAAAAATAACATTAAAGAAAAAACAGGAAAAGAACCAACAACCAATTTAGATATTATTAACGAATTTCTAATTGAAAATCGAACTGAAAAAATCAATAATTGTTTAGATGACTTTCAATTCAATGTATTAAACGAACTTACGATTGATTCTTCCAACTTTAATGAAAGGAAGAATTTCCTACTCTTCCTGCGAAGCAATATATCCTCTATTCAGACCGAACTCTATGACGAATTCAGAGAATATGTTTCTGATACTGATTTTGACTTGGCATTCAGACGATCAATATACAATTATGAAGGATGTAATTATTAATTTATACTGCTTTTCAATTATATAATTTTAAAATATTATATTTGAATAATATAAATGAACGAAAACATTAAAAAAATATTGTTGATAATTTTTATATCCTTGTGTTTAATAGTTTTAATCGTGGTTCTAACTAAACCTTCTCCAAAAAAATCAACAGAAGGGTATTCTTACTCGACATCTTCTAATAAAGTTCTCTTGACTGATATCAACGGGAATATGAGTACATATGCAACAAAAAACGGGACATTACTAATGACAGACGATACAGGGGGTATGAAGAGCTTACCTTTTCCAAAGGGTATGATAATGATGTGGAATGGGTCTGTTGCCGATATTCCAACAGGATGGGTAGTCTGTGATGGAGCATCTACATATGTTGACATATCTGGTGCTACAAAAACAGTTCCTGATTTAAGTGGTAGATTTGCTCTTGGTGCAGGTGCAGGTGATGGATTGACTGTTAGAATTCCAAGACTAAAGGGTGGTGCTGAGACAGTTACATTAACTAAGGAACAATTAGCCAAGCATAGTCATCTAGTAAATGATTGGGATGATTCTGGTCAAGCAAATAAAAAGAGATGGAATGTAACTCATAGAAATGCTTATTATAGTAGGGAACAGAATCAATCTGGTACTGGAGAAGATAGTAATGCATTATTTGATTCAACTTCTGCTGAAGAAGGAAGTGATCAAGCTCACGAAAATATGCCACCCTATTATGTACTCTTCTATATCTGCTATACCGGAGTTGGATTGGCTTAAATTAAATTATTTTATGATAAATAATTTAATTGTTATGATAAATGGATAGACAAACTAGAATTTTATTAATTATATTATTTGTTGGCGCAGCAATTTATTTATTTTTCACGATGAAAAATAATAAAAATTCAGAACCATTTACTATGGCTTCTTCTTCGAATAATTTACTCTTGACTGATATTAACGGCAATATGAGTACATATGCAACTAAAAAATCATCTATATTGTTAACTGATGAGAATGGAATGTTGAAAAGTTTACCGTTTCCTAAAGGTCTAATTATGATATGGTATAATCCAGGAACTACTAATCCGACAAATGCTGATCTATCTCCTGGATGGGCTCTATGTGATGGTTCAGGCGGAACACCTGATCTTCGAGGACGATTTGTATTAGGAAGCGGTCAAGGCACAGGCTTGACAAATAGGGTTAATAACGAAACACCTGGTGGTGCTGAGACAGTTACATTAACTACTGCCCAAATGCCGAGTCATTCTCATGATACAGTTGGTGGATCAGGATGCTCAGGTACTCAATGTGGTGGAGGAGCTTCCCCATCATACATTACTGGTGGTTATAAATGGAATGGTTCTACAGGTGGTGATCAACCTCATAATAATATGCCACCCTATTATGTACTATGCTATATCTGCTATACTGGAGTTGGTTTAGTTTGATAAATAAATGACCGATAATTTACTCGATAATACAATTTTAATATTAATGATTTATAGTTCAAGATTAAATTGCTTTATCACTATAAATTGTCTCCTGTATAACATATGTAACATAATACAAAGTATGGTGGCATATTTTCGTGAGGAGCAACAGTACCATCTGCCTTAGAAAGATTACTACCATCTGAATTTGCTGTTTGCCTCGTAAGCTGATTATTCGCTCCACTTCCGTATGCAAAACAAGAACCTCCATAATCAAGAAGAGATATATTATGATTATGATAAGGAACATTTGTTAGTTGAAGTGTAACCTGCTCTTGTCCTTTGTCGGATGGTCCTATAACTTCTTTATCCTTATCGTAACCTAAAATAAATTTTCCTCTCAAATCTGGTGTTTGGTAACCATCTATGGCTGGATATTTATTACCATCACATAAAGACCATCCTGAAGGTAATCCAGTAATTCCAAAATTATACCAAGCTGTAATTATACCTTTTTTAAAGGATAAGCTTTTAATTATACCTGAACCATCAGTCAATAATAAAGAATCTTTTTTAATTACATATGTGCTTAATTCACCAAAATTATTTGTTAACATAATTTTGTTTTGAGATGGAGTTCCTGGATCACCTACAATTCCAACATAACAGATATAACATAAAACATAGTATGGTGGCATATTGTTATGGGAAGTATCACCACCAGTTCCATTATTTGATACTACTTGAGTATTACGACTATTATATACAACATACTCACCATTATCTGAAAAACAGTAACTACTATCCCTAAAGCAATTTGAACCTATATTATTTTGTTCGAGATTATGACTATGTGCTGGTATTTGAGCAGTAGTTAATTTAACTTTTTCTTCGCCACCAATAGTACCAATTGTTTTGCTAGCTGATTTACCAAGAACAAATCGGAATTTAAGGTCAGGTGTTTGGAAGCCGTTAATAAGTGTACCATCGCACATTGCCCAACCGCTAGGAATATTTGCCGAATCTTGCCACATCATAATCATTCCTGGTAAAAAAGATAAGTTATTTACATTTCCTGACATATCAGTCATCAATAACGAATTATTACTAGTTTTACATAAGCTACTATTTCCATTGTCATCTACCGTAACAATATTTTTTCCTGATGGAGTTCCTGTATTGGTTGCTTGTATACCGGTATAACATATATATCTTAGCACATAAAAGGGTGGCATATTATTATGAGCTTGACCACCACCAGTAGAAGTTGATGGTTGAGAACTAGATCCGCTAATATTATATTTATCACCACCACAACCTCCACCATGAATTCTTGTACTATAAGTAGCTACTTGAAAATTATGTGTATGTTTTGGAACATTTTCTGATTTTAAAGTAACTGTTTCTTCACCGCCTGTTACACCAATATCTCTAGAAGCACTTTTAGAGAGTATAAAACGATTTATTAAGTTTGGAGTCTTAACATTATTATATGTAATTCCATCACATTCAGACCAGCCAATTGGAAGTGCACCAGTGCCAGTCCAAGGTATAACCATTCCAATTGGTAAAGAAAGGTTTTTCAACTGACCACTACCATCAACTAATAATAAAGAATTGGTAGTTGTTTTAAACGAGCTTAAATTTAAGCTATCATTAATAAGTAAAATTCTGTTTGGGTTCGGATCAACTGGATCAAATGATTCTAAAATTTTAGGCTGATCAAATGATTGTAAAATTGTAGGCGGATTAAATGGTTCTGGAGTTTTATTTGCAGAAAAGATGCTTTGGTTCAGTATCAAAATAAATATAGAAATCAGTACTAAAGCTATTGCAAATTTATATATATTTTTCATTTATTATAAGATGAAAGATTATTTCAATTATAAATTATATGATAGGAGAGTCTTATAATTATTCAAATGAGTTCAAATACAAAGTACAACTCACGAAATTTTATATTGAAACAATATAAAATTATTCAATTATTTAATATTTTGGATTGAAAACCAGTTTAATTAACTTTATTATTTTAAACTCATTTATAACTAATATCAATCTATAATATCATACAAAAAAATGCCTTATGTTTATCTTCTACATCCACCTCACTTTAAGGATGATGTTTATAAGATTGGATGTTCTGAAAATATGGATAATTACATTTTAAAATCATATGGAAAAGGAACTGAAATTTTAGCAATGATTGTTATTAACGGTAATTATCTTGCAGTTGAAAAACAAATTAAAAATTCATTCAATTCTAAATTCACATTAGTCAACGGAAAAGAACATTTTCAGGGAGATCGAAATGAAATGAAGATTGAATTCTTGAAAATTATATATAATTATGAATTATCAATGAATGATATGGAAGATCAGTATAAAAAATTAGAATATAATAAAGATATTGCAAACCAATTTAAATGTAAATATTGTTATAAAACATTTGCTACAAGATATAGACTAAAAAAGCATACTGAAACGACTTTAAAATGTATTCAAAATAGAAGGATTAAAGTTGATACTACGATTGATAATAAGGAGAATAAGGAGAATACATCTTTAAACGATACTGAACTCAATTCTATTTTGAATCGTTTTATGGATGAGAAAATTGATAGAATTACAAAGGAGGAATATGATCTTGTGTCACCGTTAGAAAAGCATAAGAAACGAATTAAGATAAGCATAATGTTTGGTATTTTTATTGACTACATTAACAAAATTGGGGTTAAAAGCAATGTAAATAAGACTGTTTTTTATGATTATATTGAAAAATATAATTTGGAATTAGTAACAATAGATGAATATAGTTATTACCTTTGTAAACAAAAATATAATGTAGTTCGCAATAAAGTTGAGTGTGAAGTTGAACAAGAAGTTGATCTTGAGACTGAAGTTGAACCAGAAGTTGAAGATTATCTTGATACTGAAGTTGAAGATGATCTTGACCATAGAGTTGAAGATGAACTTGAATCGGTTGATCTTGAATCTGAAGAAGTTGAAGATCTTGAGGATGAAGTAAGTTCAATTGAAACAAAATTAAATAAACAAGTCCCAAAGGCTGACGATATTATATACCATAACAGTTTTGGAAAAATAGTATATATTTATTAGGTATATATTTCAAACGACAGATGTTTACAATTGTTGTGAATATAATAATATGTAAAAGTTTTTAATAAATTATATTAAATTTAAATTGTAATACCATTTAAATTTATGCATACTGTTTCAGTTTAATTATTAGAGTAATTTGTCTATGTTATATATATTACACCGCAATTAGAAAAGTTATATATTATAAAAATATCCAATATCAGTTTGAAAATCGAATTAGAATTAATATATATTTTTAAAAACTTAATAGCTGGTTTAGTTTTAGAAATAGTTATTTTTAACTTTTGATAAAATAATTTGATCTTACTTTTGGTATTCTTTTTGACTTGAAGACAGAGTGAATCTTTAGATTTTGAAAAATCATTCAATATAGTAATTGATTCGATCATTTATTATAATAAATATAATAATAAATGACAAAAGAAGCCTTTTCTATCGGTATTAATAGAGTCTATAGTCGTCGGTCTATTCTTAATCGTGTCAGTTCAATTTACCAAGAAGTTTATTATGCCTTTGATTTATAAAGAAAAAAAGGAAGTTAATTTAGTACCATCTTTGCCTGAACTTCAGCTTTATTTTATATCAGGATTCCTATTTCATATTACTTGTGAATACAGTGGTATAAATCTATGGTATGCTATTAAATATTGTTCTTTGTAATATTTACATCTTTTACAATATAAATTTGAATTCAATTTACAAGACAACTTATTACATTATTCATAGAAAGTATCATATTAGGAGGTACAAATGAACTGAATATAAATTATAATAATATTTATTTATAATAAATGGAAAAGAGAAAAATAGTCGATATTGAATCGAAAGTAGCTATTGGAGATATTGAAATTCAATCAAAAATAGATATCTTTAAAAAAACATATAATGCTAATCATTTTCGAGGCTTAGATGAAAGCAAAATTGAAGAAATTAAAAATACGATTGATAATTCAGTATTAAAAAAACTTATTGATAATTATTTACAACACAAACCAAGCACATATACACCAATGTATGTCCAAGGTCCATATTTATGTTATAGATTTTTAATGAAATCACCACTAGCATTAGAAAAGGAAGGTGAATTAAAAACATTTTATCTATTTGGTGAATATCATGAAAATCATGAAATGCATTGTCGAGAATCTAATATTGAGAGTGAATTTGAACCTTTTACAAATTATATTCAAAAATTATCTAAATTTTCCCCTTCTTTTTTTGATCTGTATTTAGAAACTAATTTTATAAGAAAAAATAAGGAAGGAAAATATTTTATAGACAATTATAATCGAACCGATAAAATATGGAAAACACTTGATGAAAAAGAAGAAGGAAAAGCAACTACAGATTTTTTAAATACATATGATAAATATGAAAATCAGATAGTACAGGATATAAATATTAGAACTTCTTCTTCAACTGCAACCTCATTAATAAACACTTTTATAAACTGTTTACAACCGGAAACAAGGGGTAGTGATAATAATTGTAAAATTATGAGGATACATAATATTGATATTCGACATCCATTTGGTTTGACAGAGTTTACTGATAGTTTTTATTTTAGTGTTTTTAATGTAATTTTGGAACAATTAGAACCAGCATTTACACAGGCTTATTTAAGTGGTAGTAATACTTACGATCGTGAAAATATAGCTACTGATACTTTCAATAATTTTCTTCTCGAAAAATTAATAGATAAACTCAATTGGACTTCTTCTTTTTATATTTTAATAAAAATGATAGTTTTAGACGAATTATCGTTTGAAAATTATATGGAAATACTTAAAACTGACGAAGTTTTTTGTAAACAACTGTATAAGAGAACATATGTTAAAGAAAAGATTATTGAGTTTGCACGGTTTAAATTCAAACAGTATGTTGAACAATATAGTAATATAAATACTGTACTTCTAAAATTAATTATCAATTGTGATATGGTTCAAAATGAAGACGGTGAAAGTGATAATGAAAGTGATAATGAAAGTGATAATGAAAGTGATAATGAAAGTGATAATGAAAGTGATACACTTGAAATTGAAGGTAAACCTAAAGTTGAAGGTGAAAGTAACGAATGTAAATCTCAAATTATAGATAGAGAATATGTTTTAAGAGAAAGTAAAGAGAGGAATGATTTTGCACCTAAAACAAATCAAACTTTTTCATATAATGAGATAATATCTCTTTTTAATTTTTTTACTTTTTTGAATTCATTACAAACTGATATTTATTGTTTATCAAGGATTTTTAAAAAATACAATCCAAGGAAAATGACAAATCCAGAAATGCCTGATGAAAGTAGAAATATAATTATATTTACAGGTTCAGCTCATATTGAAAATTATGTTGATTTCCTTAATATGTATCAATATACAGATCCAAGAATTAATTTAGTAAAAAGTTTTTATAATGAAAATCCTGCAAAAAAAGGTTGTGTCAAAATATATGATGAACCAAAAATTATAACACATAAAAGACCAAGAAAAAAATAATATATTTATAAATACTTTATATATTCCAATTCAAATTTATATTGTAAAAAAGATATAAATTTATATAATCTAAAATTATATATATTGAATATTATAATATTCAATATATATAAATGAACGAAGAGAAAAAAATAGAAAATTACGAAGCTGTATCTTATTACATATTTGATACTAACGAAGAACTTATAGTTATACAAGTTGTAAAAAACGGAGAAATTAGACCGTTGACCAATGGTAATCGAGATTTTCTAAAAGTTATCTATACAAATAAGGAGGGCAAAACTATCAAACAAGCATTTTATCGTTCAACTGGAGAACATTTGAAAGCAGATGTATACAGCGATGTAACAGTTACTGGTATGAATACTAAAGGTTTATGGTTCCCTACTGATGGAAACGGATTTGATGACGATAATGGTGTTGTTATGATGAAATCTAAGTTTAATATTAACCCAAAAAAAGCTGACTATGAAAACTGGCTAAATAAGAAAACGATGATATATAAAGGTGCTTATTACGGTAAAGAATTAACTTATAAGTTTCGTGAACCAGTGATTCTTGGAGAAGATAATATCAGTGAATATTTTCCAGACGATGAGAAGGAAAACAGAAATTTCGATATGATTCGGTTTGGAAATGAAACGACTTTAAGGATTTCTTATCTCTTGTCTCGTAAAAATAAGTTCTGGACAGAAAATCCGTTGGGAATTAGAATTGTGAATGAATATAATTTTGACACAGATCATGATATTGAGATTGAGATTGGAGATATAGATCACAGTGATAACGGAGATCAAGAGGAATCAGAATTAGAAATCAATAATTTTATTGCAGATTTTATATCGTTTAATTGGATTCTTGGTGACAATATTAATGGAGCACGATATTTTGAAAAAAAGAGAATAGAGAAAAATAGGAAATACGACCTACGATATGCATATATGCAAACAGCAAAGGGAGAATCAATAATGTTTAGACCGTATCTACTTACCAATCCTGATTCAAGAGAACCAGAAGCTGAAGATAGTAAACAAATCAGATTGATATACGACTCTTTTGAATCTGGAATTTCAGAAACAAGAATAGGAATTATGGAACATCATCAGAAGAATGATAGAAGAAAAAGATGGTAAACTCTTAAATTTTATATTGAAGTTCAATATAAAATATAACACATAATTTGATTCATCAATATGGTCGTTCATCGTATGGTCTTGTATAATTATCACTGTCACTGTCACTTTCACCACCGCTTCCAAAATCTTCAGGATAATTTTCAACGACATATTTATAACAAGCAGGACTAGCAACATATAATAATTCAACATTATAAGGACAACCATTTACCATAGCATATTCTAGACATTCTATCGAAACATTTTGAGAAAGAACGGTTGTAGTATAACTATCCCAAGGAAATCCATTCTCGTGTAAGAATATAAGGCTTAAAAGATTTCCTTTTTCGGCTGCCTTATGGCAAAATTCATCAGCATTCTCATAGTTAATAAGATTAGGTCTGATCTTAAAAAGATATTGAATACAATCTAAATTATTTTTACTTATTGCATTTTCGAAACAATGTGCATAAAACACATCTTCGTCGTCTTTATCAGCAAATGTGCAACTACTATTTTTAAGACAATATTCCAAACATTTCTGATTACTACTGGTTGACTCGATACAATGAAAAAATGAGATTGGAATATCCCTTTTGCTGTAGTATTCAATTATCTTTATATTCCCTTGTTGTGCAAAGAAGAGAGAAGATGATTCCCTATTTTCTTTTTCTTGATTGTAATACACTATATCAAAAACATCCCACCAATCACTCATAAGTTCGTAATATCTCCCCCTCAGTTCTTGATACTTATCATCATCTTTGAAAATCAATAAGAAATCAAGTAAACTGTAGGGTATATTTTTTATCATAAAATAAACTCCTATATTGTAAACCTGTTCAAATTCTTCAATATTTGTAACAACAACATCGTTTCTAATGAAGTTGGAACTTATAGTAAAGACATCGTCCAAATCACTACCATCGATCAAGTTATCGAAGAACTGAGAATCCTGTTGCCATTCAGGAATATCTCCGATACTTATATTAATCATAACAATATTATTAGATTTATACTCCATTATCCTAACCAATATTTTCTAAAATATTTAAATTCAATTTCAGTTCAATTTAAAGAACATTGGTTTTAATAATAAATGACCGAGATCGTTTCATTAGACAGTTTGTTACAAGGAATAAATATTGTTTATATTTATGGACATACATTCTTAAAAGCAGTTGATAAATTAGTGGAAACTTCAAGCCAAGCTGTATGCTATACTTTATATTTGTCATTTATTATCAATGACCTTGGTGTTTTAGAGACTAACAGTAAAGGACAACGATTCTTCGATATCGAATTGAAAAAGGTGGATGGTGATATCGTCACTCATATCGATATCAGTATGTATTCTGAATTGATAATGGGACAAAATACATTTTCTAGTTTGAATAGGGTAGTTTCTTGTAATTCATTCTATCACGATAACAAGATTCGAGTCTATGTGGATGATCAAGAAAGAGTCTACATATCATATAATGTCATTGTATTATGTCAAGAATTAAGAGAAAAAATAGTATCAACTCCCTTGTTAGTATGTGATAATATTATGTATTCCGGTAGTGTCTCAATTCCTATCCAGTAAATGAATTAATAGATTTTATATTGAATACCAATATAAAATTTAACTATAGTAAAGTCAGTATCCGATTATAATATTCTTCCGATATTTCTGTTCCACTAAAGTTTCTTCCTGTATTTTTACAGGCTATTGCAGTTGTTCCAGAACCTAAGAAAGTATCGATAACTAAATCTCCTTTATTTGAATGCTTTAAAATCAACTCTTCAAACAACTTCAAATTCTTTTGAGTTGGATGAAACCTATTTTTTCCTCCTTGTAACGGATAAGAATATATACCATTATCATACTTACTATTGAATGTAGGCTTTCCATTTTTTACAGCTAAAAGGGCAATTTCCCTTGCATTTGATAAATAATTAACCGAACTGTTTATAGGCTGAGGATTAGTCTTTATCCATTCAATAAATCGAATCTGTTTGAACTTATATTTATCAAGTAAATTCTTAAGGTCTGTAATTTTCCATATATCAAAGAATATGATTAAAGTTCCTCCCTTTTTCAGTTTAGAATAAAACAATTTAATATATTTTTCTAACAATTCAAGAGTAAACTCATTATCCCAATCACCGTAATTAGTTTTTTTACCGTATTTCTTACCATAAATGGTTCCATATCTTAGGAAGTTATCTTTCTTATCATCAGATATGTCATTCTTAGCCTTGTAGTCTTCCCATTCTTCTTCTGTCTTTATAAATTCGATTCCATTCTTCTTATTATTTTCAATCATATTGAAATGAGAATCCATTCCGGTATCTTTTGATATGATATATGGAGGATCGGTTAGAATTAAGTCGACCGTATCATTTTCAACTTGTTTTAGAAATAAAAGACCATCAATATTCTTTATATTCATTTTACTCTCTCGTTTACTCTCTTGTTTACCATCCTGATTAACCTCTTGTTTACCCTCCTGATTAACCTCTTGTTTACCCTCCTGATTAACCTCTTGTTTACTCTCTTGTTTACCATCCTGATTAACCTCTTGTTTACCCTTGTCAATTTTAATAAATTTAGTTTCTACAATTGTTGTAGAATCATCTTTTTCCTTTAGTAATTGAATGAGTTCTGGCTTGTTTTTACCAGAATACTTTATTTTTATTTGTTTGCATAAATCAATAAGTTTCTGCTTTGAGAAGAGACTGTAATCCATTTATTAAAAACAAAAGTAACTACTTTAAATTCAATTTAAAATTGAATTTAAACCATCTTTATTAGAATAACTTAAATATGCAATCATTGACAGAAAAAGATAAACTAATAATAGAATTATCAGAAAATTATACTAAAATCATTTCTAGAAATAAACTATGTTCCACTATTTTAGATTGGGGTAATAACGGAATTGGTGCCCGATGGGCAGGAGGAAAATATAATTATTCGGTCATTAGAAAAAAAGATACAAAATTATATTCAACAGAACAAAATGAACACATACCAATTGAAATTCTAAACGAATTTAGACATACTTATATTCATAAACAGAATTCTGGAATCATCGGAATTTTCGTTCATTCTAAAAAAACAAAATTGGATAACAGAAGACCAATTCGAAATGAAATAAAAAAAGCAATCATAAAATCAAACTGTGTTTTATGTGGTTCATTTTCAGATATTGTATGTGATCATAAGAATGATTTATATAATGATAGTCGAGTCAATAAATCAGAAACACAAAAAATAACAGATTTTCAAGCTCTTTGCAATCATTGTAATTTACAAAAGAGACAAGTATCTAAAATTGAGAGACAAAATAAAAAAATATACTCAGCAAAAAATATACATTCTATAGCAATCAACTGCAACTTTGAAATACCGTGGGAAAAGAAAGTATTTGATTCAAACTGTATTACAACTAAAAAAGATACATTCTGGTATGATCCTATTGAATTTAACAGGAAATTAGCGATATATATTATATATAAACTACTGGTCGTAGACCAAATTAAAAGATTAAATTCTACGGTTTAACTAATCACAAATGAAAGAAGAGATAATTAAAACACAAAATATACATATAATTTTATACTGATTATCAATATAAAATTATCATCAGAATTCGTGCATTCTACAAGTACTACATATACCATGTCCTGACTCAGAACCACAAATTGTACAATTATCATCTTCCAATTCATATCCATAATAATGATCATACATATCCTGATAATATCTTGGACAATAACATTTTTCACAGTAGCTATGTTCTGTATAATAATTCACCGAATTAGTCCAATTCAACCTTATGATTTTTCTGTTTTCTGGTGAACAGTTCATAAAGTTACAACATTGGATATTAGGTTGATCGCATTCAATACACCTTTCCAAATTTATATAATACATGCACCCGAAACATACGATCTTATCCTCGAATCGATACGACTTTTCCAAATACTCATCGCAAAATTCACAATTCTCAATATAATTTCCAACTGATTCCTTCCGTTTTTTTATTCTCTTCTTATTATTTTCAAATGTCGGAAATGCTAAGAAATCAAGGGGAACGAGAGACTCGGAATATAAATAATCATCCAATTTCATATTATTCAATAAGACTTTTGACCAAGTAGAACAATCAGTAGAAATACGAATATCTCCATCATTATCATACTTAAATTCCTTTGAATCATTAAAATACGAGAATCCTTCAATTTCATATCGATTATTTTCATTCATTTCTAAACTCATATTCAATCTAATTTTTTAATTATAGTATTAATCTAAATCATTTTAAAGTCAAAATATATTGTCTTTAAATAGCAATAAAAGAAATAAATTAATTTATTTCGTATATATAAATGAATTCTACAACAATAACAGAATGGCTCATGACCAATCAAAATATGACACTTGTTAGTGTCGTTCAACAAGCTATAGCACTATTTATTTCACTCCTGATTTTCATTAAGTCATACGACTTTGAATCATGCTTGAAAAGTGTTAGAGATCAAAGAGAAGCTAAAGTAAGGGAAAAAGAAAGAGTTAAACTTGCTAAATTTCAAAAAATGCTTGATCTAGCTAAATCAAATCAATCCATCGATCTAGCTAAACTTGCTGTATCAGAAGACGATTCAGAAGAAGAAAAGGAAGAACCTGTACTCAGGATTGCGAAAAAGAAGAAGAGATCCAATGTAGACTCTGCTGTTTAAACTTAATTAGTTATTATTCAAAATTCAAACTGAATAACAACTTAAAATTATACTTATTTTACTTATTTTACTTATTTTACTTATTTTACTTATTTTACTTATTTTACTTATTTACTAGTTGCAGTATCATTAGACCTTAACAAACCATTTACAGCTCCTGTCAACTTGGTTATCATCTTCTGTTGTTTACCTATCAATTGCTCAGCCTTATACAATCTCTCCTGGATAGTTTCCATCATACTAGATCCACAAGAATCAGAATCCTCAAATTCTATCTTATTTTTTTCTGGTTTTGGTATATTATTCAACTTCACATCAAGATCATTACATCTCAATACCAAAGAATTCACCTTCTCTATCAAATCCAACATCTGCTCTCTAAACTTACTCTCAAAATTTACACTAGACTCACTTAATACACCAGATGATTCCAGAGAACTCTGTTTCACATTCTCTCTAAAAGACTCCAAATCAACAGTCAATAAATTTACTTTCTCCATCAAACCATTAATCAAATCCAATTCATCAACTTTATGCTCCTGTAAATTCGTAGATTGAGTTTCCCTTATTGTTTGAAGTTCAATTGATAACATATTAATCTTATCTATTAACTTGCTTATCAACTCCAATTCTTCCGATTTTTGCTCATTAGAACTTTTTGATACTGCTTCCTTAATTACTTCTAAATCAGTTGCTAACAAATTAACCTTCTCCATCAACTCAATCATCTGCTGACGAAACGACTGATCAAAACTACTGTTCAACAAATTTAATTCGGATTGCTCTCGTAAACTATCGTCTTGTTTCTCCCTTATACTATTTATATCACCTGATAATAAATTCACCTTATCCAACAAACCGTTCATTAATACAATTTCTTGCTCATTTGAAAGATCATTTGAAACCTTAAAACTCTCAAGTGTATTTGCTAATAATTCAACTTTGGAAACCAAATCAACCATCTCCTGTCGAAATGTTCTCTCGAAATTTAAAAGTAATTCAATCTCCTCCGAATGCTCCTTCAAACTATCACCATATCTTTCCTTAAAAGTTTCAATATCATCACATTTAGATATCAAAAAATTAACCTTATCTACCAAATTTACCATCTGATCTTGAAGCGGACTATTAACTATTTCATCTTCTCCCTTTGTTTCCATATGACTTTTAACACTAACATTTTCAAGCTCATTACATTTCAATATCAAAATATTCACCTTATCTACCAAATCACATATCTGTTCATTGAACTTTATCTGGAAATTATTTATAATAGACTCTATCTCCCTTGATTTCTCTTCCTTTAATTTTCGCTCATTTTCAATCTTATTATCAACATCACTCATCACCCTTCCATGCATATCATTCACTTGATTTTTTAACTCTTCAACCAAACTAGGCTTTACATTATTTTCCAACTTCATTTCAAACTCATTTATAACATTATTATGCATATCATTCACTCGATTTTTACATTCTTCTGTCAATCTAGGTCTTATATTATTTTCCAACTTCATTTCAAACTCATTTATAACATTATTATGCATATCGTTTATACGAGTTACACATTCCTGAGTCAAACTATTTTTCAGATTGTTTTCAATGAATTGTAACCTGTTATAAATAGTATTCAAATCATTATTAACAACATTACGAACTTCATTTACACGAGATATACATTCTTCCGATAAACTCACTTTCAATGTATTTCCAATACTGCTTTCAATTGAATTCAATCTATCATTATTAATAAGATTACATGCTTCATTTACACGAGATATACATTCCTCAGACAAAATATTATTCACTCTATTTCCGCCACTATTTTCAATTGCATTCAATCTATCATAAATTGTATTCAACTCACTCTTCTTATCATTAATAGTATCCACCATCGTAAAATCGGTAGATAACTTTTGGGATGCTTGTTTAGAAAACTCCTCCACATTTACAAGTCGATTAGCCAACTGCTGAATTGACCTTGTATTCAAGGATATAAACTGTTCATACCGTAAACCAATATCATCAACATTTCTTACATATGCTGCCCAATTCTGACAAAAAAGATCCTCACATTCCTGTGCTATAAATCCAGTATGGGTTCTATTTGATGAACCATCTTTAAATTTAAACGACTTTGGTTTCAATTGCATTATAACAGATAATGCATCACCAATAGGCTGAATATCCCTCTTTTTATTAAAATCAGAAGTTGATACAGGAGCACTGCTTAAATATATATTATTACCAAATATACTATTATATTGTAAATTAGAACTTGATCCTATTGTATATGCATTATTTGCCTTTGGAATCAGACTTCTAGTTTCAGGCAAAAAACCTTTAATACTATCATTAATACTTGATATTGAAAAACTCATTTATTATACAGAAATATAAAAAAGAACTATTTATCACTTAAAGAGAAATACAATTTCAGAAGTATTGCTAAAACTATCAAATTTAAATTGTTTTCCAATTTAAATTTTTATTATTTACTATCCTATTTTCACCTACTCATTCTAATCATCTTTCTTAAATTGCAAAAACTTATCACAACCTGCTGCATGTCTCAATGTTGGCTTTAACTTCCTCTTCCAATCCCATCCACTTGCCTTCTCACTCATCACATACAAATCACCGTGATTCACATCAGCAAACATTATCGTATCACCAATCCTCTTACCACGATAATGCCACTGATAAGCAAGCGGAATACTAGCTCCCAATCTCATTGCTACAACCCTCTTTCTCTCACTATCACCATGCCAACCAATACCACACTTACTCGAGTCGAAATAATAATTACCTTCTCCCGCCAAATTCCTTGCCTTCTCACCTAAATACACAGGAAGCATATGCCTTACATATCTCGTTAAAGGAACATCATTATACGGAATAATTCTACCCTTCTTATTCTCATAATCAGGCTCTTGCTCAGTATCATCAAAACATAAATTATATCGAGCACTCTTTTCAACAACTCGACCATACATAAATGCTTTTCTATCAACATCCAGATTAGCCTGCTCCTCAAATATATAATCTGCATCAAAACCTACCTTCGAGAGAATATGGGTAACTGCACCTCGAACAATTAAAACACTAGCATCTTCAATCTCTATCAAATCCTCATTCTTCCAAGTCGAGATCAACCTCTCTTTCAAGTCGACAAACTCACAACTACATCCTTCTTGTTCGAAAATATTCTTGGCTCTCTCGAGTTCTTCGTTCGTGAAGCCACAATCAGCCATCTTTCCGATTATTTGCATTCCTTTGTGGTTTTCAGCCTGATCGCCTAAAGTTATAGTGATTGCAGACTTTAGTTTAGTCATAATTATATTACTTCTTTCAATATTAGCCATATTCACCATAATTTTAAGACTGTATATATAGATTTTTCAATTTATTCTCGAGAATATACACGAATTTCTAATAAATTTAAATTTGTTACAGGTTAATAAATGGAAATTTCTCTACCGTTAATTTTAAAAACTACGGTTATTATCTTTTTAGTTGACCTCATTTGGTTATCCACCGGTGGCAAGTATGCCATTCGTATGACAGAAAAAATACAGGGACAACCTGTTCATTTTCGTTATGCTAGTGCTTTTATTGTCTATCTGGTTTTAGCTTATATGGCATTGCAAACAACTAGTTATAAACAAGCATTTCTCTACGGCATATCAATATATGCTGTATACGATTTTACTAATCATGCTTTACTCGAAAATTATGACTTGAAGTTTGCTATTGCAGATTCGTTATGGGGTGGTATTTTGTTTGTTATCGTTCATCATTTATTAAAAGCATTTTAAAGAATTAACAAATAGCCTACCATTTGAGTTGTAATACGATTATAATATTAGAAATTATCCAATCTGATTTCACATATACTTTTGAGATTCTGTATTAACACCTTGAAATGTATTATTAGATAAATAAATTATATTATATAATAAATGGTTTATCTAATCGAATATGATGACCAAAATAAGACATATTGCTTTGAAAATTTAGAAAATGATATTGAAAAAACACCAGACGGATGGTATATAGCAGGTAGCAAGATAAAACTGGATCATAATACTATGAGAGAAGTTCCAGGATCTTGCGATGAAATATATGGCCAAGGAGAATCCAAGGGCCAAGGAGAATCAAATTACGAGGATATTGATCAATCACTTCTAGGTAAAAAAATAGGGAATAAAAGCTTTTATGACATTGAAAATGGTGAAACCGTTTTATTAATTGATTCACAATGTGGTCTTGAATATTCTCCTTATACTTATAATAAAAAAAACGATATACATATATTTACTCCAAAAAATGAGTATAATGATACAATTCTTCAAACGGATCTTAAAAAAGTTCAAGAAAATAATAATCCATTAATGATAAACGGTGATCTGTTTTCTAATTATGAACTTGATGATCTTTGTTTCAAATATAATCGGTGTTATAAGCATAATTCAATTAAATATCCTAATGTCGATATTCTTCCTATAGACAGTTTAATAGAAAATCCTGATCGTTATCCTCTTAAACAAGAAAATCTAGAGGTGATGAAGAGTGCTGTATTTCTTCAGCCTATTCATATTAATGCAAATAGAATGATAACGAATGGATATCACCGTTTTCAATATTCAAAAGATAAAGGTTACACACACATTCCAGTCGAAGTTGTTTAAACTATCAAGTCGTAATATCATATGATATTAGAACTTTATTAACTTTTTTAAAATACGAATAAATTAAACTGAAATACTGTTGATATTTATTCAGCAGAAAGAATCATAGCAACTCTTCTCTCAATACCATCTATCCAGTTCAACAACTTTTCTTTACTATCTCCTCTAACAAAAATTGTGCTTTTCGTATAATTCACCGTTGAAAATGAAGCACTATCATCTTCATTCGAATCTAATATGTTTTCTTCAACATCGTCGCTCGAATAATCTGGTATATTTTCCGATACTTGACGAGTTCTAGGTTTCTCAGGAAGAATAACCTCATCAATTTCGTCATCGTCTGAATAATCGTCTACCGATAAAGGTAAAGTCCATTGACACCGAGGTCTCGATCTCTGATTAAGAATAATCACCTCATCAATTTCATCTTCATCAGAGAGTTCAATTTCGATGACCTTTTTTTCTGATACTTGAGTTCTTTGAAATCGAGGGAGAAAAGTAACCTCACTCAAATCTGATATTTCTTCTCTATCATCTACTACACACCGAGTAGTATTCATAGTCATATTGATATTTGATACTGTGGAAGCCATATGATATACACTAATTATACTCATTATATCTTTTGTAAATTCAATTTTTTACAGGTTAAATCTAGTTGTAATACTTATAGTATTATAACTTTATTATTAATTCTCTTACTCATATCCACTTACAAAATATACAAAACACCTATGAAAAGTAAGACTACATAAAAGTAAGTTATATCCAGCTTCCACTTCATCTGTTGAATCTGCTTCTTCATCATTTCTCTGTCTAATTGTATATCAGAGATTATTGTCTTCATCTTGTCCAATTGAATTTCTTGTTTCTCCATTCGCTGTTGCATTCTAACCACGTTTTCCATATGTTTTCTACTATTCATATTAACCATCGTTTCTAACTGTTCTTCGATAGATAATCCTAAGCCAACATATCTGATGAAGATGAAACCTCTGATGATGATGAAATCATCGATATCCAAAATACAAGGTTGTCGAAAATTACACCTGTATTGAGCCTCAAAAGATATTAGACTTTTATTTTTATGACGAAATTCTCTACATACAAAAATACCAGTGCTTGTATAGAATTTTTGTAATTGATATTCAAATTCCCAGTCACCAGTAGTTGCAATCAGATGTTCAATATATTCTCTACCATTCAAGCCTGGTGAATCTTCCCATATTGGTGTTTTATGCCAAGTTGAATCAGACGGTTGATATCCATATTTTCCACCATTACCAATAAGATATTTTTCAACAGTATAGAAAAATACTGCTGGTTGAAATCGAATTGCTGAATTTTCACCATATAATTTACTTATGGTTTCTTCATACTTGTATTGGGCTCCATCCCAATGTACTACACATTGTGTAGTATTCATAGTCATATTGATATTTGATACTGCGGAAGCCATAAGATGTACACTAATTATACTCCTTCTACCTTCTGTAAATTCAATTTTTTCAACGGTAAATCTAGTTGTAATACTTATAGTATTATAACTTTATTATTAATTCTCTTACTTATATCTATCTCTTAGAAATATACAAACCTCCTATTAAAAGTAAGACTACATAAAAGTAACTTTTATTCCAGTTCTTCTGCTTCTTCATCATTATTTCTTGGTCCGATTGCATACTTGCGATTATTCTCTGCATCTTGTTCAGCTGACATTCTTGACTCTCCATTTGCCGTCGCATTCTTGATAAAATAGATGGTATATTGTTTTCCAGTCGAGATATTCGTGAGTTAAATCCACAGGTTTCCATATGTTTCTTGTTATTCATCTCAACCATTATTTCCAACTGCTTCTCGATAGATAATTGAGAAGTTTTGAATTCTTCTGTAAAATCGTCGATACCCAAAATACAAGGTTGTCCAAAATTGCACCTGTATTCTTTCTCAAAAAATACATTACTAACATTACCTTGACGACAATCTCTCAATATAAGGATACCAGTTGTAGTATAAAATCTAATTAGTCTATAATTATCACCCTTGATAACATTCAAAATTAAGTCTAATGATTCTACACTAAACATTGGGTCGCTTGTAGTCCCTTCTTTTACCAAACTTGCTGACATTGTTTCCGTAGTGCAGAAAAATACAACCCTGTCATTGTATCTATTTCTACGAACATTATCGCCTATAATATTCGGTTTACCATCAATCTGATCAAACATGGGTCTGCTTTTCCATTCGTTGCATAATCGTGAAAATTCCTCTTGAGCTCGTTTTCCGCCTACCCACCGAGTAGTATTCATAGTCATATTAATATTTGATACTGTGGAAGCCATAAGATGTATACTAATTATACTCATTATATTTTCTGTAAATTCAATTTTTTCCAAGGTTAAATCTAGTTGTAATACTAATAGTATTATAACTCGAATTCAATCATTTACCCTATGTTACCTTGAATATATTCATTGACATGAACCAATGTATTTTAAACATAATTTCTGGATAATACTCACCATATCAAATTCAATTACTAACCAAGTTTTAATCCTCCAATAATTTACAACAAATAAGGTAATTAAATATTTAGTAAGTGGTTCTACGGTTCTAGGCTGACAAAGACCTGAAGTATCTATATGATACATTGGGTCTTCGATATCGGGGATTGAAAGATGAGCTTGCAAAGCTTCTTCTACCTGAGAAAATTGGGACTGTTTTTCGTGTTTCATTTTAAAGTGTGTATCTTTTCCACTATTTGTAGAAAACTTTCTATTACAAAGTGAACAAGAGTATAATTTTTTTGTTCTATTACAATGTTCACAAAATCCGTTTTCGCTTACAAGTCCGACTCCTATTCCCCCACAACTATTACATTTTTGTATGTTATGATTAATAGTCTCTTCAACCTTAGTCCCCGACTTATCTTCATATATCACATGCGAACTATAAGTAGATTCATATTTATGTAAAGTAGATTCATATTTATGTATATGTATATGTTTTATAATTTCAACATTTTTACAAGTTTTGAAACTTATTTTATGAATATATATATTTTCAGTTTTATTTTTATTTTCAGTTTTATTTTCAGTTTTTATAAAAACTACATTTACATTTGATTTTGAACTGAAACCATCTCTTTTTAATTTTTCAACAAACTCCTTTAGTTCTTGTAAAGTTAAATTTTTATTACAAAGAGCTTCAAAAAAGAAGTACCCCCCTCTTCCAATAGTTCGATTAACATTATTAACTTTTTTAATATATTCGAACTGATTCATAATTTCTCTTTCAGAAATAGTTCGATTAACATTATTAACTTTTTTAATATATTCGAACTGATTCATAATTTCTCGAATATCTTTATGACAAGAAATACAAGAAATATCAAATGAAATACCTCGAAACAAAAATTCTCGTCTATCTGAATCTCCAAATTCTGATTCGGAATCAGATTCGGAATCATAATCATAATCTATTTTAATTTTGTAATCACAATTCATTATCTAATTTAAAATTACATTAATTTTAAATTATCAATTTAATTTCCACTTGAACATAATGATAACATATCGGATAAAAAATCAATGTTTGATACTGAAATCAGTTCAATTTATAAAGTTTTAATACAAATTGTATTACAACTCAAATTTAATCATTTACCCTATGAATACAATCAATAATAAATTCTTTACCATCAGGCATCTTCAATAACTGTCTTTCGTTAAATAATCTATCATTATCCCAATGAGCACATTTATCACAAGCATATAATACTCGAATGTCATCCTCATTACCTTTATAACAACCTTGTATCATTTCGTATCTGTTAGAATAGCCTCTTCCTACACATAGTTGTAAGCAGAATATACAGATACTATTAGTATCTCCATCGTATTTAGCAGTAAGATTATGTTCAGTATTGTATTCATGCATTTGTTCTTCTGTTATATGAGCTTGGACACAAGCTGTTGGATGATAAGATAAAGTTGGTTCACTATAATGAACAACTCTTGTATTTCTCTTATAAATCATCCCATTTCTTTCTCTGATATATTTGCTATGTACTAATTTACCTAGTTGAACTTCAACTATTTCTTTGTTTTGATAAATGAACTGTTTTGTAGGAATAACTTTAGATTGAACAACAGTTTCTTTTATAGAAACAGCTTTAGATTCAACAACATAATCTTTTACAATCGTATCAACTTTAGATTCAACAACAGTGTCATTTATTGATTTACTGTTATTATGTATAGCTTTTTTACTCTCACGAAATCTATTTACCCTCTCCCTATTGAGTCTTTTTTCTCGGTCAATTTCAGATTCGCCACAAATCATGGTTTTATCATATTTTTTAGGTGGAGGGAGACCCCTTTCAGTTCGAATCTTGTTTCTAAATTTTTGAACATAAACACGATTAAGTCTTTGTTCTCGAGCAATATCAGTTTCACCTTGTAGATTTGGAATTACTCTATGTCTGCCTCTTTGTAATATGACATTTTCATCTCGTTTTTCAAATTCAATAACAATATCAACTTCTGATTCAGCAACAATATCAACTTCTGATTCAGCAACAATATCAACTTCTGATTCAACAACAATATCAACTACAGTTTCTTTTACAGTAGAATCAGTTTTACATTCAACAACAATATCGTTTATAGGAATAACTGTTTTAGATTCAATCACAATATTGTTTACAGTATCGACTTTAGAAATATTGGTTAAATATTTAACCAAATCATTCTTTATTCCAGAAGAACAGAATCCTGCTTTTTTACATCTCTCTTGTAGTTCTGTTTTTGCCAATTTCATAAGAGACTCAGTTGTATCAACTTCAGTATCATTTACAATTGTATCAACTTCATATTCAACTTCAGTATCATTTACAATTGTAACAACTTCAGTATCATTTACAATTGTAACAACTTCAGTATCATTTACAATTGTAACAACTTCAGATTCAACTTCAGTATCATTTACAATTGTAACAACTTCAGGATCTGATTTGAATACTTTTTCTGAACACAAGTAAAAAGGAAAACCTTGACAAGTGATGGTCTCGATATTATGTTTCGAAAGCCCTTTATGAAAATCAATCTTCGATATTTTAATCCTTACTCCTTGTTCTATTGCATATGAAACAAATAGCCCATACAAAGCTTCCTTTTTCATTCGTTTGTTGCATTTTTGTAATTTAGGAGTTTGTTCATAGTTTTCCTTGGAAATAATCTCGATTCTCTCATCAACAAATTGTCCTTGAATATCAACTTCATTTATATAACTTTTCACTTCAGTCTCATTTACAACAGTATCAACTTCGGATTCAACAACAATATCATTTTTGACTTCTTCTATTTTATACTTACAGAGATAATATCGTATTCCGTTTGATTTCATCATCTCAATTTTAAACTGTTCTTTTATCTTATTATAAAATTCTGTCTTTTTAATTTTATTGATAGTTGTAGAGTTGTTTTTAATATAGTCTATATACAACTCTAATAATACACATTTTTTAGTTCTATTCAGTTGCTTATCTGAACAGTTTAATTTTTCATAATCAATATTTCTTACAATTTGAATTTTATCATTTATAAATTGTTTTAAAGTATCATCTCCTTCAACTTTAGATTCAACCACTGTATCTTTTACAGTATCAACTTTAGATACAACTGTCATTTTTTGACTATTAGTCATTTGGTGATTATACACTATTTTTAAAAATTCTAGTTTGATTTCATCTTCGTTTCCTTGAAAATATTCATTGCCATGAATCAATGTAAACTTAGAATTGAATGAAACTTTAATCTGATTTTCAACATGATGAAAATCACCTGTCACAACAACCATCGCTAAAATTTTAGTTCCTTTTCCGTATGATTTTAGTCTGTCATTTTCAATCTTTTCAGAACCTCCAATCTTGAATACATCCTCTTTAAAATAAGAGCATTGAACAAGGTAAACATAAGGCATTTTTATTTATATGTTTCATATACATTAATATTCAATTTAAAACTGAATGAACTTTCAAATTTAAAGTATATTAGTAATTATAGATTACGAATGTAACTTTTTTGCTCCTCGATAATCGCTTTAAATACATTTCAAATCAAACTAAATAATTTATATTATTTACAGTTCAAAATCATATTCGGAAGTTGTAATACTTTATTGTATTATAACTTATTATTTTCAAACTTTAGAGTTTACTATTCAAAACCATATCAACTTCAGATTCGAGTATCTCTTGTTCTTTCTCTTGTAGAAAACAGATTAGTTTAGATTGCTCTTTTAGTTTTATTCTCGTATTTTCTCTCTCAGCCTGAATGATTGAAACTATATCATTCATTCTAGAAGTTAGATTCTCTATATCATTTGACCGTTGTATCCAATATTCATTCGAACTAATAATTTTGCTTTGCTCTTGTAGTTGACTTGAAATCCTTTCCTTTTCGCATTTCATTGTATGTTGATCTCGAAGCATATTTGTCATTATCTTTTTCATTTCATCCATTTGAGACTGATGATTAAATATGAGTTTAGATTGATCTTCCATTTGACTTTGTATACTAAAGATTATCGTATTCATATTGATTATTTGAGACTGTTGGTTTGTTGTAACTTTGAATTGCTCTTCAATTTGATTTCTCATTTCCTTCATCTTTTCTTCTATCATAACATCAATCGTATCTTCCTCCTTCTGTAACCTTGATGATAGATGAACTTCAGAATTAGTCATATCGATATTGCTTTTCACTTCAGATTTCATAATAATGCCTAATTTATCACGAAGTATCGTTTTAAAAATTCAATTTTAATGTAAATGAATTCACTTTCAATTAATATCATTGTATATTGAAGTTGTTGAAGAGGGAATAGAGTTCTAAAAATAGGTGATTGGTGGGTCCAATATTAAGATACCGCCTAATAAATTGATTTGTCGGAAAATTAAGAGAGAAAATTAGGTTACATTCGATATGGAAAATAAAGAGAATAATAATAATATGATTATTGAAAAGCAAGTTATAATGAGTCGCTTTCTCCTTCCCGATGAGATTCAGGATCACATGAACGGATTCCTATTTCTCGACGAGTTTCAGGCTCAAGTGGTAAAAAATCGTAAAGAGCTTTCAAAAATTCTGAAGGATAATCTTGGTTATAGTTGTGATGAAGATGACGAAACCAATCATTGGGCACTTTGGTGTATAAGAACTCAATTACAAGCTGTAACTTGTCAGCATTGTGGTGATTTTATTTTTACCAGTCTATATATCCCGGATAACTGTTATTGCAGTTGTAATAACAACTAAAGCAAAAGTAAACTAGTAATGAGTTCTATTTATAAGTATGAAATTTTATATTGATAACCAATATAAAATTGTTAGGTCCTAATATTGCATTTGAAACGGTATAATCTATAAACAAACACTGACCCATACATACTCGCTTTTTGAAAACGGTTAATAAAGTAGATATTCCAGACTGTTTATAGATTGGATTTACCTTATTCTTACTTGTAAATATCGATAA
>Ga0208720_1000012_pt1 | contig 51739 bp, 42 predicted proteins | sample LakMenEpi20Apr10_FD_150716 | JGI IMG/M metagenome (GOLD analysis project Ga0208720, IMG submission 150716) | Freshwater microbial communities from Lake Mendota, WI - 20APR2010 deep hole epilimnion (SPAdes) | ecosystem: Environmental > Aquatic > Freshwater > Lake > Epilimnion/Euphotic zone ...
TTTTCTGTGCCAATTCGTGTTGGTCCGTGGCCGATTGGATTCTTGAAAAATCTCAGACGGAACTGAATTTGGCCACGGATTCACGCGGATTTTCACGGATATACCATAAGTCCTTAATATGAATGCACTAATCGTTTTTTCTGTGCCAATTCGTGTTGGTCCGTGGCCGATTGGATTCTGGACTCTTTTGAATTAGCCTTTCAGAGGGATCTTCAATGCCTTTCGCTGGGCTGTGCTCATCGTTCGTTTTGTGATCTCTGAAAGGGCTACAAACTCTGCTTGTAAAAAGCCTTGTGGCCGAATCAAATTCTCTGCCATCAGCTCAGTTCCCACCACGTTGAGGGTCATCTTGTGCGTGGTCACCCCATATCGAATCGGCTTGGCCTGAACCTCTTCCAAAGACTTGATTCTCAAGCCCATCAAGGCCTCCATCAGTTGGATCAGGTCGTCGAAGTTCTTGTACTCAAAGCCTTGGTCGCGCCGCCGTGCTGGATCAGCACCTGCCTGCCAGAAAGTGGGCAGTTCCCAAAAATCGGCCCAAAGGCCTTGAGCAGGTCGTTTTAAGAGAAGAATCGACCCGTCTGTGGGCCGCTTGACGATCACAGAGATCTCCTCACCCGGTTTCAACGGGCTTTTAGCAGCCTTCAATGGGATCGATTCCGTTAGCCCACCCTCATGTGCCTTGCAAAACTTATTCACTGGACAGATCAGGCACGCCGGCTGGCGAGGCGTACAGATGGTCGCACCCAAATCCATCATGGCCTGATTAAACGGGCCTGGTCGATCGGGATCGACGCGACGGGCCGCCTCCGCCCAAAGTGTTTTTTGACTGGAACCGAGTTCAACAGTCTCCATCAGTCCAATCAGACGAGCCAGAAGACGAATCGTATTGGCTTCCAGAATCGGCGCAGGCAGGCTGAAAGCGAACGAACGCACCGCCCCTGCAATGTACCGGCCGACCCCTGGCAAGGCCAGTAAATCGGCTTCATCGTGCGGAAACTGGGCTCCATGATTCGCCACAACGGCTTTGGCCAAGGCGTGCAGATGCCTCGCCCGGCGATAATAACCAAGACCTTCCCAAAGTTTCAGCACATCGGCTTCATCGGCATGGGCCAGATCCGTGACGGTTGGGAACCGTTCGAGAAACCGGTGATAGTAAGGAATTACGGCCGCCACCGTGGTCTGGACAAGCATCAATTCCGAGACAATCACCCGATAGGCTTCCCCATCGTGATTTCGCCAGGGCAGGTCGCGGCCATTTTCGTCGTACCACTCCAGCAAGGCCTTGCGAAAGCCGATCAGGCTCTGTTCGTCATTCGTGGTGGATCCTGGCATGGAGGCGATTCTCGCTTTTTCAGTCAACGTGCGCATTCGGGCGGTCGATCAAAATCATCCACAATGTTTACCAAAAACACAATTCATATGGACCTGCCAGCTGCCTGATCTGAATATCCTTGGTAGTCGCTTTATTCTTGGTAATAAGTTTAAGTTGATATTTATAAAAAACGAGTTGCAGTCCCGCATAAGGGATGTATATTCCTATTATCAGGGAATTGACAGAGTTGGTTGAGTGGTAATGGAGTCAGAATAAATTCATCAAATACATTGATAATTGCAACACAGGAGCAGGATTGATGAGAATGCAACCGAATGAGAATGAAACGGGTTTTGAAGAGAAGCGTACCGAGCCTTTAAATGAAGAGCAACGAGATCTGGCGGCACGATATGTGCCGTTAGGGATGGCGATTGCGAGGGAGTTTACGGCTGGCTGGGGCTGGATTCAGGATGAAATGGAATCGGCGGCCATGATGGCGCTGGTCGATGCGGCCCGGTGTTTTGATCCGGCGTTTAATGTGAAATTTGCAACATATGCAAGGCGACGGATATCAGGCTATTTATGCGATGCCAAGCGGAAGTATTTGCAATCCCATTATCGTCGTAATGCAGATTCAGGCTCTGATGTGGATTGGTTTTCCGTGAAGAATGTCTCAAATATGAGCAGTTCCGAGATGTTGAATCTTGGCGAAAAGATTGCAATCAATCCGGATCGAAATCGGTTCGGGCCAGATTTTGAGGTTCATGACACGCTTGAGAATTGTTTTCAGAGACTTCCCATTCGGCATCGCGAGGTGATGCGTTCGTTATATTTCGATAAAGAGCGTTCGTTTGAGGAAATTGCAAGCCAGTACAAAGTGACACCCGACCGACTCGTGATATTGCATCGCCAGTCGTTGAATATGCTATTAAGTGAAGATTCTGTTCCAACTGCGAAAAGTCGCCGGCGTGGGACCCGGAAATCGAGGCCGACAGATCCGGGATTCCCTGTGAGAACTGCCCCTAATCTGGGATGATGCAGGTGCGATTCTGAATCATCAGGGATATAAAAAAACGAGGTGCGAATGATTTCGCGCCTCGTTTTCAGATATAAAATGTCTGACGGATATCAGGCAGCCCGAGAGGAACGCTGTTCGCGGAAGAAGCGGGCGATGGATCGCACCACATGTTCCTGAGCTTCAGCACCTAGTTCCGGATACATCGGCAAAGCCAGTGTTTCTCTGGATGCGGCCTCGGCGATCGGGAAATCTCCTGGCCCGTGGCCCAGACTTGCAAAGCATTTCTGCAGGTGCAGCGGCACAGGATAATAGATTTCAGAACCGATTTTCTGACGACCCAAAGTCTCTTTCAGGGCATCGCGCTGGCCATCTTTGACCCTTACCACGAACTGGTTGAAGACGTGGTGGCGGCCTTCAAGCTCGTAAGGGAGGACAATAACGTCGTCGCTCACATACTTGGCAAAGAGTTCATGATATCGCTGAGCCACTTCCCGACGGCCGTTGGCCCAGTTGTCGAGGTGGCGGAGTTTCACTCTCAGAACGGATGCTTGAAGAGCGTCCAGACGTGAGTTGAACCCGACTTCGTGGTGGTAATAGCGTGGCTCCATCCCATGCACGCGAATTCTGGCCATGCGTTTGGCGAGTTCTTCATCGTGTGTGGTGATCATCCCGCCATCTCCAAATCCACCCAGATTTTTCGATGGATAGAAGCTGAAGGCGGCCACTTCGCCCAGATTACCACTGCGAAGGCCGTGGTATTCCGAGCCAATCGCCTGAGCGGAATCTTCCAGAACTGGCAGGCCGTATTGGGCTGCCAGGCGGCGGATCGGCTCCATCTCCGAGGTCTGACCGTAAAGGTGAACAGGCAGGAGAACGCGGGTGCGATTGCTGATGGCCGCTTCGATCAAGTCAGGATTGATGTTGAACGTGACTGGGTCGATATCGACAAAGACAGGCTTTGCACCGGTTCGCCAGATGGCACCGGCGGTGGCGAAAAACGAGTATGGAGTGGTGACCACTTCATCGCCAGGGCCAACTTCCCAAGCCATCAGGGGGATCAAAAGGGCATCTGATCCTGACGCACAGCCCACAGCAAAAGGGGCTTGGCAATAGGCGGCCATTTCAGCTTCGAGGCCGCTGACTTCAGGGCCCATCACGAAGGTTTGTTCACGCATCATTCGCAGAACGATGGGTTCAACCTCGTCGCGAATGGTCTCGTACTGGGCCTTTAAGTCCAATGCGGGAACCGGGCGATCGCCCCATGATTCCGGCCATTCCATGCTCAATGTGGCTTCCGACATCGCTGGCACACTCCTTTGTGCAGGCCTTTTAGATTCATGCGAAGTAGATTCCGCAAAATCCATCGGCCTTCATGTTGGGCGGTCCTTGCCCTAACGTTTCTTCTGTCAGACTTAGTATTCCTTCTTTGAAAAATCGTCAAGACGAGTTTCCATTTTTACAATTTTTTGCGGAATTTTTCAAAAGTTCTGGTTGTATGACCCGCCATCGAGAACCTTGAATACCGCGAACCACTGACTCATTCACTGGTTATGTCAAGCTCGCGGACACGTTCCTGAACCAGTCTGTCCAAAAATTCGTGAGGCCCCAATGGTGGACCAAGGCGGAACTCAATTTCGGGATGCTTCTCCATCAGCTGGTCGCGGGCCTCTGCCAGATCCCTCTGGATGTGCACGCCAGCCGACAGGAAATAGGGCACCATCAAAACACGTGTGGCCCCTTTGGAAACGCATGTGGAGCCACTGGTTACGATATCAGGCTCAGCCAGTTCCAGATAGCACGGTTCGATGATTGAATACTCGTTACGCTTCAAAAGCCGCTCCGCCAGATCCACCAGTTCCTGATTGGCTTCAGCCCGGCGACTGCCGTGAGCCATCAGCAAAAGGGCAGTCGTTTGGGAGGCTTGGTTTGTCGAGTCTGGCATCATCGGATTGACCATCGTTTCAGGTGAGATAGGGAAGTTCCAAAGATTTCTCAATTATAGGCAGGTTCAGGCAATCGGTGACCCCCATGCTTGTAAAAAGGCTGGGACCGACAGAGAACTAGGCTTTGCGAGCCTTCCAGCCGAACGTTTCATACTGATAATCAAACCGGTCCGCATGGCAGGACACGACTCCAAATGCCTCAGCGTCTCCAAAGACTGGCCCCTTCCACCACATCCCACTGACGGCACCCGACTGAATATGCGTGATATGATTCACGTCTATCCGTTCGCGTACATGACCGTGCCCTGAAAGTACGAGTTTAATATTGTAGGGCTCGAATAATTTTCGCAGATCGAATCCATTAGAGATCAAAGCACCTGCTGAAACAGCTTTCTGGGGGCTTCCGACCACTTGATGCCAGGTCGAGAAAAATGGAATATGAGTGACAATGATAATGGGCTTTGATTTACCGGTCGCTTCCAGGTCGCGCCTCAGCCAATCCTTTTGCGCTTCGTCGATGAGACCAATATAGTCGGGTGAATCGCTGGCCTGGCCGATGGAGTCGAGCAAGATGAAGTGCCATCCACGGTGATCGAAGCTGCGATAGGTCTGCCCATGACCATAACGTTCTGCAAATAAACGCTTTCCGTATTGGGCGTGGGTCGGCTTGATCTGCTGGTTTTTTGACCAGCCGACCACATCGTGATTCCCGATCGTGTGATGCACCGGCAGTTCCAGGCCCTTCATGCACTCATCAAAAAGGCTCCACTGAAGGTTCATTCTGGGCTCGTCCACAGCCAGGGCGTCCATGATCAGGTCTCCACCGGTGATCACAAAATCAGGCTTTGGAGAGAGTCTGTTTACGGCCTCTATGCACTGTTTAAAACCATCAACTGCTCCAAGTTCAGGCTGGACATGCATATCGGTCAGGTGAACGAAGCGGAACGAGGGAGGAGAATTGTCGAGTGGGGTGGCTTGCAAGTGATCGGAAACTAGATGGAGGAATCCTCCAGCAGTGATTGAACTGGCTGATTGGCGAAAAAGTTCGCGGCGTTTGATCGCCATGGGACATTCTCCATGAATGGTGTTGAGGTAGGGAGTTGGATCACAAACTGGATCATACCAGATTCGTCCGGGAGACATCATTACTGAGCTCTTAAGACCGAAATGCGGATACACATCTTGAAATCATTATTGCTTTGGTATAGAGTTGTTACAGCATCAAAAACTAGTATGCAATTAAAGGTGGGGCCTTAACGCATGTTGCAGATAAAGCGCAAGGCTTTCACATTGATCGAACTTCTTGTCGTCATCTCGATTATTTCTGTATTGATTGCGTTGCTACTGCCTGCTGTTCAGTCGGCCAGGGAATCAGCCCGTCGAGCTTCGTGTATCAATAATTTGAAGCAGATCGGTCTGGGGCTTCACAATTTTGAAAACACCAATCATTTTTTCCCGCCCGCTTTTGCGTTCCCGACAGCCAATCTCCCAGCCCCAGTTCAGGCCCGATATCATAATCCTCCACCTTCTGGTTTGGGGTACCCACGTTTACCAGCAGATTTTGGATCCAATTGGGCCTCGAAATCTACAATGAGTAATATGATTGTGCATGGCTGGAAAGCTTTCACTTTACCCTACCTTGAATATTCCAATATCGCAAACGCCTATAACTTTGAAATTCCATTTTGTGGCAAACCCAGATCGGCCGGTGATGAAGACCGTCACCCCAATGCAACCTCGATCATGTCGGTGGTGAACACCTTTATTTGCCCTTCAAATGCGAGCGGTATCACGACGACCAAGGGGAATACGGTAAATCGGGTCACCGGTGAGGCCGTTTCTGGATGGACCGGCGGAGTCTCAGATTATGCTGTCAATCAGTCGATTCAGGGTGCAGCACTGAAATATCTACACCCTGATATCATGTACAATGGTATCATGCTGATCAATGCACCGAGGCGGATTTCAGAGGTGATTGATGGAACATCCAACACCTTTCTGATATCGGAAGATGCTGGTCGACCAATTCGTTTTGTGAAGGGTAAACCGGTTGGCAACAACGTCAAAGGGGCCGCCTGGGCAGACTTCGAAAGCGATTACACCACTGAAGGCTGGAATGGACAACCGTGCCATTCCAATTGCGATAATGACGGTGAGGATTATTCATTTCACCCGGGCGGCACAAATAAACTCTTTGCCGATGGATCTGTGAGATTCATCAAAGAATCCATGGATTTCAAGGTTTATACCAAACTGTTGACATTTAAAGGTGGCGAAATCATTTCAGCCGACGAATATTGATACAAATCAGCTGGGGCTTCACATGAAATACATTGAAATTTCAGAAATACATCCCCAAATCTTAAAAATTAATTTATATTTTCCATTATAATACTTCAGTGTCCTGATTTTAAGTCAATCACTTTTTCGGTCGCAGGAGTCTGAGTTTTCATGATCAATCGAAGCCGTAAGGCATTTACACTCATTGAGTTGCTGGTTGTGATCGCAATCATTGCCGTTTTGATTTCCTTGCTGTTGCCTGCTGTGCAATCAGCCAGGGAAGCGGCCCGCCGTGCCCAGTGCATCAATAACATGAAGCAAATCGGGTTGGCTCTGCACAATTTTGAAAACACCAATGGATACTTCCCACCAAGCCTGGCATTCCCAACCGCCGCACTTCCTGCGTCGATTCAGGCGGCCATGCACAGTGCACCACCTGCTGGAGCCGGTTACCCACGCTTGCCAGCCGAATTTGGTGCCAACTGGGCTTCAAAAACCACAGTGATGAATCCGATTGTCCATGGCTGGGCTGTTCTGACATTGCCTTTCCTTGAAGGTGGCAATCTGGCGAACGCATATAATTTTGAAATCACTTACTGTGGAACGCCTCGGGCTGCCGGTAATGAAGACAAGCATGAAAATGCAACCTCGATCATGACCGTCATGAACACCTTTCTTTGCCCGTCGAATTCGAGTGGTTTAAATATTACGAAAGGCACGGCATCCAACATCTTTACTGGTCAGAGGATCAATGGCTGGACTGGTGCTGTTTCTGACTATGCCGTGAACGAAGCGATGCAGGGATCGATCCTGAACTTCTTGCCAACCGGGACCAATTATATTGGCCTGATGATTTTGAATACTCCTCGCAGGATCGCTGAAATCGCAGATGGAACTTCGAACACGTTCCTGATGTCAGAAGATGCCGGCCGGCCGACTTCATTTGAGAAGGGCAAGGTCATCGGCAAAGACATCTCCGGAGCAGCTTGGGCTGACTACGAAAGCTCATACGGAACTGATGGCTGGAATGGCACACCCTGCCACACGAATTGCATTAATAACAATGAAGATTATGCATTTCACCCAGGTGGAGCCAACAAGCTGTACGCTGATGGATCTGTTCGATTCATGAAAGAATCCACAGATATCAAGGTTTATGCCAGACTTCTGACATATAATGGCGGCGAAGTTGTCTCCGCAGACCAGTATTGATTGAAATCAGGAAGGAAGTCTCAGGATGCAACTTCGAAAATCCACGGTCCTCTTGATCTCAGCGATACTATCAGGATGCGGTTCATCATCCAATGAATCTGGTGTCGTAACTGTCCCAGCCAAGGGTAAAATACTTGTCGATTCCAAGTCTTTTGCAGGGTTGAAAATTCAGCTCAAACCAAAATTCGAATGGAAATCCGATAAAGTTCCCTACCCTCATGCTGTGACTGATGATAAGGGTGAATTTGTTCTCGAAACATTTCAGCCTGGCGATGGTGCCCCAACTGGCGATTATGAAGTCAGTATCACGTCACCTACAAATGAGGGCCTGGGTAAAATCTCAGATCCGATCGGAAGCCGGTATGCAGACTCTTCCAAGTCTGGATTGACTGCAAAAATCGGTGACACGGAAACCATGATCCCTGACTTCCAACTCAAGCCAAATACAGTGGAATCAAGGGTCCAAAAGAGCGCAGCCAAAAAATAATTCGCCCGAACGACGAATATTTTAAAAAGGGCATTCCCTGCGAATGCCCTTTTTTTTAATCACTTCAACAATCAACCGTGCGATTGATCAAATTCCGCCTTTTTGGCCACATTCAGCCAAGTGTGCACGTGTGGGCTGCCGTGGAAATACCATGAGAAGGCAGGCCCTTCCAGCTTCCACACGTCCCAGACTCCGTCCTTGCCCACATCGCCTTCTTTGTAGAAGGTCAAACGCATGGCATCCACTCCACCAGCTTCCTTCACGCACGACATCAATTCATCGACATCCGCCTTCCGGAACGGCCTCGTGCCAGCATCAATCAATTGCTGAACCATCGCCTTTTGCTGACCATCCAGCGACTTGATCCCAATCCCGATTTCCGGCAGTTTATCGCCCACAAGCTTGATCGACCGGGCATCGTCAGCCGGCCCTTTAGGAGCCATGGCCGCCGCCTGTTGCTTGTCATCAAGGGTTTTGAAGATCTTGTTGGCCATCTCGCCCTGATACCACCAGACGTTCTTGGTGTGCTGGGCGTCTTCATTAAAGTTTCCAGCCGCTGCGTGGCCGTAGAAAATTGGTCCACCAAATGCAACTCCGTCGACCGAATTCCCGTCCGCACGAAGGGTGTCGTGGCGACCTGACAGAACCCACTCAAACGGCTTGTCCGTGTCAGGCTCGCCGAAGATCGCGATATGATAGCCTTCAAAACCGTCGTAATCGTCTTCCATCTGGCGCGTAAACCGATCATAGCCTTCTTCGCTCGTCAAGCCCTTAAAGATCTCTACACAAAGGGCTTGCTGATCTTTTGAGAGGTCAGAAATCTTCGGCTTGGTAATTGCCCAGTTGTTCCCGATCCGGCTCCGCAGAGGGTGGTCGAACGGGAAGCAAAGAATCTTTCTCTGATCGTCTTTCAACGACTTAAACAGCCTTCCAACAGCCGTTTCCGACGAATCCGTCCGCTTCGGGCCAACCACGGCCTGATCCGCCATCACTTGTGGCATTCCAGTGCCCAAAATGGTCGCTGCACCAATGGCCTGGGCAAACTGACGACGGCTCAGTTGAGCACTGCCGGAACTGGCTTTGTTCTCTGAATCTGACATCCTGTTGACTCCCTTACTTTGGGTTTTTGGAGAATTCTCGTTCGGACAATCTCTTCCATTCGGCGGAATGAGAGGTGGGACTTCTCTCAAACTTACGTGAATCGATATGGCGAGTCAATCAATATGATTCGCTGATTCGGTCTTGGATCGATCCTCTCGGAGAACTTTCCAAACCTTGGTTTGACTCTCCTTAAGCCCTTCAATCAAAACAGGTTGAAACAAGTCTGGGCGACGATTCAGACTCGCAGGGGCCAGCCAATCAGGCAGATTGTCGCCCACGAATCGGCCACGATCAACCAATAAAAATCCAACATTTTTTTGAGCCAAAGCCTCGGCCACTTCCTCAATCGTGGACTGTTCCGGCCATGTCACTCCCACATGACCACTCCTCCAGTAAACATCTCCAGGATGTCTCGACGCAATCACTTCTGTCAGAGCGACTTGCTGCGCGATCCACACGCAGGCTTGATCAAAATCACGGTCAAGCATAATCGGACTTGTGCGTACATTCTTTTGCCAGGTGTGGATGCCGAACACCATCGAAATTCCCGGAATCAGCCAAATGAGACGTCCAGGCGTCATGAAACCAGCTACTCCAAAATCATGGAAAACACGACACAGAACGACAAGACCATTCGCAAACGCCAGTGATAAAATCGGGATCATAGGGATGAGAAACCGACCAGCTTCAGTGAACGGCCAAACAATCAGGATCGACAAGCTGATACCGAAATAAATGGCTGAAAATCGGGTCAGAGGGGATTTTGCCAGCTTGATAAACCCTGCGATGCAGATCATGCAAAAACCAGCCGCTATCAGGGTGGCTACTAAAGCCATGGCTGGACTGGACATAAAGACAGTGGCCGTTTCGATGTAAGGGCCGAACAGGCTGTCGGGCAATCGTCGTGTGTAGAAAATCGACTGGTCCGCCAATCGTTCGATAAATCCTCTCGACTGACCATCTTTCGCCAAAAGTTCTGCCTGAGTTCCACCGCCCACTGACCACTGCCAGACAACCCAAGGCAAGACAAATAAGGCAGATATGACGACTGAAGCCAAGGCTTTTCGAGGCTCTTTCCGGCAAACGAATTCCACGAAAACGGCCGCTCCCAAAGCCACGCCCACCTGTCTGGAGAGGATCGAAAGACCGATCACCATTCCCAACAAGGCGTTATGGGATCTTGGTCGCGATGTTTTTTTGGGATTCATCATGACGAATACGATGGCTGAGAGTGCGATAAAAAGTGATTCACTGCGGAGCTCTCCGGCAACGCGAATCCAGAGCCAGTTGAAGGTCAGAGCCAACCCTAAAGGGGCGGCAAATTCTGGGCTGACCTGACGGAACCATCGGATGAAAAGTAAGATCGAAATCAGCCAGAAAATCATAGAAAGTATGTGAGCTGTATGAGTTGGGCTCATCAAGCCAGCTGGAATAATCTTCCACGCGATGGACAATACCACAGGCCAGCCAGGTGGAAAGTGGGCATGTCCAGGAGCATCAGGCTGATCAATTTCGCAATATCCACGACCGTCTGTCAAAGACTTGGCAAGGATCAGATATCCCGTCTCATCAAACCGCGGAGGAGCGTCGAAATGGACGCTTGGAATCATGAATCCCAGTAACAGGATCGGTAAAATTTTCTTCAGACAGCTTTTCATGAACCTTCACGGAAATCAATTTCGTATGACAAGTTGGTACGCCGCACTACAGCTTCATTGTACACCAGTCAACATGACTTGGGCCATCATGGTTCCGTGATACGGCCGTCGAGGCGTTTTATCAATCCGGATTGACGACGATCCACCTGGAGGTTTCTGAACCATCGCTGCCAGATCTTTTTTCGAGTCTGTGTCAGGCTTTACGAACGGATCGGCTTCAGAGCGGAGCTTTTCGAGGGCTTTGAGTTCGATCTTTCTGGCCCATTCACGAGTCACTCCAAGCCGTTCGCCGATCTCGATCCAGGTCAACGAATTCTCACCATGAAGACCATATCGCAGCGCAATTACGACACGCTCGCGGTCGTTCAAACGAGTCATTCGCCGGTGCAGCCAAAGCTGCTCCTCTTCCACCACCATCCGCGATTCAGGACTCTCATGAACCCTGTTTGCAGGATCATCCAGTGGATCAGCCCGACGATCTCCAGAAGTCGTTGATTCTATCGCCAAATTTCGTGCTGTCATGGCCTTACGTACATGTTCACGCATCGTTTCCGAAAGTTCCATCTGGGTCGCAATCTCATCAAAGCTGGCTTCCCGGCCCATTTCGCTCTCCAGCTTTCGCCTGATTTTCGACCATTGCTGAAGCAGGACCACCATGTGGCTGGGTAACCGGATCACCGCCGCTGTGTTCGTAAGTGCAAGCCTGATCGACTGTTTGATCCAATACGATGCGTAAGTGCTGAACCGGGTTCCAAACGAGGGATTAAAGTCTTTGGAGGCTCGAATCAGCCCCAGATTTCCCTCGCCCACCAAATCATCCAGATCCAAACCTCGGCCCACAAATTGGCTGGCAATGTGGATCACGAGCTTCGCATTGGCCTGAACAAGTTTGTCCAACGCCTCGCAATCGCCCATAGCCACAGAGCTTGCAAGCTCGCACTCCTGCTCCATGGAAAGTCGTTCTGCCCCAACCGATTCCAAATGCTGGATATACGCTCCTAAAATGGACGCTTTGCGTGGTTTCAATCCGGTCGTGGTGCTCATGATTTCGGTCCGTTGGTCTGCTGACGAATTTTTTTTGTGAACTTTGCTGACTTATCAACCCGTTCCTTAGCAAGAACTTATGTTCGTGCAATGAAGCCTGTTGCGAAGAATCGAGGATGCGTCGAATTGGTTTGAGGAACCTTTTTTGAGCCACCGACGCGTCAGCCCTTCAACAGGTTTGTTGATATTCCGGAACAAATCCGGCAGAAATCTTTTAAAAAAAACGGTCAGTCTGTTCCCAAATGTTGTAATGTATTCAAATGCCTTGACTTACTTAGGCGTGTTGGTTGTCTTGATTCCCGATGTTCCGTATCGTTGGTTCAGCACCATGAAACCTGATGAATTCAGTCATTTGATGGCCCTTGTACAAGCCGGCGATGCCAACGCCGTCGGGACCCTGTTAAGCCTTTTTGAGCACGAAGTCCGGATTGTAGTACGCCATAAACTGCCGAGGCGTCTACGCGTCCGTTACGATTCGATGGATTTTGTTCAGTCGGTCTATCAAAGCATCATGGCCGACTGGCAGGTCAAACCGCCCGATTCGTTGCAGACAAAAGCCCAAATCTGCGCCTATCTTCAGGCCACTGCTCATAATAAGGTGCTTGAAATCTACCGCCGGGAAACCCGAACCCAAAAGTACGATATCAATCGCGAAGTCGCCAACCTCGTTCGTGGTCGTGGTGTAGTGGATTCTGCTACAGAAAAATCATTGGAGCCATACAGTCACGACCCTTCACCAAGTCAGCATGCGGTGGCGAAGGATTTGATGGAATCGCTCACGAGAGGAAAGCCGGCCGTGGTCGAGCGGATCCTGATTCTCAGGCAGGAGGGCTGCACGTTTGAGGAAATTGGTGCAAAAGTAGGGCTCAGTGAGCGAGCCGTCAGGCGCATTCTCAACGACCTTCGAAGCCAGATCGGAGAGTCCACGCCGTGAACAATTTTTTTCCGGACCCTCATTCAAGCGAAATGCAACTAACAACAATCGATCGATGTTTAATCGAGTTCGACACTCTTTATCAAGCTGGTCAAAATCCCAAATCAGCCGATTTTGAAAACCAGTTTCAAAACGACAATCGTGCAGATTTTGTCGAACTGATTTATTATGAATTCTGCCGGCTTGAAGCCGATGGGCTGGAGCCAGATCGACTCCAATTCATGACCGATTATTATGACTACAAAGCGGAACTTGAGAAACTCTTTTGCATTCACTTCGGACTTGGCCTGACAACTTTTCAGAATAATGATCATCCAGCCAATATAAAACCAGATCTTGCGAAAATGCCTGAAACAGGCGATTCCATCGGCCCTTTTCAATTGATCAAAATCCTTGGTCAAGGAGCGATGGGACGAGTTTTTCTAGCCCTTCAGACCGATCTGGGTGATCGAAAAGTGGTTCTGAAAATCACTGTTTCAGGGCCATCGGACGAATCGGAATTGATGTCCCGAGTGATTCACCCGAACGTGATGACTGTATTCCGCCATTTCCGGACCGTCGATCATGGCTTTGACGTGATTGTCATGCCATATATCCCAGGAGCATCGCTCGACCAACTTTTAACGAAAAGCAATCCATCAAAGGGTAAAGCCATAGTCCGTCCGAACAGAATGAGTCCGATTCGGGTTGTGGATATTCGTCCGGAACTCTCCCGAATTGGCAGAGAAATCGATGGTCAGGGTGGAGCGGATTTAAATCCAAATCGCGATTTTATCGAACGTGAAACCCCTGCTGCCAGAACCTGGCCAGATCAGGTGAGAATCTGGGCAGAAGATCTGAGTGAGGCTTTATTTGCAGCTTATCACCAAGGGGTCATTCATGGCGATATCAAGCCTGGTAATATTTATATGGGAGTGAACTGTTCCACTTATTTATTGGACTTTCATTTGGCGAGAAAATGGCGGTTTGAAAAATATCGACGCGTGACGGATCAAAAAGATCCGGGCGGTACATTGTATTATATGCCACCTGAGCGATTAATTCGGTTTGCAGAAACCGTAGAAGATGACACTAAAAACAATCATATTATCAAAGCTCATGAATTACACAGGGGCGATTTATATAGTCTGGGGTTGGTGATTCTGGAAATCCTGACAGGATATGATCCTGCCATTGCAGCGCCTTTTCCTGAAGCCGATCCAGCCATTCAGGCCCGTCGGATTGCCCAAAATCGGCAGCATCCGGAATGGCTGCAGGATTGGCCTGGTTTTCGACGATTATCGAAGTCCTGGAGAGTGATATTATCGAAAGTTCTGGCATCTGAAATCGCCGATCGTTACGAAGATGGAAAGAGCTTTGCTGAGGCTCTGAGGACGATGAAGCGTCGATCATCTGATGTGACCGGCTTTCGGTTGACTCAGCGGGCTTTGGCAATTGCATTCTGTTTTGTCGTGATTTCCGCTGGCTTTGTATTTGTGCAATCTTCACGTTCTCATTATGCAACCTCTGTGAAAAACTTATGGAATCTGCCCGATCATCTGAGTATCGATCCTTCAATCACCACGGATCAACCCTTGGCGGTTCGGATCAAGTCGGCCCGGTTGCAACTCTTACAGGCGCGCAATGAACACCCTGAGATCTGGGTACGATCTAAAATCCGAAATCTATTACAGCCGAAAACGGCTCAATTGGATTCAGAAATCTGGCTGATGGACCGGATGGATTCACTGGTATCAGCACTCATGAAACGTGCTTCGATTTCGAATCATCGAGAAGACTTGCAATCGGTATCAGTGATAATCATGGAAGCGATTCAACGATGGGACTCATCGAATTGGAAAGCTCTTGCGGCACAATTAAACGCTATTAATACAAATAGACAAAATCTGAAACTGACTGATACAACCAGAAAAGATCTTAACGATTATGCAAATCAAGAGCTTTTAAAGGTTTATTCCGAAGCATCGAAAGATCAGGGGAAAAGTCAAAGTACAGGTTTAAGAATCTGGAAACAAATGATCGATGAATCTCCAGATTCGTTTGGAATTCGCTGGGGATTTGTCAGATATCTTGTGAATCACGATCGCAAATCTCAGGCTATTGAACAACTCGAAGTATTGAAAAAGCTCGCTCCAGAGCATTTCGAATTGCGAAGGTTGCTGGCATTTCTGAAATATCAGACAGGCGCATTTCATCCCGCACTTGAAGAAGTGGAGTTGGCAAATCAATATCGTGCCGATGACCTTTCGGCTTTGCGATTACGAGCGATTCTAAGGGTCTTGAATGGCCAAAAGCAGGAACTGATTGCTGAAGTTTCACGGATCGGTGAATTGATTGATGAAGATCACAAAGGGAGTTTATTTCTGGAGCAGAATCGTTTGGAAACAGAACGTCTGGTTGGTAATATCAATCAGGAATTGAATCCAGACCATTCTCGTAAAATATTTGATTTGTCAACATTGCAGTCAATCGCTGCGATTATGCCTGATGATCCAGAGGTTCTTAATCTATTAATGCATCAATATTTCAGGGAAAATCAGATAGACGATGCCATTCAGGTGATGGAACGAATTGCAACGATTAAGCCTGATTCGATCCAGGTTCAGATCAACCTGTCGGTTTTATACAAGATCGATGGAAACATAGATCAATCCGTTAAAACTGCTCTAAAAGTGCTGTCAAGACAAGAAATATCTGGATGGTTGAAATATCAGAACACCGCGGTCAATCATTTTATTGACTTGTGCGAATTACGCAAAAAATCCGATTTGAATCAAGCGGTTGCAATCTGTGAACTACTTGCATCTCAATGTGAGATTACCGGATTAGGCAAAGGAGAATGTTATTATGAAATGGCTCGCCTTAATATAGCCAAGTCAGGTCTTTCAGGAGTTCCTGATGCTCTGGGAAATCTGATCAAGTCAGGGCAGCAAAATCAGGGATATCTCATGAAATGGTATCCTCAGGACGAGAATTTTAAACCATATCGAGCCAGGCTCGATCAAGAGCTGATCAAAGTCTTTCCAAAGTTCTCATTTGAGACTCAGCCAAAACCTTGATTCGCCACGGAATTCACACAGAGGCGTAAATAATAATTGTTTGTGTTTATCCGTGGCAAAAAGAGGTTACGAGAATTAATAAAGGCTGAGGGTTATTTCAACCGTTCAGAAATCAGGCGATTGTCGAGGTGTCCAAACCCGGATCGTCGACCTGAATAAAACGAATCTTTGGAACCATGATCGGTTCGCAAATCACGGTGGTTCCATAAGGGCGTGGGTCAGGTTCGCGATCGCCAGGTGGGTCGAAAATAATAATGGATGATGCCAGTGGATAAGTGATTACGGCAGGGGATAATCGGGTTTCGAGCGAGTCGCATGCGAAACGGGTCTTGCGGCGGTCTGTTCTATGATTCATCGTCTATTTTCCAGTCGGTGTTATGTGCTAATCTTTTGAAAAAACGCTCCACTTATTGCAACCGATGATCATCAGGTATGGATTAAAAGCCCTTTGATCAAAGCCGTGTGGCGTGTCCATTTTCAACATCCCTACTATAGGAATTGCATATGCGGGACGTGCCCCGTTAACAGGAATCACTTTGGTTGTCTTGACAGTTCTGATGGATAAGTCATCAGGGTGAACTGGAGAAAGTTGTTTGGTCAGAGGCCTTGATTTCGTTAGGATATGGGAACGGATATTGTCGATTGCTCGTATGCGTAGGAAATTCGAGCGATAGTCTGGTCTAGAAAACGTAGAAGTTCACCTGATGCCAAATACTGAAGGCTGGTTGCGAGTTCAAGGCCTGGATTGTCCGACCGAGGAATCGCGGATTCGTCTCGGCTTGGAAAACTGGCCGGGCTTGGGCCGAATGGACTTCGACCTGGCCGGCGGTCGGGTTAAGCTCGAATTCGATCCCAACCTGACAAGCCTTGAAAAACTCTCAGAAGCCATTCAAACGCGTTGCGGATACGGGTGTCGTCTGGAATTGAACGAGCCTGAGGCTCAGAAGTCCACCTCATCGAATCCGACGATTTTCAAATGGCCTGGCAAGCGGATTGGCTTTGTCCTGATCGCCGGATTTTTCGAGATGGTGGGGCTGATCGTCTGGGCCAATGGTTTGTCTGGCGCATCAACAGTCCTGTTCATCATCAGTATTTTCTGGTCCATGCTCTGGATTGGTCCACGGGCCTGGGACGGGCTCAGTCGTGGTCGGTTGGATATTTTTGTTCTGGTCGGGTTGGCCTTAATTGGGGCCGCTCTGCTGGGTCAATGGGATGAAGCTTCCACGGTGGGCGTTTTATTCGGGATTTCCGAGTTGCTTGAGGCGTTTGCATCAAGACGGGCGCGTGTTTCGATTCAGGCTTTGGTGGACTTGCAGCCCGATCAGGCCGAAAAGATCAACGAAAATGGCGAAATCACGGTGGTTGATCCAGCGCAACTTCTTATAGGAGATCGAGTACGGGTACGTCCTGGCCAGAAAGTTCCGATTGATGGGCGGATTGTTGAGGGCCGCACGCATTTGGATCAGCAGATCATCACTGGTGAATCGGTCCCGATTGCAGCCGAGCCGGGTACGGATGCATTTGCGGGGACTTTGAATGGCGAAGGCGTGATTATCATTGAAGCCACCCGGATTTTGGGCGAATCTGTTCTAAAGCGAATCGCCAGGAAGGTGGAGGAGGCTCGTGGAGTTCGGGCACCGATCGAGCGCATGGTCGATCAATTTGCTCGCCGATATACGCCCTTGGTTGTTATGGTGGCTGGACTTGTGATACTTGTCCCACCGATCTGGAATCTCCTTAACAATCAGCCGGGCGATTGGCGTGAATGGCTGTTTCGCGGGCTTGTTTTGTTGGTGATCGCCTGCCCATGTGCGTTGGTCATTTCCACTCCAGTGGCGATTGTCAGCGCTTTGGCGAACGCAGCTCGCCACGGAATTCTAATTCGCGAAGGCCGTGTGATCGAGCAATTTGGTCAGTTGGTCATGATTGCTTTTGATAAGACAGGTACGCTGACCTTAGGATCGCCGGATGTGGTCGAGGTCAAAACGGTAACGACGAACCTCACAGAAAATGATCTGCTCGCAAAGGCAGCGGCTGTAGGCATTAGTGGATCGCATGTCGTGAGCCGGGCGATTGTGAAACACGCTCATCAATTGAATTTGGAGATCCCCACAGCCGAACAGGTGCGAGAAGTCCCAGGCCTTGGTACTGAAGGACTTGTGGCAAATGAGCGGATTCGCATGGGCAGTCATCGTTACCTTGATCAGGAGGGGATCTGTGAGCCCGAGTTTCATGACCGGTTGGTGAATGCTGAAACGGGTGTGGGGACCTCTGTCGCGATTGCCGGTGCCGATGGACCGTTGGGCTGGATTCGGTTGGCCGATCAGCCAAGGGGTGAGGCGATTGGTGCTTTGGATGAACTTAAAAAGCTTGGTGTGCGGACTTTAATGCTGACAGGCGACAACCAGTCGACCGCGAAATCGGTGGGGGCCTCACTCGGAATTACCGAAGTACGAGCTGAGCTCATGCCTGAGGAAAAGGCGAAAATACTGGCAGAACTGGTGAGTGAATTTGGGATGGTTGGGATGGTTGGAGATGGTGTAAACGATGCTCCAGCCTTGGCATCGGCGACGGTTGGGATCTCGATGGGTTCGATCGCCAGCGCAGTGACGAGTCAATCGGCAGATGTGGTTCTGATGAACGACAACCTGAACTCTCTACCGCAATTGATTCGACTGAGTCGTAAGACGTTACGTGTGATTCGTACCAACGTGATTTTCGCACTTGGATCCAAATTCATCGTGATGATTCTGGCCGCAGTGGGGATCGCCCATTTCTGGCTTGCGATGATGGCCGATGTGGGTGTCAGCCTGATTGTTGTGGCTAATGCCTTGCGAATATTGCGATACGAACCGAAGTCCCTGGCGAAGTCCAAGGCTTAAACCGCGATCACTCACAGAAGCGGATTTCTGTCGGTGCAGTCCCGCCAACCAAGTGGGATTTTGTCCTTCCTGCCAAATCCCGCCATGCAGGGGACATGGCCTAGTCTATATGACATGTTGGCTGATCCCGGATTTCAGGGTGAGTGGAGGGAATCGCCGTCTCCTCTGGTGCCCGAAGCTCATAGTTTCCAACAAGATTCGCTGGATTTTTTACTCTTCAGGGGATAACCCGTTACTTTTACTGGATTTAAGGTTCGCCAGCGGAATCATGCGTGGTAAACGCTCCAGACGGGCACCAAGACCCTGGCCGATAGCCTCTGCCTGAATCGCAAAATCAGAGGGCTGTAACTCCCAGATCGGTCGTTGGGATGCCCTGAAATCTCTCGTGAATCCCAAGTCACCATGAAGAGCCTGCGTATCCTGGGCAGCATGGGTAAGCTGCCACTCCTCACGGTTCTGGCGACGTGCCAGCATTCCAGAAAGGTCGTTCTGATCAAGTCGATAGGTCACCCACTGGTGATATCCGACTTCATCGCCTTCCCAGGTGATGCAATCCTGATCGAGATGATTTGGGTCGCCGTCACGCACTTCCAGGAGCGGACTCTCTCGGGTTGGATCGCCGGCTAGAATGGTCCTCTGGATTTTGCATTCCAGATGAGGCGGTTCGCCAGGCCCCCGGCCTTGGAAGATTGTCGCCAGAGTTGTACCAAGAATGGCGGTGGTTTGTGTCATCTGAAGACGGGTGGTCTGAGACGTTTCCAGCCGCCCAGGGGCTTGAATGGTCAGCAGAGATCGACCGATCACGGCCAGTGTGCCTGTCAATTCAAGCTCGTTTCGTACATTGCCGGGGCTACGAAACAGGCCGCCTGAGGTGCGTACAAGACTGTCGATCAATCGCACTGTGGCCCGAGGACTGGTGGCTTCCTCGAATTTCGTTGAATCCGGACCCGTCATTGCAAAAACGGTCAGGTCGGTTCGCGACCCACGCACGGTCAGGGTGCAATCTTCAAACACAAGTTGTGCGCCACTCATCACTTCGAACAATCGTTCCTGGGCTGGTTCATTGGCATCCCACTCGATATCCAGACCTCGTAAACGCACCGTGACACCGGAATCAATCGTCCATCGTGCCATGCCTTCCACCAGATTCTGACTCTGACTCTTGAAAATCAGACGAGGCCGAACAGCACCTGGTTCTGCGCTAAAAACCCATTTACCACTCCTCATTCTCAAGACATTGTTGAGTTGGATCTGGCCACCAGATGCAAGCGATATCGAAGCCCCCTGCGTCAAATTTTTCCGAATGGCTTCCTGAAATTCAGACGTTTCCACCACCTCCCGAACCAGCGCCGTTGTATCGTTATTTTCCGATGGAACCGAACGGGCCGACGTGGATGTGCCCTTGGTGATCGCCGATTTTTGATCCGCCAGGCCGGTTCGGGTGTTGTTCGCTATAAATGCTTCTTCAGGCTGTGATTTCGATAAGCCATCGGAGGCTTGGGATGTCTTGGTCTCGACCCGATTCGCCACGTCCTCAGTCCCATCTTCCGATCGGCCTTCCACTTGCATCGGCATCGGCATGGGCATTGGCATTGGCATTGGCATCGGGGGCGGAGCAGTTGCGACCAATTCTGGCTGGTCAATCGATCCTGTGACTGCTGGCTTGGTGATTGGCTTTTCCGGAGATTTGACGGAAGCCGCTTTCTCCGCTGGCCTTAAGGTGGCACTTGTGCTGTTTTGAACCGGTGTTGCATTCGCCAATAATGCTGGCTCATCCAATCGCGCAATCAGCTTCGGTTCCGCCCATCCACGAACCCCTGCCGAGAGGTTCGACCAAGGGCCTCGATTGAGTGAGAAAGCGTCTGCCCATCGGCCTTTAGCCGCTAGTAGGGATGAATCCGATGGGCTGTAGACAGACTGTTTGGTCGATTGGCTACCCTGTTCGCGAATCGTCGAATCGGACTTTGTCCAAGAGTCAAAATCGAGGATTTCTTCGTTGAATCGGGTCGATTCCATAAAGGTGGTCACTTCACCAAAAATATTCCCTCTGCCAAACCAATCGACCCGGTTTGGCCTTCGGCTACTCAACAAACTGATCTGCCCACCGGGCCGAGGCGCGAAAATACAGTCCTGTGCACGAATCCTTGCTGCTGCACTATTTAGCTCAAGAATCGGGGTCCAGCCAGTCGCCATCACACTGACGTGATCAAGCTGAATCAGGCACGGCCAAGGCGTCTCTTTTTCGCCAGAATCCACCCAGATCAAAGGCTCTGAACTCAGGTGCGCTGTGTCCGAAATCGAGAGATCCACCGGGCCGTCTGCATTGATCGCGACTCGAGGACCTAAAAATCGGCAGTTTTCGATCCGAACCGGTCTCCAGGCAAGTTTTTCAGCACGAGCATCGCTCATTCGCAGTCTGACAAATGCCGTCGAATCCTTGTCAGGTGTCTGGTCCGCCAGAATCCGGACATCACGCACCACCAGATCACATTCCTCTGCCGAGATGGCCGCATCCAGCCAGTTTCCCGAATCTCCACGGATATCAAATGTCATGCCCTGCAAGAGGATACGGCTATCGCTAAAGCGCAGTAAAATCGAGTCCTTCACCGTTTTCCCATCAGGCCGATTGCCATCAGGTACGATCACAGGCAGAATATCCTGATCCGATTTAATCGTTAAATCACTACGAATGATCGGCTTGACATCGTCTGGATTCAGCCTGTAAGGTCCAGCTGAAGTTAAAGTTATGACCGATCCCGGATTGGCTTCGTTCAGGGCCTTGACCAGCGAAGGCCCATCTGCAACCCGGAAATTCGCCGGAGCAGACTGCCGGGGCTTCATCACAGGTGAAACAGGAATGGTTGCAGACTGTTCCTGAATGTTACGATTATCAATCTGTTTCGTAACCTCTTGTTTAGTCTGAGTCTCTGTCGAATTTGAAGGCGCTGGTTTGGCGGCTGAATCGTCGCCCGCCATCCATGAAACAAGTGTCACCAGTGTCGCCATGACCAGAGCGGGTGCCAGCCATAACCTGATACCACGTAGGGAAGTCGGTTCAAATTCAGAAGCTGGATTGGCGACTGGTTCCGTACGTCTTCGTGATTGAATCAGTGCTTTCAGTTCTTTGGAGCAGATTTCTGCAGAGGATGGCCGGTCGGCAGGCGATTTCGCCATCAATCGAGTCACAAAGGCTGAAATTTCAGGCGAAACTTTGGGGTTAAATTGCGATAAATCGGGTGGCGACTGCTCTTGATGCTGGAGCAGTTTCTGTACCACATTCTGACCAGGAAATGGCGGAACTCCCGCCAGCATATGGTATATGGTGCATCCCAACGAATAAAGATCGCTCCGGATATCGACACTCCGCGGGTCGCGGGCCTGCTCCGGGCTGATGTAATCAAAGGTACCTAAAGTGACACCAGTCTGAGTCAAATCCACATGCCCCTGAGTCTCGTAACGCCGGGCCAGGCCAAGATCGACCAACTTCACTTGCCCACCTGGAGTTACGATCAGGTTTGAAGGCTTGATGTCGCGGTGTACAACGCCCCTGTGATCCGCATGGGCCAGTGCATCGGCCACCTGGCTCGACCAGTCCAGGACCAATTCAATATCCACTTGCCCACTATCGTCGATCCACTGGCGAACCGTTCGCCCTTCGACATACTCAAAGGCCAGATAATAATAGATCCCATCGTGCCCTAAAGCATGGATGCGAGCAATGTTGGGATGATCGAGCTGGGCAGCGGCCTTGCCCTCGAGCAAGAATCTCTGCAAAACTTCGCTGTCCTGCGACGTCTTGGGAGGCAAAATTTTCAGGGCCACCATACGCTCAAGTGAAAGATCCTGAGCCGCATAAACCGTGGCCATTCCGCCCACTCCAATCGGTGGGCCAAGTTCGTAATTCCCAATCCTGACGCCAGCTACAGGCATCTGCTCCACGCGGGATGCATCCGAATGGTCCAGTCTGGTCGCACCTGAATCCGTTCCAGATGAAGATGTTATGATCGTTGCGCTGGACTTCACGACAGTCGGTGGATCGTTGTTTGTCACCTCTGAAGAAGTCAACGAACGTCCAGAGGGTGCTTCCGAACACTCCGGCAAATCAAATTTTTCAGAATCACTCATGATAGGAACTCCGTCTCCTTATCCCTGGAGATTCGATCCAAGTCGAACCACACTGGCCTGAGATATTTTTAGAGCCGGAACCGGCTATTCTGACGGTCGAGTGCCGCATACCTATAGAAGAGACTGTTTATTTTAGACTGGATCTCCATGCCGTGTCAATCCTCGCATGTGATCTCGACAACAACCAAAAAGACTTCTCAAGAAAATTCTAAGTCTTTTATCTTGCAATTGTTGAGAGACATTGTCGAACCCTCCTTCAGGTGTATTTCTGCCAATGATGTTCCTATGATATGGATAAGATACGGTCCATGGAACGATTTTGGGACACCCACTTTGATGTCAGAACCCGTCTTAAAGCATGCCGTCGTCCTGCTCTCCGGTGGGATGGATTCGACCACCACTCTGGCTGAGGCCAAGGCCGCTGGCTTCACCTGCCATGCATTGACCGTTGAGTATGGCCAGCGCCACACGCACGAACTCGCGGCTTCAAATCGAGTGGCACAAGCGTTTTCCGTTAAAGATCACAAAACCATTTCGCTCGATCTGAGACTCTTCGGCGGCAGTGCTCTCACAAGTGATATCAACGTCCCCAAAGATCGTTCCGAAACCGAGATCGGGCATGGAATTCCAGTCACTTATGTACCCGCCCGAAATACAATCTTTCTGAGCCTCGCTTTGGCTTGGGCCGAAACGATCGGTGCATTTGATATTTTTCTGGGTGTAAATTGCCTCGATTACTCAGGGTATCCAGATTGTCGCCCGGAATTCCTCCGGGCGTTTGAAAATATGGCCGATCTGGCCACTGCCGCAGGGGTGGAAGATCGTGGTAAGTTTCGGATCCATGCGCCTCTCCTATACCTCTCAAAAACCGATATTGTTCGACGTGGACTCGAGTTGGGTGTCGACTTCAGCCTCACCCACACATGCTATGACCCAACCCCCGATGGTCGTTCGTGTGGCCACTGCGATGCCTGCCAGTTGCGTCTGGCCGCATTTCACGAGGTAGGCATGACCGACCCGATTGCATATGCGACTTGAAACGCAAAAAATCAAGAACCGTCTGAATTCCTGATTTGCAATGAATCACGTCAGTCCGAAAAAAAAACGACTCGCTTATCATCGTGATTTCGGATATTGTCAGAGTTGTTATTAATGGATGAATCCTAAACAATCGGGTTTCGTTCCATGGCCGGGCATCATCACAATCACGGAACCATCTGATTATGAACGGCCTCGACCTCGACCTCTTTCTTCGAATCGTTCAAACCGATTTTGCCGCCTGGCTGCTCGTCGCGCTTGCCATCGTCGCCATTCTAGTCACCGTCTGGGCCGGCGCCGGTACTCATAAAGCTCTTCGTAAGTGCATTATACTGTCAGTGGTTGCGCATGTATTGCTGATGCGTTATGGCAAGCCTGTAGAGTTCGCCCGATCCGGGCTCGGACTCGCCTCAGCGCTTGCAGAAGATCCCACCAGAGATGCTCCGCCCCTACCGCCCGGAATTCGCTCTCTGGAAATCATCGACCTCCAAAATCTCGCCGATGGATCGTTGTCAGGTGATGCAAATGGCTCCTCAAGAAAAGGTTCCGGTGGTCGAGGGGCCGCTCGCGGTATCCTACCAAATGAAATCTCCGATACCCTTCCAAATATCAATACCGATTTAAATCGCCCTGTTCGCCCAGAATTACCAGTCCCTGAAATTGCATTAAACAGCCGGGTTCGTCAAGAGCAGCCTGAATTGCCAGAACCTGCCATTTTGAATGCCTTGCCCACGGCCATCCCCAAGCCTGAACTGCGTTCTCAGACCGAAATATCGGCGAGTCCCGGCATCGCTGAAACCACTGTAAAGTCAGCTCCTACAAGTATTACAGATCAGGAGCGTAGCCGGGTTTTAGGCAATGCACTGTCGAAACCGGCCATGCCCCGTCCCATCGCCCCACCATTGCCCACGCCTGAGACCGGCCGAAGGGTTCCTCGTGAAGTGCGTCCGGAATCGGCCACAAGTCCTTTTATGGCCAAGCCTGCAACACGTCTGCCTGAAGTAAAATTGCCAACGGCCAATATCGCAGCCGGTGTCGCTGCAAACATGCCTGCCAGGCCGAAACTCGATTCACGACCCGAATTGCCGGTTGCAATCGAGTCAGTGGCAGCTTTGGGAGCGATCAAACCGGTGGAAGATCTGGCTCCACCAATTCCATTTCTTGAACCATCCAGAGCGGGCGGCGGAGCGGCTGGCAAGGCTGCTTCAGCCGCACAATTGGCAACGCGCAAGATGCCTTTAGAAAAAGACTTGCGTTCAAGAATCAGAACTCAGCCAGAGTCTTCAAAGCCAATCGAAGTCGCGGCGGTTCCAGCTCGTGATAAATCCGAAATCGAGCTACCCAAGCCGGATCTGAGTCAACTGGCAGGCGCATCGCTCTTATCCGACCGTCGCGGGCGGCCTGTGAATCGACCTTTAGAGGAAATTCCGCTCGTATATCGCACCCGCCTGGATCCAAATAGAGCCCAACTGGCACTGAAAGCCGGCGCCTCGGGCGAGAGTGAAAAGTCTGTGGAAATGGCTTTGGAATGGCTCCGAAAGCACCAGGATGCCGATGGACGCTGGGATGGAGGCGTTGCCAAATATCGTGATGGATCGATTGCGCCCAACGAAGACAGCTTCACCGTTCACTGCCCACCAGGCGATATCTGCTTCGGCGAATGCTTCTATTGGGAGGCGGATACCGCTCTCACAAGCCTCTCTTTATTGGCGTATCTTGGTGCAGGCTATACACATACAGATGGTAAGCATGCTGATACGGTCTCACGTGGGCTCGACTATCTGATTCGCATTCAAAAGCCCAATGGCGACCTGCGTGGCCAAAGCGTGGCTGTGGGTATGTATTGTCATGCCATGGCAGCACTTGCCATGTGCGAGGCTTATGCTTTAACCGGTGATGAAAGGCTGAAAAAACCAGCCTCTTTGGCCATCGACTTTCTGGTGGACTCCCAAGCCGAAGGTGGAGCCGCCTGGCGCTACGAACCCAAGGCCCCTGTGGGAGATACAAGCATTCTGGGCTGGGTGGTGCTGGCTCTGCGCAGTGGACGGTCCATGGGTTTTTCCGTACCCGACTCGAGCATCAAAGGCATTCAGGCATGGCTTGACGGAGTTCAGTCAGGCCGCAATGGTGGGCTCTCAAAATATCAGCCCTGGAGAGAAGTTACGCCGACCATGACCGCCGAGGCATGGGTCTGCCGATGGTTCCTGAATCTCGATACCAACCCGAAACGGAACCTCGAATCAGCCAATTATCTGCTCGAACATGGCCCTGATCGCGACCCCTATAACTTGTACTATTGGTATTATGGGACGCTTTCAATGTTCCAAAACGGTGGGGAAGGCTGGGATAAATGGAATGGCCTGGTCAGGGATCGGATCGTGAAGCGACAAAAGATCAAAGGCCATCAAGCTGGCAGCTGGGACCCCGACGACAGTTCTTATGGAGCCTATGGAGGCCGCATATACAGCACCGCCTTAGCCACATTAACACTAGAAGTGTATTACCGTTTCCTGCGTCTGTACGATCAGCCAGAAGCCGTAAAACCAGCACCATAAGAATCGCTTTTTGCCACGGATGAACACGGAATTTCACGGAATCTGAGAATTAAATTCCGAAGTATTTTCCGTGGAAATCCGTGTTCATCCGTGGCGAAAGTGTTTTTGTGTAAGGTATTGGGAAGAACTTTGCCACGGAATCACACGGAATTTCACGGAATTTGATGCAAGAATTTAAATATTTCAGATTTCTGTATTTTCCGTGGAAATCCGTGTTTATCCGTGGCGAAAGTGTTTTTGTGTATGGTATTGGGAAGAATTTTGCCACGGAATCACGCGGAATTTCACGGAATTTGAAAGCTAATTTAAATGTATTATCCGTGGAAATCCGTGTTTATCCGTGGCTAAATGGATTTTTGTGTTCATCCGTGGCGAATCGTTTTATTCTGGCCGTAAATTAATCATGGTCGCACATTCCGGCTACCTTGTTTCAGCCACCTATTTTCCCTGACCATTACATCTTGACACTTTGGCAGGTGGGGTATCTAATAAAGCTCTAAGGATGAAACGCGATCTGTTTGATCTGTTTTGGATGCTTGGCACCAGCTGCCAATTCCACTCGATCACCCATCAGACATATCCGCGAATTGCTGCAAAGACTGCGGTAGGGAGACCAGGACGATGACATTGCCCGGACGTGAATTGCTGGATCGAGTGGCCCGTCAGAACCCACTCCCTGACTTTGTCAGAAATCACTGGTCAGGCTCGTTTGCAGAATATCTGGATATTGTCAGAGAAACGCCCCGGGTCACCCGCAACGCTCACGAACGACTTTATGACATGATTCTCTCGCACGGGACGGACGAGATCATGGTCTATAAAGAACGGACCACACGCTACAGGTTCTTCGACGACCCCATCGGCGGTGGCCGTGACGCTGTTTTTGGGCTCGAAAAAACGCTCGCCGACCTCGTCCAGGTGCTCGAATCTGCCGCTCGCGGCTATGGCACAGAACGGCGAGTTTTATTGCTCCATGGGCCTGTGGGTTCGTCAAAAAGTACCATTGTCAGGCTCCTGAAACGCGGCCTTGAACATTACAGCCGTACCGAAGAAGGTGCGCTTTATACGTTCAGTTGGAAAGAATATCAGCCTGACGGTTCATTCACCCTGACTCCTTGTCCTATGCACGAAGAGCCATTAAGGCTGATTCCGATTGAAGTGCGCCAGGCATTTCTTAATGCAATCCATGCTGAATCCGCCGACCCGAGTTATCATGTTCAGGTCAATGGCGACCTTGACCCGTTCTGTCGATTCCAGTTTCAACAAAGACTGACAGAATATCAGGGCGACTGGGCTCGCGTTCTGGATGACGTGGTGGTGCGTCGTCTGGTGCTTTCTGAAGCGGACAGGGTCGGCATTGGCACATTTCAGCCCAAGGATGAAAAGAATCAGGACGCAACCGAACTGACCGGCGATATCAATTACCGGAAAATTGCCGAATATGGGAGCGAATCCGACCCTCGGGCATTTAACTTCGATGGCGAATTTAATGTGGCCAATCGTGGGATGATTGAATTTGTCGAAGTCTTGAAACTCGATGTCGCATTTCTTTATGACCTTCTGGGAGCCAGTCAGGAGCATAAGATCAAGCCCAAGAAGTTCGCTCAGACCGATATCGACGAAGTCATCATTGGTCATACAAATGAGCCTGAATACAAGCGGTTACAAAACAATGAATTCATGGAAGCCTTGCGCGACAGAACGGTAAAAATTGATGTGCCTTATGTGACCCGACTGGCGGATGAAATCAAAATCTATGAAAAAGATTATAATGGCCGGCGGGTGAAAAAGTTTATCGCTCCCCACACCCTTGAAATGGCCGCGATGTGGGCTGTGATGACTCGTCTGGAAACGCCCAAAAAAGCCGGCCTGACGACGGTTCAGAAAATGAAGCTTTATAATGGTAAAAATATGCCCGGTTTTACCGAAGATCATATCAAAGAACTACAGGATGAAACCCGCCGGGAAGGCATGGTTGGAATCAGTCCCCGATATGTTCAGGACAAGATCTCCAACGCCCTGGTTGCATTTTCTGATGAGCCGAACGTGAATCCGTTCATGGTTCTGAACGAACTGGAATCAGGCCTGAAACACCATTCTCTGATTACCAACGAGGAATTAAAAACGCATTATCGCCAGCTCTTGAATACCGCCAAGGAAGAGTATGACGAAATTGTGAAAAACGAAGTTCAACGAGCCATTGCTGCAGATGAAGCCGCTTTGAACCGTCTGTGTGCGAATTATATCGACAATTTGAAGGCCTATACGCAGCGCGAGAAAGTCCGCAATAAATTCACAGGCCAGCAGGAAGAAGCGGACGAACGATTGATGCGTTCCATTGAAGAAAAAATCGAGATCCCCGAAAATCGTAAAGACGACTTCCGGCGCGAGATTATGAATTACATCGGTGCCCTCTCCCTGGACGGCAAGAAATTCGATTTCCGAACCAATGAGCGATTACTAAAGGCTTTGGAGTTAAAACTTTTCCAGGATCAAAAGGATACCATCAAGCTGACAAGTCTGGTTTCAAATATTCTCGATAAAGAGACTCAGGAAAAGATTGAGATCGTGAAGGGCCGACTCATTCGCTATTTCGGATATGATGATGCATCGGCCACCGATGTTTTGAACTATGTGGCCAGTATCTTTGCACGTGGTGATGTGAAACAGGTCCGCACAGGCTGATTTTCGAGATGATTACATCAAGCCGTTGAAATGCAAGAAGGAGGGTGATTCAGGATGGCTCGACAAATCGAACGCGACCTGCACCGCTTTCGCAACATTGTTCACGGGAGTGTGAAACATGACCTGCGGAAATACATTTCCGAAGGCGAAATGATCGGCAGAACTGGGGGAGAATATGTCTCGATTCCAATCCCCCGGATTGAAATTCCAGAGTTCCGATTTGGATCCAAAAATTCCCGGGGCGTAGGTGCCGGTGCTGGGAATGAAGGTCAGGAGATAGCTCAGGGGCCAAACCCGAACGGGGTAGGGCAGGCGGGCGATGCTCCCGGCAATCACATTATGGAAGTGGAAGTGAGCCTGACCGAACTGGCTGAGCTGATGGGCGAAGAATTGCAATTGCCACGCATCAAGCCTAAAGGCGAATCCACTGTTGAGGATGTCAAGGATAAATATAATAGTATCCGTCAGACCGGCCCTGAAAGCCTCAGGCACTTCAAGCGTACATATAAGCATGCCTTAAAAAGACAGATCTCGTCGGGTGTTTATGATTCAGAAAATCCACTGATTGTACCGATTCGCGAGGATCGTCAGTACAGGTCATGGACCAGCGTTCCAAAGCCCAGGTCAGCGGCCGTGGTGATTTATCTGATGGACGTTTCCGGTTCCATGACCGACGAACAAAAGGCCCTGGTGAGAAATCAGGCTTTCTGGATTGATACCTGGATTAAAAGCCAGTTTGATGGGATGCAGAGGCGCTATCTGATTCACGATACTGTGGCCAGCGAAGTGGACGAGGAGGCGTTTTATCGGACCCGTGAATCGGGCGGAACGCATATCAGTTCTGCCTATCAATTGGCCACGGATTTGATCGAAAGCCACTATCCTGTGTCGGAATGGAATATTTATATCATGCATTTCTCTGACGGCGACAACTGGGGCGACGATAATCAGAAATGTGTCGACCTTATGAAGCAAAGCCTCTTGCCTGTTGTCAATCAATTCGCATATGTACAAGTGCATAGCTCTTATGGGGCAGGCGAGTATATGAAACTGCTGAGGTCAGAGTTCGGAGAGGATGAGCGACTGGTCCTGTCAGAAATCCGCGATCGCGATTCCATCATGAAGTCGATTCGCGACGTTCTCGGCAAAGGCCGCTGAAACAAGGCTAAAATGAGCTGGAACAATCATCGCCTCACCCCTGAATTGCAGCACCTCCAGCGCGAGATTGAAGTCTACGCGAAGTCGTACGGACTCGATTTCTATCCAACCATTTTTGAGGTCTTGAATTACGACGAACTCTCTGAGATTGCAGCTCTGGGAGGATTCCCGATCCGTTACCCGCACTGGCGATTTGGGATGGAATATGACCAGTTAAGCAAAGGATATCGATACGGACTCCAGAAAATCTATGAAATGGTGATCAATAACGACCCTTGTTATGCCTATTTATTGCGATGTAATGCCATTGTGGATCAAAAACTGGTAATGGCGCATGTTTATGGACACAATGATTTTTTCAAGAATAATCAATACTTTTCGCACACGAATCGTAAAATGATGGATGAGATGGCGAACCATGGGAGCCGGGTCAGGGCGATTATTGACCGCGAGGGCGAAGATGCTGTGGAGAGCTTTCTCGATTGTTGCCTTTCAGTCGAAAATCTGATTGATATTCATTCGCCATATATGAAGAGCCACACGTCTGCGGAAGTTCGCCAGGAAGAGCTGGAAACTGTGCCTGGAAGGCTTCGGTCGAAGTCATATATGGAAAGTTTCATTAATCCGAAGGATGTGCTTGAGGCTGAGGCGGAAAGGGCTCGGATGGAGCGTGATCGGCCGAGGCGTTTTCCAGAAAATCCGCAGCGCGATGTGCTGCTCTTTCTGCTGGAAAATGCTCCTCTGAAGCCGTGGCAGCATACAATTCTGTCGATGATTCGCGACGAGGCGTATTATTTTGCGCCTCAGGGGCAGACAAAAATCATGAATGAAGGCTGGGCGAGTTATTGGCATTCGACAATCATGACCCGCCACTGTCTGGACGCTTCCGAGCTGATCGACTATGCAGAGCATCATGCCGGTACGATGGCCATGACTGAGGACAGGCTTAACCCTTATAAAATAGGGATTGAACTGTTCCGGGATATTGAATATCGCTGGGATCAGAGCGAGCCAGGGCAGGGGATGAAGAAAATCTTCGAGGTCAGGCGGATCCATAATGATATTACGTTTATTGATGAATTCCTGACCCCGGAATTCTGTCGCGAGCACCGTCTTTTCAGCTTCGGATTTAATTCAGAGTCAGAAACTTATGAGATTGAAAGTCGCGAATTTCCCAAGATCAAAGAGGGTCTGCTGATGAGTCTGACCAATTTTGGTCAACCGATTGTGCGTGTACTGGATGGAAATTATCAGAATCGGGGCGAGTTGTATTTGCTGCATGACACGGATTGTGGGATCGGGCTAAGGCTTGATTTTGCGAGGCTGACGCTTGAAAATCTTTATCGGTTATGGAACAGGCCCGTTCATATTGAAACGGTTGATGGGGAACGCTCCACACTGTTAAGTTATGATGGTCAGTCGCATCATGAAGTGCCATTAGGGCCTGAGCCAGCTCCGAAGCCTGCGAAACTGTTCCGAAGGGGCGGATGATCACGATTGTGTCGGCTTGGCTAGTTGTTTTTATGCTCGATTTGATTGTTTTATGATGCGTGTGTGTCCGATCAAGTGACTGATAGGCCAGAGGCTATGTACACTCAAGAAATGGAATTCACTGAAATGCGTAATATCTTTAACACAGCCGTTTTAGTGTTATTACCCGCAACATTGTGGGCCGGTGAATTTGGGATGAACAATGCCTCTCAGCATGGTCCTTCGGCAGCAATGAAGTCGAGAAATCATTCGACGGCGACTTGGTCGGATTATTCGAATCCGTGGGATTACTTTCAGCCTGGCGATTACAATTCGAGATATCAAATGGGGCAATATGCGGATTCGCTTTATCGCAAGGCGTATGGGCTTGAGGTGATGGTATTGAAAGAGTTTGCGAACCAAAAGACGGCTGAGGCGGCCCAGGCCCGACGTGAGACTCACGAGATTCGGTCAGCGGCTTATCAGCTTCTGGAAAACATTCGATTTGGGAGCCACAGGGGCGATTTGTCGACAGATCTGGGACGACTGGAAAACGCGATTGAGGCCCAGTGGTGGAAGGTTTCTACGAATCAGAAGGTGAGTCAGCATAGAGCTGAGATTGAGCGGTTGGCTGGTCGGATCCGGACAGAGGGCGGGCCTCGGCTGGATCCGTTGGACGATTTGCCGGTTGAGAAAAAAAACGCTCGAAAACAAGCGTCTCGAGGTAGAGAATCGACAACTCGGATTGGTTTATCTGCGGCATCCCGGTAAGATACGAATGAGATGGCTGGCAATAGCCTGATTCCAAGACAGGTGTCTCGTAAAAAGAGAGAATGAGCGGCCTGATGATTCATCCCTGGCACGATGTGACCCCCGGCGAGGGTCTTCCCAGTAAGTTTAATGCAGTGATCGAGATCCCCATGGGATCGTCGGTCAAGTACGAGCTCGATAAGCAGACAGGGCTGATCAAGCTCGACCGGATCCTTTATTCAGCCGTTTATTATCCGGCGAATTACGGATTTATCCCCCAGACATACGCCGACGACGACGATCCGTTGGACGTGATGGTTCTATGTCAGGAAGCCGTTGCCCCGCTTACACTTGTGCAGGCTCGGGTGATCGGTTTGATGACCATGATCGACATGGGCAAGAAGGACCACAAGATACTTGCTGTGGCGGTGGACGACCCGGAATTCAACTCGTTCAAAGATGCTCGCGAGCTCCCTCCGCACCGGCTTTCGATGCTTCGCCGGTTCTTTGAGGATTACAAGATTCTTGAAGGTAAGTCTGTGGCTGTAGAGGAGATCCAATCTGCCGACACTGCCATTCCGATCATTCAGGATGCTCTGGAACGCTACACGATTCTGAGGCGCAAGGGAGGATTCCACCATTAATCCCATGAAAGCGGCCGTGGTCGGGGCCTCAGGCCAGATTGGCGGATGGCTTGTCCATTACCTGAGGCAGAACGGAATTTCTGCCGTAGGTTCTTATGCCAATGTGGCTTACAGTGGCCTGGAACATCTTGATACGGCCGATCATGAGGCCGCCCGTGATTGGATTGGGAGGCATAAGCCTTCGCTGATTTTCTATCCGGCCGGCTGGACTTGGGTGGATGGTTGCGAGAACGACCCGAAACGGGCCAGAACTGCGAACCTGGAAGATCCACTGAACGTGGCTCTGGCAGGTCTGGAGCATCAGGCCCGGTTTATTTACTATTCGACCGACTATATTTTTGATGGGACGGATGGCCCGAATCGGGAGACGGATCGGGCGAAACCGTTGTCGGTTTATGGGCAGGTGAAGCTCGATGCCGAGGTGCAACTTTCAGAGGCACTTGGTGATCAATTTCTGTGCTTGCGAACGGCCTGGGTTCAGGGTCCGGAGCGTCAGGGTAAGAATTTTACGTACCAGGTCTGGCGTAACCTGAGTCAGGGCAAGTCGATGGTTTGCCCGGTGGATCAAGCTTCGAACCCGACTTATGGGCCTGATCTGGCCAAGGTTTCGGTGGATCTGGCGTTGGCGGGTGAGCAGGGGATCTGGAACGTGGCAGGGCCTGATCTTTGGGCACGCGATGAGCTGGGCCGGCAGATTGCGAGCCATTTCGGATTTGATCCAGGCCTGATTATTGGTAAAAAAACAGATGAGCTGAATCAGCCAGCGGCCCGTCCACTTCAGGGCGGTTTGGATACCACAAAGCTCGAAGCAAAATACCCGAAATCTTTACGACCGCTTCATGATTGGCTGACAGATTTTGTGGTTCAATGCAACTCTTCGCGAGATTCTGGCACGGATTTGCCCGTCACCCATCCCGATGCGTTGTCAGGAAAGTGAATCATGGATTCCCATAAAGGTCGGTCATCCGAAACGTCGTCTGTTTTTCCAGATGAAAATCCAGTCAATACTCAGATCAAGATATTGCAAATGACCCGAGTGGCCATGATTTTAAGCCCAGTGATTTTTTTGGTGGTGGCATTGGGGATAAATCAAGGTGATTTGAATCTTAGAATTGATTTCATGGAAATTCTGGCATTAGGAATGGCGGGTTCGGCACTGGCATCATTTTTCCTGATCGACAAATTCTATTGCATCAAAACCCTGGATACCATTCGGAGCCTTCCAGCAGAGGAAATGGATTTTACTTTGGCGAAGGAATTGGTGAGTCTGGAGACCATAAAAATAGCATTATTGGAAGGTGCGACCTTTTTTGGGTTCATCTTAATCATTATTGACAATAGTCTGGTTGGACTGATACTTGGGGTTGTATTGATTCTGGTCTCGATAGCGACATTCCCGACTTCCACACGATTCTTGCAAAGGCTGGAATCGCTCAAATTCAGGGTTGGATTGTGAATCCAACAAAATGGCCTGAGAATTGCTTGTACACTTTCAGAAAGGTTCGCCTTCACGTGACAGAGATCCCGATTCGGCCTGGTACGATCACGCTTCTGCAAGTCTTGAAACTCGCCGGTGTTGCAGAACATGGTGGAGATGCTCAGGGGCTTGTGACGGGTGGTCATGTGAAGATCAATGGGCAACTTGAGATCCGCAAGCGGCGTCAATTGACATCAGGCGATGAAATACAAATCAGAGCACCTGGCTTGCGCGTGCATTTAAAGCTGGTGGATCAAGACGAGTTCGAATGAAGCCTCTGAATGTCATTAAAACATCAAGATAATGGCCGTAAAACCGGTCTATGAAGTGAATCAAAATGAAACGAATTGCTGTACTGACTGCTGGCGGTGATACACCTGCCCTTAATGCAACCATCTCAGGCGTAGTGGCCCGGGCCAATCAATTACGGGTGGAAGTGATTGGCATCATCAAAGGCTTCAATGGACTATTGAATCCCGAAGTGCCACACGTGCATTTAAATCCACTTTACGCGACAATTCCCGAGCTTGATCCGACTATGGGTGGGACAATTCTGGGCGCTTCGCGCGATTATATCAGCAGCGACGACAAAGAGACCACGGCTTTGGCGGCATCGAGGCTGGCGAAATTGAAGGTTGACGGCCTTGTCTGTATCGGTGGAGACGGCACATTAAATGGTATGCAGGCGCTGGCGGATTTGATACCTGTGGTGCTGGCTCCTAAAACGATTGATAATGACCTGGGCCTGAATTATCTGGATGAGCAGGATGAGTGGATTCGCGATCCAGATACAACGAATAAAAAAGGCTATCAATATCGGATGAGAGCAGGCCGGGAATTTACCATTGATGAAATGGTGAATTATGTCACACCTGGTTTTGCGACAGCGGTTTACGTTTCTGCGTCAAACGTTCAGAGGATTCGGACGACTGCCGAAAGTCACCGCCGGATTGCGATTATTGAAGTCATGGGTCGCGATTGCGGGATGATTGCATTAGGGGCTTCGTATGGGCAGCCGGATATGATTCTGGTGCCGGAATCGCCGGTGGATCCAGAGCCTTTGGTGAATAAGCTGGTGAGCTTGCTGGATTATCAAAAGCATGCTGTGATTGTTGTTTCTGAAGGGATTGTGGATAAAGACGGCCTCCCATATGGCTCGGTTTCTGCCAGTCAGGATCCTTCTGGCAATTTGCAGTATTCGGGAGCGGCTGAAGCGATTAAACGCCTGTTTGTGAACGAGCTTGGGAATGAATTCTTCACTCGAAAACGGCGTAATGAATCAGCCGACGCAGCCATTTTCATTCGAAAAATCGGTCACACGCAGCGTGGTGGTCGGCCCATCAGTTTCGACCGATATTACGCCCAGCAATTGGGTGGAAAAGCCGTCGATCTGCTGATGGATGGCCAGCATAATGTGGTGGCCACATTGCAATATCGCGATAAAGGGTTTTATCTCGACAGTTGCACAGCGAATTCTTTGAGAGATCGCTGGGGAATTATTCATGCACGGCCTTTATCCAAGAAATTCTACGATCCCAAGCGGTTCAAGCCTTCTTCTCTGGGTGTGGAATACTTGCACTCGATCTTCCATAATGCATTGTCGGAAGGTGATGTTGAGTCGGGCAGGAGCTTGTTTGATAGCGCCCACCTGCACAGGCCGTTCCATTCCGTGAATGTGGATATCAATAAGAGAATTCATCGACTCCCAGTGGAATGATGGCGGCTGAAACGCATTGAAAAAAGCAATGGCGGATGGATCCTGAGTGGGATTCATTCGCCATTTTCGTTTGACTCAAATCCCTCTGAAATGGACGCTGTGATCAGCGATTGCTCGCCCAGTTCGATCAGTCCTGAGAGTGTTATCAGGCCTGTGAAGAGGGTGGCGAAGTGGCAGTAGGAGTCAGCGGCCATGAAGACCCAGGGTTCGACGGGGTGTGATAAAACCATTGTGGTAATCAGTGATGAGCTGATCACATTCATCAGCCCGAAAAATACAACCATCAGAAATATCGATGCCCCGTGGTTTCGGTACATGCTTAATGTAACTTTAAAAAGCTGGCGGATGGAGCCTTGGGACCACGCCAGTGAGCCGGCCATGACGATGCATGGAAATGCAATCACTTGGAGGTCGAGGATTCCCCAGCTCAGACCCCAGATGACATAATTGAGAATTGAAGTCGAGGCTGAGCCGGCTACGCTAATGTAATCGACCAATGAGTTCCAGACCAGCCAGAGCGAGTGTGCGAAATATCGGCCTGGAACGATCAGGAAATTGACGAGGAATATGGATGGCGTCAGGCTCACGACTTTTTCGAAGTCTGGAAACATTTGGTTGGAGTCAGAGAAGGCGGAATCGCGAATTTCCGTGACAACCCATGCCAATAGAAACGAGTCGAGGATGAGCATGATGGCCGGTTCGAGAACGACTTCGATATGAGCGCCGGTGTTGAGTGGGAGGCCGTCTTCGCCGGATACTCCGATGACAGTTCGATAAACGATCCAGATACATCCGATGATCCAGAAGGCTTGTGTCCAGAAACTTGAGGATTTCATTAATGGAGACATGGACGACCGCGGCACCCACTGAAGGTTGCTTGTGTACTGAAATGAAAGAAAAATGGCTGCTGCCACCAATGGCCAGCAATCAGCGAGATTGGAGAGGTCTCGGAGTGGTGTCAAGGCCGCCAGAACACCTTGTTCCAAGCTGAATACAGGCAGGGTTTTGGTGCGGAGTGACATTTGGAGGTTGTCAGAGCCCGACGGGCTGTCGTATTGCAGCATCTGGCTCGTGGTCCATGAAACGAGCCACATTCCGCCCAGCACCACCGGCACAATTGGCCGTGATCGAAGCCGCTTGAATGACAGATGGATCAGTTGGCGAACGGACGACCATTCCAGAAGCCCTGCAATGAATCGTCGGGGCCCTTGAGCGATCAGGCTGACGAGGATCATCAACAACAGGCCGATAAGCCAGAATCTCGATTGAAAATCAGGGCTTGGAACGGTGTCAGGGCTGGTCAAAGTCGCGCCTGCCACCCAGCGTTTGAGAGCCAGCAGCATGGCGTCGGCAGATGCGGTATTGGTGGACTGGGCGATGATCAAAGCTGCAAGCCTTTTAGCCGTTGATGAGAGTCGAAATCGAAGTCGGGTGGCTGTTCACAGATATCGTAACCCATCGGACGGTTTGGAGGCCAGCACTCAGGGGCACGATTTATTCATAAAAATCTTTGTTGACCCGTTTTTGCCACGGATTGACACAGAAGTTCACGGAAGGAATACAAGAAATCGTTGGGTTTTTCAGGTGTCAAAGCGATTTCAAAAACTTAAACAGGCCTGCTTTCGACTCTCGACCACCGGCGTTTGTATCTCAACACCGGTTTTTCGAGAAACTCGTATGAGAGCCAGGCTGTCAGAATCACGGCAGCAAGCGTCATAAAACCGCTCCCGAACAGTGATAGCAGTATTTCATGCCACATATAAAGCCCATAGCTGATCTTTCCCGCCCCAACGAAGGCAGGCCAGCTCAGAATCCTCGAAAATCGGGGCGAGCCCGCCGCTGCGACCATGATCCAGACCAGTGCTACAAGCCATATCGCGACAGGATCAACGACCTGACGTAATACAATCTCATGGCCCAGATGGTTTCGGGTGATTAAAAACAGGGTGACTGGTAGAATGAGCCAGACGAGATATTTTCTGGTCAAATGAACGATTGTATTTCGGAAAGGTTCGTGATTCAGGGCCAATGCCAGCAGAACGCCGGCCAGGATCGAGTCCATCTGGGCCACGGAATTGTATGTGATCTGATATTGCTGTACGCCTGATTTTGCGAGCGAGATGCGCTGAAGGATTGCAATCAGGATGCCAGTGATAGAGAAAATCCAGCGTCCACGTGTGCCGAGAATGGCTATTACAATGGGAATGAAAATATAGAACTGTTCTTCCACACAGACGGACCAGAGAATGCTGAGGATATCGCTCCCGATTGGCCCGAAGTGGATCATCGACCAATTTCCAAGAAATAGACCAAACCACGGCATCTGAGGCGAACCAAGACCAATTCCGTGAATTCTATCGGTGAATGGTAGACCGAGAAAACCGATGAGAAAAATCAGGTAATACAACGGCCAGATTCGAAGAATTCGGCGCACCCAGAAGGCCGACCAGTCGATTCGCCCATATTGCAATTCTTCGCGCAGGAGCAATCGTGTGATAATAAAACCGCTGAGTGTGAAGAATAAATTGACACCAATCCAGCCATTACGGCTTAGGGCATGATCCACAGCAGGCCCGAGTCTATTACCGATACCGCCTGTTCCATAGAGGATGAGTATTGGGAGGTCGATGGTCATGGCCAGGATATCGCGAATCCAACTGCCCAGATTTGGCAAGCCGTGATGGAAGCCGAAGACCATGAGAAATGCGAAGAAACGGAGGCTGTCAAGCTCAGGGAAATACGCTCTCTCCAGGCCCTTTTTCATCTCATTTGGACCTTTGATTGCAATTGGTTCGATGAAATCTTTGAGGTTGTCAGCCATTGCGCTGAGATGCAATTCTTTGGAATAGGGTTTCAATCACTTGATCGGCCATTTGATCGCCAGGTTCAAACCATTGGGCAGAGGCATCGGGCGTGACCAGACCGACGCGATGTCGATTGGCAGAGAGGCTGGACTGGTCGTTTACGATGGTGAAATCAGAGCGATTTTTGAGACAGGCTTGATGGGCGATTTCGATCATGGATTGGTCGGACGCACCGCTGGTCAGTTTGAAGCCGACGAGAGTGGTGTCGGGGCCGACCCAGTCGCGCACCTGACGGATGACTTTAGGGGTGCGTTTGAGCGTAATGACCAGCTCTTCGGCATCGGACGAAATCTTTCCTGGCATGGGCACGGGCTCGTAGTCTGAGACGGCAGAGGCCAGAAGGACGATATCCCAGGGGCGGGATCTTGCGAGCTGTTCCAGTTGTTGAGCGTAATCTGAAACAGTGCCAGTGGTTAAGTCGATACGACGGAGTCTGTCCCGATGGTTCCAGCCTTGGGCCATGCGTGCGACCAGCCTCTGGCGGATTTCTGAGGGATCCACTTCACTGCCGAACTGTTGCTTCGGTTCTTCAAGCGGGCCATGGGTTTGTGGAGTTGTGGCGAGATAGGTGACGGCACCGCTGCGAGCCAGGCAGGCTTCAGCCAATGCGGATGCGAATCGGCCGGTGGATCGATTGGTCAGCAACCGGACATCGTCGATGGGTGCGATGGTACCGCCGGCGGTGATTAAAACGTGCATGGGCTGCAATTCTGAAGCTCTCTGGTGGGTCAAGTGGTATCAAAGCCGTTGGAGAATCGGAGGTTGGCTCTTGATAACTGGTGGCTTGAACCGATAGTTTTCTGGATAATGATTAAGAATGACATTCGCCGAGAGGAATGTCGAGTGGGCAGCCGATGTCGATGGGTGATATCGAGCCTGAAAACGATCATCGAGATGTAGGAAATATTCGCCAAAATGAGCCAGACATCGGCCCCTCAAATTGCTCAAGAGTTGTTCGAACAGATCCGCCAATGGCCGATTTACGACCCTCATTCGCACATCGACCCGCACCGGCCAGCGGCTCGCCACTTTGACGAAGTACTTGGATACCATTACTTTACGGAGTTGGCTCACTCAGCTGGGATGCCGGCTTCGCTGGTCGATCCCGAGTTGGAACCTTCGACCAGATGTCGCAATCTTGCCAGATGGCTGGAGCGGATCGACAACACGGTTCAGTATTCCTGGCTCCTCGAAATCGCTCGTGAATTCCACGGATTCGAAGGCGATGCGGTGAACTCCGAAACGATCGAAGAGTTGATCAGTGCAGCAGATAAAGAGTCGGAAGGGCCGCAGTGGGATGCGACTGTCTGGAAAAAGTCGAACCTTGAGGCCGTCTTTTTGACCAACGATTTTGACGATCCACTCCAAGGCTGGGACACGGCCCAATACATCCCATGCCTGCGGACTGACGACCTGGTTCTGAAGCTTCACGAGCCGCGAACACGCCAGCGGTTGAATGCCTTTACGGATATGGAAGTGGTGGACTACAATAGCCTTAGGATAGCGATTGGGAAGATTTTTGACCACTTCATGAGGCATGGAGCGAGGGCGTGTGCGATCAGTCTGCCGCCTGATTTTGCGCCTCACAGGCCTCCCACGATTTCGGCGAGCACCCCGCTCAGGAGAGCATTGACTGGCCTTGATGTCAGGCCCGACGAAATTGACCTGGTCCGCCGCACGGTGTTTTGGATGCTGGCCGAGTTTTGCAACGACTATAAATTGCCGTTCGATCTGATGGTCGGCCCCATCCGAAACATTTATCCAGCAGGGGTTTCCGGAGGCCGAGACCTGTTTGACCGACGGGTGAGTCTGGCCGATTACAAGGATGTTTTCAACGCATTCCCGGACGTAACTTTCCCGGTCTCTACACTCTCGCCCGATGCTGGTGCCGAGCTTGTGGCCTATTCGTGGATCTTCCCAAACGTGGTCCCGAACGGCCACTGGTGGTATTCCAATGTGCCATCATTTATCGCCGCTGACCTAAAGGCACGGGTTGAGGCTGTGCCGAAAACGAAGATTGTTGGATATTATTCCGACGCTTACAAACTGGAATTTGTGCTACCCAAGTTCAACACCTTCCGGCGCGTCCTATCACAAACTCTGGCTGAGAGTTGCGTGATTGGAAGGGGCTGGAAGTTCGATCAGTGTCTGGGCCTGGCCAGCATGATTTTAACTGAAAACCCTCGTCGGATCTTTGCAAGACCAGACGAGATTTGAAGTTGCGAAAAAAAAGCCGGGCGGGTGGAGCTCGCCCGGCGATGATTTGAAAAACACTTAAGTTCTTAGCTATCAGCCTTTTTCAACGGAATTGGTCAGCGTACCGATTCCGCTGATCGAGATATGCACCATGTCGCCAGCCAGGAGTGAGAACTCGTCGGGCGGGACTACGCCGGTGCCTGTCAGGAGGATGACCCCGTTGGGGAATGCGTTATCGCGACCAAGCCAGCCGGCCAGTTCGTCGAAGCCTCTCTTCATTTGATCGAGCGTGGTGGAGCCGTCCACAACGGTTTCGCCATTTCGAACGATGTGAACGCGGATCACCGTATTTTCGCGGGCGGGCAGGGCGGAGACAGGAACAATCCCGGGGCCGAGGGCGCAGCAGCCGATGTGCATCTTGGCCTGAGGCAGATAGAGGGGGTTTTCGCCTTCAATGTCGCGGGCGGAGACATCGTCTCCAACAGTCACTCCGATCAGCTCCAGCCGGCTCGAAAAAACCAGCGCAAGTTCAGGCTCAGGAACGCACCAGTTGCTGTCAGAGCGAACGCGGATCGACTCGTTTGGCCCGACGGTCCGATGCGGTGTGGACTTGAAGAACAGCTCAGGGCGGTCGGCGGAATAGACGAGGTCGTAGAACGATCCGCCGGACTTGGATTCCTCCTGCCGGGCCACTTTCGAGCGATAATATGTCACACCGGCACCCCAGACTTCCTGATTGTCTATCGGGGCCATAAGTTCTATATCAGCCAATGTTTGTGTGGAACTGTCAGCCTCTGATGCCAGTTTTTGGAGCAGGGCTTTGGGGTCGGTGCTGGTCAGGATGGTGTCCAGATTGACGGACGAATCAAGTGAGGTGACAGCCGAGCCGGGGGTGGACAGATTGCCGTGTACAAGCCCCCAGCGTGGTGTCTCGTTTTGTTTTGTGCGGAATTTTACCAGAGCGGGAAGGGGGGCTTGCGACATCGTTTGGGGATCCTGATTTGTGCCTGAAAAGGCTTGCTATGGGTGAGGTTCAATGCTTTGAAATAACCAATCCAGAGGCCAGCCGTCAACGGTCTGCGGCTACGAAGTTTCTTCGAGGAGTTGTCACAACCGCTTTCAGGGCCCATAATTGATTATAGATAAGCTCTGATGAGCGATCGAGGAATGGATTGGATCCGCCGCCTTCCGAAAACGGCCAAAAGCCACGACGAATGGCGATTTCGCAGTGCGGAGTCTCCGCCCCGGCTGGAGCATTCTTAAAATGCCACTTAGCGATTTGGACCAACAACTGATTGACCGCTGCCTGAACCACGAAGAAGGCTCATGGCCTGACTTTGTGGATCGTTATCTGGGCCTGGTCTTCCACGTGGTTCGCCATACAGCACATTCGCGGAGCATGACTCTCTCGTTTGTGGATGTCGAGGACGTAGCAGCCGAGATCCTTCTGGAACTCGTTAAAAACGACTATGCCGCCCTTCGCCAGTTCAAGGGGCTCAGTTCGTTTCCAGCTTACTTAACTGTCATCAGCAGAAGGATATGCGTTCGACAACTGATCAAGCTCAGGCGTGAGTCTGTGCTGGGGCATGTCAGCGCGCATCGAACAGTGGTCGATGGGAGCTCGCTCGAAATTGAGCCAGTGCTGGCGACTGAGGAAGTCGATCGGCTTCTGGCCATGCTTGAGCCTCGCCAGGCCGAAGTGGTTCGGCTATATCATCTTGAGTACAAAAGCTACCGGGAAATTGCGAAGCGTTTGGGCGTCGATGAAAACTCTGTCGGGGCCATGCTTACCCGAGCCAGAAGCCGCCTTCAGGCTGTTGCAAGAACTGAGCCAGTCTGACTTTAAGTCTGAGAATCACTTGCGAACGGTCCCCGGCTTTTGCCCAACCAGATTCTCAGCACGCAATTCCGCCTGATGTTTGATCCCGTTGGCGTTCGCAACCAAGCGTTTGGCGACTGGATCTGAGGCCCATCGGTCGGGTGCAAGTGCCGGTAGAACATCGTTGTAAAGTATGGTTGTGCCACCCTTTGGGCGATATCCACGGTGTCGCTCAATGGCCCCCAGAATATCGGCCAGCTTCCAGCCTTGGTCAATAAATCGGTACATCCCAAGCCAGGCGGGTGTGCGGTCCATATTGCCGTGGCAGTGCACTAGCACCGGCCAGTTTTCAGGCTTGCGCACTTCATCAAGGGTCGATTGCACATAGACAGAGCCGTAAGTCTTGCCTTGAGCACGGATATAGCGAATTCCATGCGAGTCGGCATAAGCCACTTCCTTGGGGAAGTTGGGGTGCCTTTGAGGCGTATCTTCGTTGAACAGGTTGATAATGGTCTTGAATTGATGACGCTCATTCGCCAGAGCCAGCCCGGCCGGTGGAGGCATGGCTGAGACATATAACTGGCCTGGTATGACCACTTTAAAGCGTGGGATCGGCCAGTGCAGCCAATGCACATAAAACCCGGCCTGAATCACGATCAGGATCAGTCCAGCTGTACTGAAAGCCATTCTGCGACTGATCTTGCGATGATTTGATTCGCTCAGTTGAGGTAATTCGCCGATCCGGGTGATCAGTGCACTCAGAATGATCGACTGTGTCACGATCATGGCCCATCGGGGCCAGTATCCCCACGGTTCCGGGTCGGGCCAGCCTGCGATTCTGCAACATAGGCCAAGTCCTGCCAGTATGGAAAGTGCTCTCCAGCCAGGCGATGTATTTCGGTATAAGATACGGCTATGTCGAGTGATAGGATAGATGATCAGGGTTAGGATCAAGACGGCTAAAACTCCCAATGCCCCACGGGTGGCCAGTGGAGTGCTGACTCGCGTGATGGCTTGCCAGGCAAGCCCATGCCAGCCATCGGGGGTGGGATCAGGGGCTGAACCGATCCAGAGACCTGCCAGGCAAAATCCGATAATTGTTGTCCGGATAGAGACTTCCGTACGGTCGATCCGTTGACGGTCTCGACGCATGAACAAGATTGCGGAGAGGCCGATGCCGGCTGCGCTCATGTACAGGACCACAAGATCAAGCGTATCTCCAGGCTCAGCAAGGCGATAAGCAAATGGGGCATAGCGGCTGTAGTGGTCGCGATTCAGGCCCGGGTATTCCGGGTCGAAGTCGTGCGAGAAGTCGAGTGCGTGCCAGATGGCTACAATCGCCAGAAGGCTGCAAAATATGGCTGTGGCACGGGATCCATCGCCTTTGAATAACCAGCGGGACCAATCTTTAAGTCGTTGCATGATCGCGGATTCCTTCCCGTGAACTCAGACATGATCCTCTCGGATTCCTGACCGATTCAAGGCCAGGAATAAGTGTGTCTAAGTGAATCAGCAATCATGACTTATAAGTAAAAAACGGTCAATCCCGAGTGGCGTGCAATCTGGATGTCTTGGCCGACTCGCTGGTTACACCAAAATGAGGGGCCTTCAAACCATGTGCCTGACTGACTGAAATTTCCGATGCGGGTTGATCAACATCCAAAACCTTCACATCCATCGAAGAGCGGCTCGTATCTGTAGCCCAAAGGAAGTAGTCGTTTGAGTTTAAAGGGTCCTGCTTCACCTTCAACTCGACCCGATCAAGAGCCTCTTGAACTAGTGATTGCAGCGATTCACCAGCTTGGATGTGCTGCACCGGCCCAAACTCTAATTTGTGACGCCCATTTGGCATCATTGAGCAATAGCAGGGCAAAACAGGGGCGCCAGACCTCTGGGCGAGTACAGCCCAAATTGGGGTAAACTTCCAAAGCTCGCCCATGAAGCGACCTACGACTGATTGATTGTCGTTCCAGCGGACGTCGGACGCCACCAGTACTACATACTTCGCCTTCAGGCATCTCAGGCTTCGAAAGATCGAGGCCACACCATCATTGCCCGACTTTTTCCTCGAGATAAAAAGCTCTTTCTGACCTAACGGGCCAGTGGACTCAAAGTACTTAAGGAGTGACTTACTCAGGTGCCGTGGACGCTCGGTCAGGAATCGGAAGTCGATACCCTTACGCAACATCCAGTGCCCGGGCAGGACGTGTGCGCCGAAATGGTTCGAGAGCAGGATAATGCCCTTGCCCTCAGCCATGGCGGCGTCAAAGTGCTCCTGACCATCAATATCGAAGGTGTCCAGAGCACGGCTCACGTCCGGGCCGTCCACCAATAAATCGCGGAGGTTCCAGCGGATGTGTCGCCCGGAAAGCTCTCGAGCAACAGTGTTTACGTCCCAGTCTGTTCCAAGGAACGATTTTGCGGAACCCACAGCTGACTGTAGCTCTTTGCGAAGCTCAGGAACTCTGTCATATTCTAATCGTCCCATGCCTTCAACGAGGTTTGTGGCTTTACCAATCGGTAAGCATCGTAGGACCGGAGCAACGATCCGGCCCATGATCCACTTCCGAAAGTTCATGCCACTTCGACGCATCTTTAAGCACCTGATCGAGATAGAGAAAACGATGGTCGAACCATTGCTATGGAATTTTAAAATCCGCAGTTCGCTGGATCAGGCGGCCAGCAGTTTCACGCCACGCTTCTTGAGACCGTCCAGAATATCGGACACGGTCGTGATTCCAGAGATCTCTTCGTCGGTCCATTCCACGCCATAATCGTCTTGAATGTTTAACAGGACACTGACGAGATCAAGGCTGTCCACTCCCAGATCATCCTGGAAACGGCTGGTCGATGTGATCAGGACTTTCGACGGTATCTTGGCTGTGGTGCGAATGTTCTGGATCAACTCATCGTGTCGAATTTCAATCATCGTTCCATCTCCTGAACACGAGAGCGTTATTAGTACCGCCGAATCCAAACGATGCAGACATCGCATGAAGAATCGGTTTCGATCGAGCCTGGCCTGGAACGTAATCCAGATCAAGTTCGGGATCGACCACATGATTTATGGTCGGCACAATCTCTCCACGCCTTAAACTTTCTACGGTCGTTATTGCCTCCAAAGCGGACGCTGCACCCAGGGTATGACCCAATGCCCCCTTGATCGAACTCACCGGCAGCCGTTTCGTAAAATCACCGTAAACACTTTTAATAGCAAGGGTTTCCGTCGAATCGTTTACGCTCGTGCTGGTGCCGTGGGCGTTGTAATAATCGATACAATCCGGCTCAAGCCCAGCATCTTGGAGAGCCAGCTTCAGGCACTTTTCAATTTGGGGTTTGAACGGGGCGGCCATATGATAACCGTCCGAGTTCACCGCCAATCCTACAAATTCTCCGAGGATTTCGAGGTTCAGCCGACGGGCTTCGTCCAAAGTGGAAAGGGCGATCATGCCTGCCCCTTCGCTCATCACAAACCCGGCTCGATCCACGCTGAAAGGGCGACTGGATTGACTGGGATCGTCAAAAGCACGGTCGCCGGGCTTGATCACAGCCAGCGCCTTCATGGTGGCAAAAGAGTTCACAACGGATGGCACGAACACACTTTCGGATGCTCCACACAGGGCCATATCAGCCATTCCGAGCCGGATCAGCATGGCCCCAATTACCAGAGCATGACCGCCCGACGCACACGCGTTGGAGGGGCCAAAACCGGGCCCCAGAAGACCTAAATGCTGGCTGATTTGGCCCCCCAATTGGTTGATCAGCAAGCCGGGAACGGTGTAAGGCCCCATATTGAGCCGCCCGCGTGATTCAGCCTTAACCCGTTCGTTGTCTTGTAAATCCATTCCACCAAAAGCACTTGCGGCGACAACGGCGACTCGGTCGGGGTCGTAAGGCTTACCAGTCAACGGCTTCCAGGCTTCTTCGGCAGAGGCGAGGCCAAGGTGCAGGAAGCGGGCTTCGAGTTTTACGATCCGCGGATCAGAGTCAGGGCTGGTTGGCCCAAAGCCATCGACAAAACCACCAATGTCAGTCATAAAGCGATCAAGAGGAAGACGATCCGTATTACGGGTGATACCGCCACGCCCGTCTCTCAGGCCGGCCCATGTGGCTGGCCAGTTACGGCCCAGACATGATGTGGCCCCCATTCCGACAACCACGATTCGAGGACGATTCCGATGGTCAACATTTTGACTTGTGCTGGTATTCATCATCTTTTACGGAGGTTCAGCTAATGGAAATCAGGTGAGAATGGTTTGCGATACACGAAAGATTGTACTGGTTTTAACGATTCTGTCGACCTGTACCACCTGGATCAGGATTGGAAATATCACAGTTGTCTGGATTGGAAAGGTCGAGATTTGGTGGATGTCCAGCGGGGCGTGTCTGATAGGTGTCTCCCCTTGGAGCCCGGATGGCTAGTGCTCCGTCAAGTCGAGATTGTTGGGTAGGCGGGCGCTAATAGTCATGTCCTCTGGACATCCATAACCTCTGAACCCGTAATCTTTTGGGCTCCAGCCTCGGTTGGTTTTGAAAACCGGAACTTATTTTCGGCCTGATCCTGAGCATGATCACGGATTAAATCCACGGATCTATCTTCGTATTTTGTCTTGTACCTGGAATCAGAATTCATGGGATTACAATACACGCAAATCATATGGAATTTCATTCAAAGTTGGTATGAACGGGCAAGTCATTCAGCCAAATCTCTGCGATGCATTGCAGATCCGCCTTATCTGCTTTACATTACGACCCTGACCTGAACCTTAAAACTCGTTCCAAGCCACTCCCAAAGGTGCCACATGCATTTGAGCCGCGTTTTGACCAGCCTGACCTTGTTCATGGCAATCAGCCAGCCTTTACAGGCTCAATCAAGCCTGCCGCGCAGCACCCCCGAGGCTCAGGGTGTTTCCTCAAGTGTGGTTCGCAGTTTCGTGGAAGCGGCCGATAAAAAGGTCAATACCATGCACAGCGTGATGATCGTTCGCCACGGTCATGTGGTGGCCGAAGGCTGGTGGAAGCCTCAGACGGCTGAAACTCCGCATGTGATGCACTCACTGAGCAAGAGTTTCACCTCCACGGCCGTCGGATTGGCAATCGCTGATGGCAAGCTCAGCCTTGACGACGAGATTCTGAAATTCTTTCCTGATGATGCCCCGGCTGAGCCTTCCAAAAATCTCAAGTCCATGCGAGTGCGCGACTTGCTGATCATGTCCACCGGCCATGAGAACGAGCCAAAGCTGGCAGGCTCGGCAAACTGGGCGAAAACCTTTCTGGCTCATCCCGTGCCCCATAAGCCTGGCACTCACTTCGTTTACAACACTCCAGCCACTTATATGCTCTCTGCGATTGTGCAGAAGGTGACCGGCCAGACGGTTCTGGATTATCTCAAGCCAAGGCTTTTTGAGCCTCTGGGCATCACCAATCCGAAGTGGGGCGTCAGTCCTCAGGGCGTCAGTCTAGGCGGATTTGGGCTGTATATCCGCACAGAAGACATTGCCAAATTCGGCCAGCTTTATAATCAAAATGGAAAATGGGAGGGCAAGCAAATCGTGCCTGAATCGTGGACCCGACTGGCCACCTCTCGCCAGACGTCCAATGGAAGCAACCCCCAAAGCGACTGGGATCAAGGCTATGGATACCAGTTCTGGAGATGCCGCAATGGAGGGTTTCGCGGCGATGGTGCCAACGGTCAGTTCTGTATCGTTCTGCCTGAACACGACACCGTAATTGCCATCACAGCCGACACGCGCGACATGCAAAGCATTCTGAACGTGGTCTGGGAGAATCTCCTGCCCGCCCTCCAGCCAAAGGCCCTGCCTGAGAATAAAACTGATCAGGACCTGCTCAAACAGACACTCTCGAATCTCTCCGTGCGGGAAACGGCCAAGAAATAAGCCATTTTCCACTCAGATTCAATTCGCCTTAATCCCATTGGGCAGGACCGGTAACGGCTTGCCCACATCAAACAATTTCGCCGCACGTTCTTCGAGGACCGGTGCCGGCGTGGGCGTGCCTGCGGCTGGACGCACTTTGACCAGATGCTCGATCAACACCCGGCGCACTTCCTGAATCGCCTCAGGACTCTTCTGCACAGAGTGATCGGACCGGACCAGCTTTTCACTGGCCACACCGTCCAGATGACTGCTCCGGTAAGGTACCACACCGTCGGTGGAATCGGCTGGAGGGCCAGGCCGGTTGGCTCCGATGATCGAGTGGAACGTGACGTCGGGCCCGCTTTTCATTTCCAGAAGGGCTGTCAAAACCGGGCTGTTGGTCGAGAGGGTTTCAATCGAGTTCGGTAATCGACGGAACCGCTTGCGATCAAACGCATCAGGATTGTCGGCGATCAAGGTGGACAAGAGCTTTTGGATATGGTCCGAATCCTCGATCAATGAGGAGCTGACCCGACCGATCATGCCTCTGCTCAGGTCCGAACCGCGGTGCGGTGTGGCCAGATAAACCACGCGTCGCACGCTTGGCATGGGCTCAAAAAAGAGGAACTGGCGAAGTTCTGTCAAAACCTCCGGTGGGCCAAGGATCTCCTGAAACGGCCGGTCGCTGTGCAATTGCCAGAACCGGTCGCCGCTGGAAACCGCCAGGCTGTGACACAAAAGACCGCCCATGCTGTGCCCGAGAAGGACCATCTGATCGAAGTCAGGGGCGGCCCCTTCCGTATTAAATTGGGTACGGGCTTGCCATAAGGCTTCACGGAGGCTGGACATGGCGATAGGCACATGGGCGCCTGTGGGATAGGCAAAGAGCATGAACTGATAGTTTTCACGAACCCGCGGGTCGTTCAAAAGCTCGTTGATCATGGGAATCCAGGTCAGTGGAGAACTGGCCAGCCCATGCACCATGACGACCGGAATCTTGCCGGGCTCATAAGGACGCAGCAGCGTCAGCCCGGATTTTTTCGATAAATCGCCAGGCTTGATCAGGTTCGCAATTTTCTCTCTGTCTGCCTCACGAAACTGCTCTGACTTCGACCACATGTAGGCCAACGGAGTGGTCAGGTCGAATTCCAATGGGAGCAAGGCTTTGGGATCACTGCCGACCTGGCGGAACCGGATCGGGTCGATCAGTTCGACGACAAATTCTTCGTCGCCTTTTTTATCCAGAGGCTGCTCCAGACGCGACTTCGGATGCATGAACGCAGTCAGCGGAAACGCCGCTTCCGTGGGCAGGAATCGCTCCAGGGCCACCGTGGCGGGATTGTCGTCCGATTTCAGCTTTTTACGAAGGGCGATCATGGGCACACCCACGCCATATTGGCGGGTCTGCGTTTCCACTCCGGTCAGTTCATAATCCGAGGCGAACATCATTTCGCCGATCTCATTTCGGGGCCACGGCGAGCCTTCATCCACAGCAAGTCTGACCTTGGCCTTTTGGCCACGAAGGGTCAGTTCGATGGATTCGCCCATCGGAACTCGGCCTTTGACCAAAGCGGTACGGATCAATCGTTCGAGGGCAGCATTGTAAATATCACAGGCGAGCCGAAATCGCGGGTCGGAGGGCTGACGGCCGGCGGCGAGAGCGGGTGAGAAGAGGTAGTCATAAGCATATGTGAGTGCATCCAGATAACGATCGAGCACTTGATCGCGCTGGCGGTCGAATGAAATCAGCTTGGTTTGATCATGCCTGCGGCCTTCGAGCCAGTTGAGTTCAGCAAGGGCATAGATCAGATCAGCGTCATCTTTTTGACCTTGGGCGGTACGTTCGAGGCTGGCGAGGGCGCGGGCTGGGTCGGTTTTGTATCGTTTATTAAGACCTTGCCGGGTCAGGGTTTCCATGGTGCGTTCGCTGGGCTTGTCAAATTGGGACAAGCTGCGGGCGAGTGCGGAATGGGCACGGTCGCTTTTTGTGGCCTGAAAGTTCAGGTCAACGAAACCAATACTTGCCGCCACAGCCATCCAGAGAGCTAGATTCATGGCTCGGCCACTCCCTCGCACCGACAAATGGATTCTGTCCGGAATGTGACGACCACGCCACGCGCAGCCAATTCACAGGGACTTGGCGAATTCGCACCACTACCCAGGATTTCAATCAGAGCATTGCGACCGCCATGCCGCAATGGGACCATCCACACTTCGCCAGAATCTTAGAGGATCGACCAGAATGGTCAAGCCGAGTTGGTTCAGTTTTTACGGACTTAGACTCTTCGCGGTCATGCAATGGCGCTTTTTGATCAAAACGATGCCGGAGGCATCTCAGCCAGTAGCCGGTGGTTAAGGAGCGTCAGCGACGACACCACCGGACGAAGACGCGACATAAGGTCTTGCACCCCTGCCGGGGTGCCAGCAGCTTT
>Ga0208720_1000013_pt1 | contig 51528 bp, 40 predicted proteins | sample LakMenEpi20Apr10_FD_150716 | JGI IMG/M metagenome (GOLD analysis project Ga0208720, IMG submission 150716) | Freshwater microbial communities from Lake Mendota, WI - 20APR2010 deep hole epilimnion (SPAdes) | ecosystem: Environmental > Aquatic > Freshwater > Lake > Epilimnion/Euphotic zone ...
ACAGACATTCCACATGGATTTGCGAAAGGTGGGCTTCACCCCACCCTACAGGAACTACCCCATTTATAAGGCTTGAGGGGGCACTAGCCGGTCTTGGCGATAGACCCGGTTAATTGGTTTTGAAAACCGGAAGTTATTCTCGGCCTGATCCTTAGCCTGATCAGGATTTAAAAACGAAAAAAGCATGACGATAAATCGCCATGCTTTGGATTGATAGGGCTGTGCTTGGAAATTCCAGATGGAAGAACCAAAATCAACGCTTGGAGAATTGGAAGCTCTTACGGGCTTTCTTATGTCCATACTTCTTACGTTCAACCATGCGGCTGTCACGGGTAAGAAGGTCGGCGTGCTGAAGAGTTGGCTTGAGGTCGGGACGAATCTCGATCAAGGCACGGGCGATGCCGAGTGAAACAGCGCCGGATTGTGCGGACTTGCCGCTTCCGTTTACGTTCACAAAGATATCGAGACGGCCAGCCATTTCTGTCAGGACCAGTGGGCCCCGAACGGTGGATTGCTGAATTTCGTCCACGAAGTATTCGTCAACAGGCAGCCTGTTAACAACAAACTTACCGGTTCCTTCCAGAACGCGGACGCGGGCAACGGCGGTCTTTCGTCGACCGGTGCCCCAATTGGGTGCGACTTTTTCGGCGGTAGTCATGAGTCTATGAAAATCCTTGGATTTCTCGGTGATTCAATTAGACCGTGGCCGTAGCAGCAACGCGACGACCTTCGGCAGCGGGACGTCCCTTGATCGTTTCCATCGGGATCGGCTGCTGAGCCTGGTGCGTATGATTCGGGCCGACAACCAGTTTGAGCTTCGACATCATATGCCGGCCCAGCTTGTTCTTCGGCATCATCCGCATGATGGCCAGTTTAAGAATCCGATCAGGATGACGGGCGAAAAGCTTTTTAGCTTGTTCGTCTCGCTGGCCACCTGGGTAGCCACTGAATCGTTGGTAGGATTTTTGTTCCCACTTGTTGCCTGTGAAGACAACCTTGTCCACGTTGGTCACGATGACGAAATCGCCAGTGTCCACATGAGGAGTGTATGTCGGGCGATGCTTGCCCATCAGAATCGGAGCGATTTGAGCCGCCAAGCGACCAACCACGGCATCCGTGGCGTCGATTACATACCACTGGCGATTCAGCTCATCGGTCTTGGCCAGATACGATTTCATGGTCTGATCGTGAGATCCTAAGTACTCTGTCTATCGACGAGGCTTTACACCTCTTGTCGTGTTCGTTCGATTGAATGTGATAGATTAACGCCATCTGCCCCAATTGTCAACCGTCCATTTCACACATCGACCAATTCGTCCCCTAAACAGCACCTCCCATGCTCTCCCAAAGCCCACTTTTTGACATGTAAGATGTTAAGAAAAAAGACGTTACACAATCCGAAAATTATCTTTCTTTCTCGCAATTCTGGAGCAGACTGATGCGGATTTCCCACAGCCAACACATAAGAACCATATTCAAAAGACCTTCTGGCGAATCCACCGAACTCCTGCCAGCATTCCTTGCCAAAAAGAAGCTCGTTTACGCGTCAGATCAATTTTGATGTTGATTCTTTTGAAAGGGCGATTCGCAATCTCAGGTTCAAAATGGTTTAGATCGAATCTTCACGAATCTGACTCGAAAGAAATCACGTAACTTGATATTTTAGTGAGTCTCACAGAATCGGTTGGGCCTGTTCAACGAGCCTGACTATTCTTCCTATTTACTCCGATTCATCCTTCCGGCGTGCCCAAGTATCATGAAAACGGACGAAATTCGCGAAGCCTACTTATCCTTTTTCGAATCCAAAGGCTGTATTCGCAAGCCTAGTGATGTCTTGGTCCCGAACGACCCCACCGTGCTTTTCACCCCCGCCGGGATGAACCAGTTCAAACGCGAATTCATGGGCCTGGGCGACCCAACCTTCAAAAAAGCCACCACATGTCAAATGTGCATCCGCACCGGCGATATCGATAACGTCGGCCGGACACCCCGCCACATGACGTTCTTCGAAATGCTCGGCAACTTCTCGTTCGGCGACTACTTCAAACGTGAAGCCATCCACTGGGCCTGGGAATTTCTGACCAAAACCCTTAAAGTCGACCCAAACCGCCTGACTGTCACAGTTTATCTGGACGACGACGAAGCGTTTAATATCTGGAACAAAGAGATCGGTCTCGAACCAGCCAGAATCAGCCGACTCGGCGAAGACGACAACTTCTGGCCAGCCAGCTCTCCAAGTCAAGGCCCTAACGGTGTTTGTGGCCCTTGTTCCGAAATCTTCTACCACGGTGATGGGCTCGAACCTGTCGAAATCTGGAACCTCGTCTTTACCCAGTTCAACCGTGTTGGATTCCAGGAACTCGAACCACTTCCGTCCAAAAATATCGACACAGGAATGGGCCTTGAACGTATGGCAGCCGCCATGCAGGGTGTAAGGTCGAACTTCGAGATCGACATCCTAAGCCCTTTGGTAGACGCGGCTTCCGAAGCTGTTGGGTTCAAATATTATCGCGACACGCAGGACGGTGTCCGGATCCGTCGCATGGCCGATCATGCCCGTGCCCTCACCTTCACCATCCATGAAAATGTTCGCCCAGGCGCTGAAAAGCAAAGCTATGTCGTTCGGCGTCTGCTCCGCCGTGCTGTTCTCGATGCCTATCAAATGGGCCGGCGCGACCCATTCCTCTACCTCATTCCGCCTGTTGTAGCCGAGGTCATGAAAGCCTCCTATCCTGATATTGCACAGAGTGTTGTGCGTATCCAGAACATTATCAAGCTCGAAGAAGAGCAGTTCCTGCGCAACCTTGAGAACGGCCTGAAAGTTCTCTCGGATACTTTCCGCAAGACATCGGCTGGCGGGAACGACCGCGTTTCAGGCGATGCTGCGTTCGAACTTCATGCCACGTATGGGATTCCTGTCGAAGTGACTCAGTCGCTCGCTCAGGATCAGGGATTGGGCGTTGACATGGAAACCTTTGAAAAGGCTCGAGCCACACACTCAGCCGTTTCCAGAGGATCCACCGAAGCCGCCGCCGTCTTTACGCTTGGTCCAGTCGATGAAGTCAAGAGACTCTCGGGCGGTAATGCTACGGAATTCCTTGCCTATCAGGGTGTTGAATCGCCTGCAAAAGTCGTCGGCCTGATCTCTGGCGACCAACTTTTGGAGGGTGCCCACACAAGTCATGCCTATAAGAAGCTGATTGTGGTGCTGGATCGTTCGCCGTTTTATGCCGAGAGCGGTGGTCAGGTCGGTGACCTGGGTTCGATCGTCGGCCCAGGCTTCGTATTTGAGGTGGACGACACCCAAAAGGAAGCGGATCTGATCCTCCACATCGGCCGTCTGATAGAAGGTGAGATCAAGTCAGGGCAAGAGGTTACGGCGAAGGTCAACACCGATCGCCGTCAGGCCATCCGTCGCGCCCACTCTGCCACCCACGTTCTGCACCACGCCTTGCACATCCACCTGGGCAAGCATGCACAGCAGGCAGGTTCGAAGGTTGAGCCTGATCGGCTTCGATTCGACTTCTCCAACCCTGAAGCCGTTGGGAAAGAGAGACTTAAGCAAATCGAGCAGACTGTGAATCAACGTGTGCTCAGAGCCGAACCGATCCACTGGTCGATCATGCCAATCGCCGATGCCCGCGCCAAAGGTGCCATGGCTTTGTTTGGCGAAAAATATCCGGAAAATGTTCGGGTTGTGGAGATGGGCGATTTCTCGAAAGAACTTTGTGGAGGAACGCACCTCGACAATGTTGGCGAAATTGGCCTGGTACGCATCGTTGGTGAGGAGTCCGTTTCGGCGGGCACCCGTCGACTCACCGCCCTGACCGGCCCGGCGGCTCTTGAGCTGATGGCCAGCGAGTCGGAAACGATCAGCGAAATTGGTGCGATGCTGAAAGTCTCGCCGAGCCAGATACTTCAGCGCATCACTTCGATCCTTGACGAAGTCAAGACTCTCAAAAAGCAGGCCCAGACACGCAAGGCTGAAGGCGGTGGGGGCAAGGTCGGACCAGACCAGCTTCTGGCCGATGCTCCAAGTGTTGGAACCGCAAAGGTGGTGGTCGCGGAACTCTCAGGCATGACGACCGACGACTTGAAGCAGTTGATCGACGTCCTTAGGCGCAAATCGAACGGCGAAAATCTGGCCACTTTACTCATCGCCACTCTTGATGACGGCAAAGTCACGGTCGTGGCTGGCTTGACTCCAGACTTGGTCGCTAAAAAAATCTCGGCTGGAAATTGGGTCAAAGAAGTGGCCCCAGTGGTCGACGGAGGCGGCGGAGGCAAGCCCGACATGGCCACAGCCGGTGGCAAGGATCCGTCCAAGATCGCTGAAGCCATGCAAAAGGCTCGCGAAGTGATCGCCCGAATGATTGGTTCTTAAACCACATACGCCGATACTCCGAACTTCCTGTGAAACCACTTGTCACGCATCTGCCCGGAAAGGTCAGATGCGTTTTTCGTTTAAGCCGGTTCCAGTTCTGACTTGTCTCGCAAATTGTAACGGTTTGTAACCGATTCTGTTACAAACCGTTACAGTCACAGATGCATTTTTGTCCGTTAATGTCCTTGTCTAAGACATCTGATGTCTTGGTGAAATCAAGACTGTTGGGCGGATATCACCGCGTCTCTGAATCAAATTCAAGGGGAAGTTATATGAGAACTCATTCACTGAAAAAGCGATCCGACAAGTTCCGGATCATCTCCCAAACAGGTTTGTTACTGATCAGCCTTACGGCATCACAGGCTTATGGCCAAAGGAACGGCGGAGGAGGCCCACCTCCACCTCCACCATCTGGTCCAGTTGATGGTGGTCCACTGGCTGGGCTACCACCCGATTTGCTCACACTTTTTAACGATGGAAAAACAGCGTTCGAATCGGTAGAAACGCCTGCTGAAGGCCTTGGCCTTGTTTTTAACGATAATGCCTGTGCCAAATGCCATAGTTTCCCAGCTACGGGTGGGGTAAGCACGACACTTGTGACCAAATTTGGCCGGATGAATCCAGATGGTTCATTTGATCCGCTAGTCGCCTTTGGTGGACCTGTCATGCAGGCCAAAGGGATTGGCCGAGTCTCACCAACCGTGGTGATTGGAGCCGAAAAAGTTCCTCCGCAAGCCAATATCGTGGTCAAACGCCGCACTTCAAATCTTATGGGATTGGGTCTTGTCGAAGCGATCCCCGGGAACATGATCCTGGCCGAAGCCGTTCGTCAGGCCACACTCAGTCCTAGAACAGCAGGCCACGTGAATCAGGTAACCGACATGCGTACTGGTCAGTCTACGATCGGCCGATTTGGCTGGAAGTCTCAGTTGGGAAACCTTTATGACTTCTCTGTGGATGCTTATAAAGAAGAGATGGGCGTTGTAGTGGCTGGCTTTACGACCATGGATCCAAGCACTGGTGCCAGCACGCTTCACCCGTTCCCAAATGGCGGTGATGGACGTAATCCAAGTCAGGAAAATGCTCCTAACGGAAACGCTGCACTACTCGCATTCGACCCGATCCCTGGCCCTGACGATGAAAACGACGACACCATCAAGGAGCTGGCCAACTTCCAGGCCTTGCTCGCTCCACCGACACGTGGAAAGTCGAGCCCTGATACGATCGCCGGCGAGAATGTTTTCAACGCTATCGGATGTGCCAGCTGCCACACGCCTAGATGGAAAACAGCGACCGATCACCCGATCCCAGCCTTCCGCAACATCACCTTCCAGCCCTATTCCGACTTCCTGGTTCACGACATGGGCAAATTGGGTGATGGTATGCCAGATGGCACAGCCGGCCCTCGCGAAATGCGTACAGCACCACTTTGGGGACTCCGTTTCCAACCTTTCTTTCTGCATGATGGCCGTGCCAAAACCCTCGATGCCGCCATCCTGGCACACAGTGGACAAGGCTCTGCATCCGCAGCCGCCTATTCACGCAGCACCGCCGACCAGAAGAAAAAGCTGATGGCCTTCCTGGGATCACTCTGATTCCGGACTGACCATCGAAAGTCTTGATCATCATCAGGTTCAGCCTGGCAAGTTCCCAGAATATTCATTCTGGGAACTTTACGTTGATAGACCAGATAAAATCAGGTCGATCCATCGTGGATGACCATGGCTGTTACAATCCGTTACTTTTCAATCGTGAGAAATCGGAATAAAATTTGTACATGGCTCAACCAGTTTCGGATTGACGCCACAGAGTTTCCATCATCAGAATCAGGAGTGCATCGAATGAAACCAGTCGCACTGAAAGTTTTGGCAACCACATTCGTGATGTCATTGACACTTACAGCATGGTCGCAGCCACCTGAAGGTGGTCCTCCACGCATAGGTCGCGGTGGCCCTCAGGGCAAAGGTCCGATGGGTAAAGGTCCGCAAGGCAAAGGCCAGCAGGGCGGCCGAGGACGATTCCAACTCGGTACTGTGATCCCACCACAAATGGTTGAGGAACTGGGACTATCGGCGGCTCAATCCAAAGAGATCGCATCGATTGAAAAAGAAGTTAAAGCCAAGCTCGAGAAAATCCTGACGAAAGATCAACTTGAGACACTCAACAGGCCTCCGATGGGTGGCCCCGGCGGACCTGGCGGTGGATTTGGCCAGCGCGGACGTGGCGGCCCAGGCGGACCACCTGATGGCCCAGACGGCGAAGATGCTCCTCGAAAGAATAGAGGCGGCAATCAGGCCAAGAAAAAAGGCCCTCCACGCGACGATGATAACTGATCCAGATTCTCTCTCACCATTTCTATCCGCCATAAATCTTCAGGCGATGAAACGATCTCGATAAATCGCAAAATGGGATGATTTCGATTGTGAATTTCGACTTGGACACTTAAAATTGATTCAGGTCGAGTGACTCAGGCGGAATCATCCCTTCACTCATTTTCGAGTTCACTTTCATGTTCAACCCATTCAAGAATCATGAAGGACCGGAAAAACGTACCCCTCAGGCACGTTTTTTTAATGACCCTGATTATTTTAAAGTCGAAATGAACCGTTGGTTTGCCAACCGCTGGGTGACTGTGGGTCGAGCCGAGGAAATTCCAAACCCCGGAGATTATATTTTAAGAACCGTTGCCGGAGAATCGATTTTAATCACTCGCGGAACAGACGGTTCGATTCGCTCGTTTTATAACATTTGTACTCATCGTGGAACGGTTCTGGTCGAAAAAGACAAAGGCACGTCAAAATCCTGCCAGTTCTCATGCCCTTATCATGCCTGGTCATTTGATTGTCAGGGCAACCTGCTTGGCGCCCCTGGCATGAAAGACGTGGAAGGGTTTCATGAACAGGACTGGGGCCTGAGAGACGTTGGCTGTGAAACATGGGCAGGATTTATTTTTGTGAATCTGGATCGCAAACCCGCGTTACTGGCCGACAGTCTGGCCGATTTACCCAGCAAATTTGCGAACTGGCCGATGTCAGAAATGCAATCTGCCGCGTGTATTGAATATAACGTCAAGGCGAACTGGAAGCTGATTATCCAGAATTACAGCGAATGCCTGCACTGCCCGAGCGTACATCCGGCACTGGCTCGATTATCACCGCCTACGAGTGGTGAAAACGATCCGCCCAACCCGTTTTATGTGGGCGGGAAAATGTCGCTGAACGACGGGGTAAACTCTATGACTGTCAATGGTTCCACCGATCGACCACTGATCGCAACGCTTGACGGCACACAATTGCGTCATGTTTATTATTACGCCTTGCTTCCCAACTTATTACTGAGCCTGCATCCAGACTATGTGATGACGCACAGGCTGGAGCCTTTGGGTCACGACCGAACTCGAATCGTCTGCGAATGGTTGTTTGAAAGATCGACAATTTCAAAGCCGGATTTCCAGACCAACGATGCCGTTACATTCTGGGACTTGACCAATAAACAAGACTGGCACGTGAGCGAACTCACACAAAAAGGCCTGGGTTCCCGTGGATATCGCCCCGGCCCTTATTCAAATCGGGAACAGTTGCTTTATGATCTGGATCAGATCCTGATACCCAAAGACTAACCCAAAACCTGCTTCAAAACATCAAGCATCTTTACCCAGACATTTTGTCACGTAAGCACTGCCAAAAAAACACTTTAAAACACAATCGGGACTGAGGAACAGGCCGAAAATAACTTCCGCTTTTTAAGCGAATCTGGTCTATCGCCCTGCGGCGTCTTTCTAGCCGGTCTTGGCGCTAGCCTCGGTTGGTTTTCTAAATCGCCGAAACCGTGGTCTATCGCCCTGCGACTAGATTTCGACCTGAAGGGGCGTGATCCTACAGCCCGGTCCGAAGGGCCGGTTCTTGAGAGCAGCAAAAGTCTGGTTCAGGCCTGAAGGACCGCAATCACGTCCTTTCAGGCCGAAAAGCAAATCATATGGGCAACGATCTTCCCAGCCCTTCGGACTGGGCTGTAGGATCTCTGGCCGTTGGCCCTAAAAACAAAACCACCCCAAATCGGGAAGTTATTTCTGGCCCGTTCCTGAGCCATGCATCAAATACAGACTCAGCCGGCGATTCGAATTCAACCTGAACAACGGCAGTCGGTCTCATTTGCCCAGAAAACGGACGGCGTTTTCCAGAACTTTGAGGGTTTCTGGCTGCTTGAAAACCGGGTAAGTTTCATGCCCTGGGCGGAAATAAAAGACTTGCCCTTTACCAACCGTCCACAGGCATCCGCTGCGAAAGAATTCGCCTTTATCCCATTTCTCTTCAAATATCACCGCATCAGGCTTCGGCACATGAAATGGCTCGCTATACATTTCCGTTTGCGGTACGTCCCATTTGAGTGGAAGACCTTTGGCAATCGGGTGATCAGGCAGAAGAGTGGCCACGTGACTGGGGGCAGCGTCAGCCCTCCAGGATGGGAATACACAGATTGGCGGAAAAAGCACCCAGACTCCATCTTTCAACTCCACGCGAGGTGTCAGTGGAGAATCAATCTTCACCGAACCACGCTTCAAGGGGGCACTGAAGTTGTATTTCCCGGCCACACGATCTGCTTCCGGAATCTGCTTCAAAGCATCCTGTTTCGAACGCTCATGCATGAGTGTCATGAATGGGCGTGCATAGTGCGCTGAGTGCAGTGAAATCAGTTGCAATTTGCCCGCCAGAACGCGATCCACCACGGCTTTCAAGTGGTCAGCGGTGACAGCATCGTGCTTGATATGGCCCCACCAGATCAGCACATCGGTTTGATCCAGTGTCGCAGTATCCAGGCCCTGTTCCGGCGAGTTTAAATTCACGGACTTGACTTGCAGGCCTGGGAGTGATTTCAAATGAGCGGCAATCGCATCGCCCAGAAACCCTCCATCATAGGCTTTTTTCTGTTCCGGTTGCTGTTCATCCCAGACCAGAACACGGACAGTGTCTTTTGCATGTACCATGAAAGGTGCTGCAATCAACAAACCAAAAACGGTCGTCGCCACTCTGAAAAATCTAGTTGTATTCAATCTTCTATCCCTTACAAATCGTTGGTACGGGGGTATTCTGTTGAATCACTCGAAACGGCTTTCAGTCCTGGTTTGGAGACCAGTCAAATCGCCTGCATTGCCGGAAGAATGTCAGAGGATTTTCAAATACAACCTTCTGAATATCCGACTCACTGTGGCCGCGTTTTTTCATCTCAAAAATGAATTCAGGAACGGCCAGAGGGTCCGAATGGCCCCAATCGCCTGCCGAATTCACCATGATACGATCCGTCCCATATTTTTCGACCATGTCGGCGGCACGCTGGGGAGTGCATTTGGTGATCGGATAAAGAGTCATCCCCACCCAGTGGCCAGCGTCCAGAGCCAGTCCGATGGTGTGCTCCTCAACGTGATCAATACAAACTCGATGCGGAGAAATTCGACGATCGCCTTTGATCATATCAAGAATCATGCGTGAGCCTTGATATTTGTCCGCCAGGTGAGGCGTGTGGATCAAGATCAACTCATCGGTTTTGGCCGCCAGTTCCAGATGCTCCAAAAACACGGTGGATTCATTTTTGGTGTTCTTGTTCAGGCCAATTTCGCCAATACCCAGGACAGTGGAACTTTCGAGAAATTCAGGGATCATGGCGATCACCTCACGTGAAAGCTCGATATTTTCGGCCTCTTTGGCATTAATACAAAGCCACGTATAGTGTGCAATTCCATAGCTTCGCGAACGCTTGCCTTCAAAGTCGGTCAACTGACGAAAATAATCGCGAAATCCTTCCACTCCCGAGCGATCAAAACCAGCCCAGAAAGCGGGCTCGCTGACCAACTCGCAACCAGCCAGGGCCATGCGTTTGTAGTCGTCGGTGGTACGGGAAACCATGTGAATGTGGGGGTCGATGTAACGTGCCATGATTCTACTCTTTTTTTGGTGATTTTAGGGGCGAAGGGTTGAGGGTCCGAATTCTTCGATTTAAAACCGCCGCTTCAGACCAAAATTCTCTTGCCAGTCAGGGTCGTATGCCAGTGAAAAAATGCGCTGAACGGATTCGGCGCGAGGGCGGTCGGATGCGGAAAGGGCGGCGATGCCTTCGCGAATTTGGGCGAGTCGTGGGTCAGGCTGCTGATCGGCTTCTTCGAGAGCCGTGTCATAGCGATCAAGCATGGCCGCAAGATCGAGAATTCGCTGACGAATTTCGAGGAAGTCGGCCTGCAAAACATCTGATTTCGTTCGTTCCCGCATCATTCGCGCACCTTTTCAGCCTGTTACTTTTGAGGATGTGTCTCGATTAGGACTTATTATGAACGAAACACGGGCGATCGGCCAGAGAAGTCCAATTTCCTCGTATCCGTTTAGCCGTTTCTGCTCGTGCGTGATGGCTTATGAAATATCCATTCCAGGCCTCTTCACTTTCTTCATTTTCTCTCTCATGACCTGTTCGCAACCCGGAATATCATCTGGTCTGCCTAGCAGAATCAAGCTATCACCGGGCGTAAACCGGTGATCAAGTGGAGGAGGGAAGCTGACCCTGCCCGTCGGGAGCCGAATCCCGACCACAACGGCTTTTATGCCAAGTATGGCGGTTTGAAGCGATTGGAAGTCTGCCCCGAGAACTTCAGGGATCCCCGCCAGACTGAGTTCATGAAGCTCCACCTGCATCTCTCCAAACCCGGCATTGATGGCTTCGCTCAGCTCGACAACCAAAGGGTTCACCACCAGCGCAGAGACTCTCCAGGAGCCCATCGTGGAAGGCGACACCACGTGATTCGCACCAGCCTGGTACATTTTGCGTAACGAACTGTGCTGATCGGCTTTAGAGATAATCCGGACCGTTGGATTGAGCTGCCGTGCAGAGAGGGTGACGAACACGTTATCCACATCATTGTTCAACAGGCAAAGCACGGACTTGGCACGCTCAATACCGGCTGCCAACAGAGTGGCTTCGTTGATCCCATCGCCTGCCACATAGATGATCCCGGTTTGATCAAGCTGGTTGATGACATCAGGATGATTCTCGATCACAACAACCTCGATCTTCGCATGCTGAAGTCGCTGGACCGTCTGTTGTCCCATTCGGCCATAGCCGACGATCACGACATGATCAACCATCCCGGCGATTTTTTCTTCCAATGTCTTTCTCCCTAGTTCTTTACGCAAGCTGCGGCTGATCAGGATCTCTGCAATGGCCGAAACCACCAAAGCGTTGCCCACCAACCCTGTAAGCAGAATGGTACCGGTGATAAGCCTCAAAACCGCGGTATCCACTGGCTTGACTTCACCATAACCGACCGTTGTTACGGAAATGACCACCATGTAGACGGAGTCGGAAAAACTCCATCCGCACGCCATATAACCAAGACTTCCAAAAACAAGTGTCAGTAGGACAAGCCCAACACCCCAAAGCATGCGCTGAAATTCAACAGCCAAGCCTGAGTGGTGAAATAAAATTGTATATAACCCGATCAGAAATCGGATCGGGTAAAATCCACGACGTTTGTGAGAAGCATTCAGGTTCGGGTAAAGCGGTTCCGGCATGGTATCGCCCCCTCCTGAACCGACCTGTCAAAACCGGTTTTTACTGGACCAAGTGGTATTGAAATCAGCCGCGGCGAACGCGCAATCTCTGATTGAACGCCACCGCCAACACCACCACAAGGCCTAAAATCAAGCCTTCAATCTGCGTGCTGTCGATCCCTTTGAACGCAAACGTACGCCAGCCAGGATTGAGCCAGGGCGCATCGGAAATGAGTCTGATCCACGGTAGGCTGACTTCGAATTCGCGAACCACCTGTCCAGTGCCCTTGATGATGATCTGAATCAAGCCGAGGCCCAGAACCGTTCCCCTGATTGACCCGACTCCACCGGCAAGGCTGCATCCACCCACCACGGCGGCCGTGATGGCCCAGAGTTCGTAGCCGACTCCAAGCGTGCTTTGGCCCTGACCGCTTTTGCCTGTGAACATGACACCACCCAAAGCGGCCAGCATGGCAGAAGTTCCGTAAGCGAAAGCTCTTAGGCGACGAATACGAACACCGCTGAGCCGTGCTGCCGTTTCGTTTCCACCCATGGCATAAAGATGCCTGCCGATGACCGTCAGCCCAAGTATGGCGCTAAAGATCGCGGCTACGACGGCAAAAACGACCACCGAATTCTGCCACTCTTTGCCAAGCCAGCGGAAGCTGTTGAACGAGACATTGATCGAACGGTTCTCAGCCAAAAGCGTGGAAATGCTGCGCAGGCCAGCCATGCTTGCCAGAGTCGTGATAAACGGAGGAAGTCCAATCCGGTCTATCACTTGCGCATGAATGATGCCGATCACTAGACCAGCCAGCATGGTCAGCACAATCGCGATAAAAACGGTGAAGGCGCCGGGCGGATGAGCAGCATCCACAGACGCACCTGGCAACCAGCTTGTGACCAGTTTTGCAGAGAGTACGGACGCAAAGGCTGCGACGGAACCGATCGATAAGTCGATACCGCCACTGATGATGACCACGGCAGCGCCGATGGCTAGAACGCCGTAGAGCGCTATCTGATGATACAGCGTCTGACGACTGTAGCGGCTGAAGAAGGCCAGAGAGCTATCCAGATAGGCGATCATTCCAAGCGATAGCAAAATAGCAATAAAAAGGCCCGTTTCAGGGGCCCTCAGAATCGCCTTGCCAGCCTGCAAGATTCCACTGCCAGTTGATTTATCGCGTGTGCTCGCTGCGTTCATGTGGATTTCAGGCCTTTGGATGCAAGCCAAGCCTTCATTTCTTCAATGCTGATCACATTGTCGCCCTTCACAGGACTGGATTTGGACGGCACAACAATCCGAACCCCAGTGTCGCGCACTTTGCCATCAGGCAGAACTTCTGCAACAGACTTATCGTCCTTGTTGATCAGGGCTTTGAGCAGCTTGACGCCTTGAAAACCCATGTCGTATGGATTCTGACAAACTGTGGCGTCGATGTTCTGCTTTTCGAGGTGTCCGACTGCCAGTTCATCAAGGTCGAATGTGACCACACTGACCTTCTTGCGAATCTCGGCCGTCCGGCTCACTTCTTCGGCAATCCGAGGAGCATTATAGCTCCACAAGCCGACCAGTACACCCAAGTCTCCGTACTTCGAAAGTGCTGTTTGAACATTGACTTGCGCCTTGTTCTTATCGGTCTGGTCTTCAAAGATTTCCACCTGGGTGAACTTTGAGCCAGCACCTGCAAAAAATCCATCACGACGTTCGCGGGCGTTTGCTGCCGCGGCGGTTCCAACAAACACAGCCGTTTTGCCACCGGCTGGACGGATCGCAGCAGCTGCCTTACCGGCGGCTTCACCGGCCTTGACGTTGAATGTGCCAATGTAGGCGCGGCGGGCGTCGATGTTGTTCGGAGCGATATCCGAGTCCACGGTGATCACGACTTTACCAGCCTCTTTCAGGCGACGAAGGGCGTCGGCGATGCCTGGCGATTCGGCTTCGAATACGGAGACAGCCACTCCGGCAACATCGTCCAGACTGAGAGCGTCTTCCAGGAGGCGGATCTGGCCTTGGCTCTGCCCTTCATTGCGACGCATTTCGGCCGTCACGCCCAGCTCGGTGGCGGCATCCTGCATGCCCTTTTCCATGGCGTTCCACCAGTCGGCGTTGGAATTCGTCACGAAAATGATCCGCATTTTGCCACCCTTGGCAGGGGTGCTGCTAGCCGCAGATGCTGCGCCAGATGGGGCAGGGGCAGCGGAATCGCCACCGCCTCCACAGCCAGCCAGGTTGATGGCGGAAGTGATCAGACCAAGTGTCGCGATGCCAAAGTGTCGTCTTTGCACGGTCGTAGACCCTCACAAATTTAGGGACTTGATAGGGGATTGCCTTTGGGAACTGACGTCCGATTTTTGAGCGTGTCAGCGGGGCATCAGATTTATGCGGCGTAGTATGCCAAATCATAACGGATGAAAGTGGCCATTGCGAGAACCATCCTGACAGGTATTCTGCGGAATCTGACTTGATCTTTATCAGAAACCCACGAAGGATTAGATTACGGCACCAGAATCAAGTGTAAAAAAGGAAGCTGACACGACGATGATTGAATGGATGGATCGCGTATACGGGCCAGTAAAAATCAGCAATCCCAAAGTGGAAGCCCTGATCCATACACCGACGATGAAACGGCTGGGCGGCGTGAAGCAGTCCGGCCCATCGGCCTTGGTTTTCCCGTTCAAAACCGTGAGCAGGCTTGAGCATAGCCTTGGGGTTTATGTTCTGCTGCAACGACTTGGGGCGGATCTGAAGGAGTGTGTGGCAGGACTTCTGCACGACATTTCCCACACCGCTTTTTCCCATGCGATTGATTTTCTGATCACCTCCGACGAGCAGAATCATCACGAACACCTGAAAGCGGAATTCCTTCACAGGCCCGACCTTGTGAACGCCCTTTCGGAACTCGGCTTTACACCAGCCGACTTTGAAGATGATTCTGTCTATCCGCTGTTAGAGCAACCACTTCCAAGCCTTTGTGCCGACCGGGTCGATTACTTCCTGCGCGATGGTATTGCCTGCGGAGAGATCGGTCAACCGTTCGTAAACACATTCCTCAGGCAGCTTGTTGTCGTGGATGGAAAAATTGCGATGGCAGACATGGGACTGGCTCGAACTGCGGTCGACCTGTTTGCCCGGATGAATGCACACTGGTGGGCCAGCGATTCGGAAGCCTTTATCTACAATCGGTTTGCAGACGTTCTCCGCCAAGCCATGGAATCGGGCGTGATTGGTCATGCCGACCTGTTGACGTCTGACGATGAAGTGATTGACCGGATTGAAGCGACGGGCGATACTGCTTTGAGAAAGTCACTACAGGCCATTCGCAGCTTCTGTCCATCCGATCTGGGTGGGTTTGTGCCTAAGGTCATTCCAAAACACAGGTGGATCGACCCGCCTGTCTGGAAGCATGGAAAAGTCCAGCCGTTTTCTGAGTGGAACTAAAAAAAGGGCGGATTAAAGCCGCCCTGAATGATTTGAAATTTGGATCTTGCAAAGCAGATCAGATCAGGCCACTTTGGCCGAGATCAGGCTGTCGATTGATTCGAGAGTATCCAGGTGGTCAGCGCTGGCTTCGTGGGCCTCGAGGGTAATTCCAAACTGGTTTTCCAGAAAAACGACCAGTTTGAGGGTCCCTATCGAGTCCAAAATGCCACCTGTTATCAGAGGCGTATCTGATGTCAGATTTTCTGGATCTTCTCCTGGCAGAAAGTTTTCCAGCACAAAGGCTTTCACGTCGCTCACGATGGTGCTCATGAATCAAGACTCCAGTACAAGTTCTTCAGGAAACGGGGAATTGGAAAGAGGCTGTTTGGCGAGCGTTGACGATCACCTTTCGGCCTGAATTTGGCCGAATATGGGGCTGATAGATCGAAGGCTCCATGTTTGAGCCAATGATACGACCCTCCATAGACTCCGGCACGGGCAGATTCAGCCATTTGAGAATGGTTGGGGCGATGTCTTGAATCTGATCTCTGGTGGTCCGACCAGCATCGAGCCCATGAGCCTTCATGGCCACGACTCCATCGTTATAATGCGTTCCAGGCTGATTGGAGTCTGTGCGGAACAGTCGAACCTTTTCTTTGTGATTCCAATGTGCGACAGGCTCAAATCCATCGGTCGGAATCGCGATGATGTCTGGCCAGCCTGTAGAGACTGGATCGATGCCCCAGCGAGTGGCCACTGGAATCACGTCACTAAAGACAGATTCGCCACTTTCAGGCTCAGCGATCAAGCGAAAGATTTCCGCCACTTCGTGAGTGGCACGTTCAGCTCGACCTTCGTGCCGACGAGCTTTATCCGTGAGGTAAATCAAGCCTGAGTGCTGGCCAAACGGAGCGAAGGCCAGTGACGACGACCAGTCGCATGAATTGCGCGAATCAATCGGTCGAGGCTTTGAATAACCTTGCAGGGCAGGGGAGTTGCGATCTGCGATAGAGCGAAGAATGGATTGGGAGCTGTGGATCATGGAACCGCTGAGACTTTGGCGTCGTTGAATCCCATGAATCCGGAGGATTCCATTCACGTTGACAAGGCTGCGACAAGGTCCAAAGCCATGGTCGGAGACGATCATTAAAGCCGCGTTCTGCTTGTCAGCCAACTCAGCAAGTCGGCCAACGGCAGTATCGAGTGAGCGTAAGGTATCGCGAACCAGTGGGACCCATTCAGGACGTGCCTCGGTGGACGATTGATCGACATCAAGCTCTGGCCACATATGATGTTGAAGGCCGTCCAGATCTTGAAAATGGACATGAAGCAACGACCATTCCCGCTGACTTCCAGCCCACTCGGCCACATTTGCCAGCGCTGTATGATGTAACTGATGGCGGCTGCATACATTGACAGCTTCTTCATGAGACTTGGGCCGTCTGTTCCAAAGGCTGCTCTGAGACCATCCAGCAGCAAGATTTTTTGGAATCATCGTGTCCGACTCAACGGCCGACTTTTTCAAAAGCAGGTCGGCAGGAGAGATGATTTGAGTTCGATCGGTACTCATCCCATCGCTTAAAGGGGCATGGATACTGATCACCGAGTGCCCGGCCTGACCGAGAATCTGCCAGAGGTGAGGGGCCTGAATTCGGCTGTAATCCGTTTGACTGATATACTTTCCGTTTGATTGAACAAATTCCGGGTCATACACGCCATGATGAGGGGTGGTTCGGCCCGTCATCATACTTGCCCATGCCGCCGATGCGTTCGGAGGCTGACTGGAGCGTAGATTGCCACGCAAAGAACCTGACCAGATCGAGGCCAGATTTGGGAGATCATTTCGATCAAACCAAGTCTGGAGCATGGCTTCGCAGGCACCGGCGATGCTGATCAACATCAGTCGATTTAAGGGCCGAATGGTCATGACTGCAAGCCCCTGTCCCTGGGTGATGCGAGTGTGTTGCACGGATTCATTTAATCAACAGGCCGCTGCCATGTCGGCGGGATGATCCATCATCCGTTCAACGCAGTTTCAGTCACCATTCCAATCGCTTTTGAGAATTGGTCAAGGCCAGAATCGAAGAAAAACTACGTGCATACACGAGTGTTTAACGAACGCATCTACTTTAACATGAACTGTTTATACAAAAACAAACACTTCAAAAAGCCCACCGATTTGGACTCAAATTGAGGAACTCCACACTTGACCTCTGCGAGATGATATAATGGAAGAGAATGGAAAGGTGGACGGTCGCGTCAATATGATTGACACAAGCGTCGTACAGCTTTCAAACACACCTATGAAAATCTAACGAATGAGCCTGCATCAGGGGTCCTCCACCATGTCCGTCCGCCATCGCCGACCGATTTCTGGTCAAAACTCCCGAAAAAAACTTTTAGCGGCATTCGCGTTGGTCACCGGCGGATTTGGCTTAGGCTTTTTTGATTCGTCCGCCAATGCGACAAACCACGGGCTGTTTCGACACAGCGGTCGAGGCCATTCGACGATGGTCGCGCCAACGGGTTACCCGATCCTGTCGACCAGCAGCTTTACAGTGCTTTCACCAACATTGGCAAAGACTTACGCATTATCACCCACAGTTCAGGTCATGCCCACCACCACCTGGACCACCGCCACTTCCATGCTGATGCCGCTCGATGTTTCGTGCGTGCAGAACGAAGTGGTCAGCCCGGCTGCGCCTTCCACGAATGTGCCTGAACTTCAGGAAATTCCGAAGGCGTCCAAGCCATCTCCATCTCCTCAGGAGAAACCTCCTGTTGGATCAAACGGATCCGAGCCGCCTCTCACTGCACAACCTGTGAGCCCTCCTGTCGCTCCAGAAGTGCCAAAACCGGCCTTATCTGAAAAGCCGCCAGCGCCGAAGGTGTCTGAGGTTCCTAAACTCGACCCCAAGGTGGAGTTACCACCCAACTTGCCAGCGGATACAAATCCACTCCCACCTGCCAAACCGGCGGTGGAAAAGCCAGCCAAGCCACCTGAAATCCCTGCCAACGAGATTAAACCTTCGGCTTCATTAAACCCCATCGAAAAACCAGCGACAGCACCAGCGCTGAAACCGATAGAAAAACCGGCTGAGAATCTCGTACCGCCACCGGCTGCTGAGATCCCTCTGCCTGACACGACCGTTCCGAAACTTGAGCCAGCCGAAATTCCACCACCAGCCAAGCCCCTGGCCGGTGAAGGTGCCAAGTCGGCACTTCCAGGCCCGAAGGACAAACCGCCTGCGGCCGATGCTTCAAAGCCGACCGACGTTCCTCCTTCAGGTCTGATCGAACTCCCAACCCTTCCTGAAACCAAGCTCAAGCCGACTTCGGCACCTGTCATTCCGTTGCCTGAAATTCCTCCTCCAGCCGATGGCGACCTACCTCTGCCTCCACTCTCAAGCAAGCCGACAGGCAAGCCTGTACAGGAACTGAAAGCGGACCTGGGGCGAAAGCTGGCTGAATCAGGGGTGAGCGAAAAGGTACCAGGAAACTCCGCTCAGAAACGAGAATCGCTGCGTCCAGTGATTTCCGGAACCAGCAAAATGACACTTCCCAAGCCAAAACTCGGTGTCTCTGTGAAGTCAAAGCTCAGTGGATCGGCGGAGAGGGATGTCCGTGTCCTGTTCCGCGAACCTAAGGGCGACAAGATTCTTTTCAACACACGTACAGACTCCGCTGGCAGAGCTAAAATCGAACTGCCTGAAGGTCGCTGGGAAGTGCTGGTAGAGTCCACCAATGGCACGCTTTATGTGCTTGGCGAATTGATTTCCACTCAGGGCAAATTCACCACAGTTTCTGGCAGATCGCTGCCGAATCTGGAAATCAACCGTTAATCTGTCTGACCAGGGAAGGCCCTTGCTTGATCTAATTTTGAGGAGGCGGTGGCCATGAGTTCCCAAGAACCACACGTTGAGTTTGTCCGGGTCTGCGGATTTCCGAACGAACTCGAAGCGTCGATTATTGAGCAGATGCTGAACGAAGAAGGGGTGACCACCAAGATGACCGGCTCATCGGGAACGACCGTCTTCGGAGGACTTCCCTTTGAAGAAGGTTATCAGATCTTTGTGCCTCATTCTCAGGTGGAAAAAACTCAGCAATTGCTCAACAAGCATCCCCACTTTCATGGGCTTGATAGTCCAGACGAAACTTGAACGCCACAGGTCCTGAAGAATTTCAGCCAAAATGGACAGGCATTTCGCCTACCCCGGAACTCTCTACCGATCGCAACCTGCGCATTGGTTTGGTGATAAGCCTGTTCGCACCCCGGGAAAGCGGGGCTGAGCGGCAGGCCCGACTTCAGGCTGAAGAGCTTTGCCGAAGGGGCCATCAAGTCACCGTTTATACGAGATCGCTTAAGCATCTGCCTGTTGAACAGCTTCATATGAAGCATGAAAACGGTGGGCGGGTGTTGATCAGACGTGTGATCCGAACATCATCGCGGGGTCCTCTTTTTGGGATCAGCTATATTTGGAGACTGGCCCGGGCCTTGGTGGCCGATCGCACAAAGTTGGATATCATCCACACGCATCAGGCTTTGTGGGAATCGATCACAACCGGCCTTGCGCGTGACTTACTAAAATGCCCTGTGATCGTTCAGCCTGCCAGTTCGGGTTACGATGGTGAAGCTCAGGAATTGATGCGCACCAAGGGGGCATGGTTGCTGCGCAGACTGGCGATCAGGAATCGCCGTTTTGCCAGTATTTCACAGAACATACGCGAAGAGTGGCAAGCGTTGGGAGTTCCTGAATCCGCAATTTTCAAAGCGGCCAGCGGTGTGGATACTAAGCATTTTTATCCATCGCCACACCAGCCACCGATGAGCAACCCCAAGCATTTCCAGGCCATTTTCACAGGCCGATTGCACGCCCAGAAGCAGGTTGACCTTTTGATCAAGGCTTGGCCGCAGGTTCTGAAAACTGGCCCTGGCCGACTTTTGATTGTGGGCGATGGGCCACTGCGTGAGGAGCTGATAAGCCTGAGAGATTCGCTCGGAATGACTGACCAGCAGGTCTCGTTTGCAGGCCGTCTGGAAAACACGGCGGATACACTTCGCGAGAGCGACATTTTCGTTCTCCCAAGTCGTGCAGAGGGAATGAGTAACAGCCTTCTGGAGGCCATGGCCACAGGTCTGCCGAGCGTGGTCTCAGCCATCGGCGGGAATGTGGACTTGGTGGATCATGAGTCGACCGGACTTTTGGTGCGTCAGGATACGCCTGAAGCGTGGGCTCATGCGATTTTGCAAGCGTTTAGGAATCCTGAAGGGGCGCGCCGATGGGGTCAATGTGCGCGTGACCAAATCCTCAGGGATTATTCAATTGAGTCGGTCGTGGATCGCAACCTGATCGTCTATCGCCGGATGATTCAGAACTTTCCAAATTAAGAATTGGAAGGGATCAAATGGGGTTGAAGCAAAAGACCAGCGAAATCATTCGTCAATTCATCGAGTCCGATGAGCAGGTGATCATCCTCCCATTTGACGGGCTCCATCAGGACGTAAGCCATCACTGGCACGAATTTCTGGGCGATAGCCGCTGGAACCTGATCAAAAAAGGCGTTGTGCTGGCACTGACGCGTAACTTGTCTTCCGGGCGTCTGAAAAACTTTCTCTTGCGATCGATCGGCGTAAAGGTCGGGAACCGCGTCTTTATTGCATCAACAGTAGCACTCGACCTGCAATTCCCGGAATTGATCACGATTGAAGATGGAGCCATTCTCGGAATGGGCGCGCACATTGCCACCCACGAGGTGACCCACACCCATATCCGGCTCGGAAAAGTCAGGATCGGTAAAAACTCGCTGATCGGTGGTCAGGCGACAGTGCGATCAGGTGTGACCATTGGCGAAAACGCTGTGGTTGCACTCAGGGCTTTTGTCACGGAATCCGTTCCTGACAATACGCTTGTGACAGGTGTGCCTGACCGGAAAGTCATGGTTCTGGATAAACCGGTTTGAACAGAGAGACGATCGCTTTTTGATCCTCAGGCGTCTGGGTTTCGTAAAACGCGAGACGGGCCGACCTCGATCGCTGTGACCATCCCCATTGCATTCTCCACCCCTGAGCATTCCGCCCGAAAGGCTCGCCCGCCCATGGTTTCTGCCTCAAGATCGTCCTGGACAATGAGAATTTCAAACGGAATCAAAATTTTTCGAGGCTGACCCGGCCCCACGCCCTGAACGCGCACGATCATCATCACCCGGTCCGCTCCGGACGTATCCTCAACCAGTTCGGCACTTTGAATGAAGCCTTTAAGTGTCATCTGAATGTCGATCCCCAAGACGGCAAATTGTGATGAAATTACCGATTATGACTTCCGCGAATCCCATTTCAGCGACCAACTCGATCCCCTTATCATACGCTCACTCGACTTGTAGTCTATAGTTCTGATGTCAGCAAGTGGTCGGGCAACTTGATCATCAGCACCATGATTTCCACAGAGCGGCCCGGCCGCAATCAGCCTGCAATTTCACCATGAGTCCACGCTTAAAATATCCAGTTGTGCTTTGTCATGGGCTGTTTGGCACCCATAAATATGGTGCTGGACCGATCTCCGCTGGCGACTATTTTCGCGGAATTCTGCGCGAAATGAGAAGCTGGGATGTCACGGTATTCGCCCCCAGAGTCCACCCGACAGCCGGTGTTTACCGACGTGTCTGGAAACTTGCCGAACGGATCGAAACCGAGCTTGGCGAAACTCCGTTTCACTTGGTTGGACACAGCATGGGTGGGCTTGATGCCCGCCTCCTGGCGACCGATCCCGCATGGGCTGACCGAATTCTCTCGCTCACCACCATCGGAACTCCGCACCTCGGCACATCCCTGGCCGATATGGCCACTACGCGTCTGAAATACTTATGTACAGGTTTGGAATGGATTGGCCTGGATGTTGACGGAATCCATCAAGTCTCCACGCGTCACACCACCCGCCTGACAGAGGACTGGACTGATCCTCCTCATTCAGCCTGCTTCAGCATCGCTGGAGTGCCCGACCCGAGCACGACTTTTTTCGGTCTGAGACCATCCCATCATTGGATTCATGAACGCGAAGGGCCGAACGATGGCCTGGTCCCGATGGAATCGGCACTGGGCTGGGGCGAGCCCTTGCCACCCTGGCCACACGACCATTTCCGGCAGATCAACTGGATGGCTCCAAGGTCGGCGACCATCGGCGTTATTGCGTCGTATCGTAATTTAGTGGAACGACTTGCAGATATTGAGCCAAGCCATTTAAAACGCGTTTATGTTGGCCAGAGCCTGAGCCTCATGACGGGTTTGTGAAACGTATCCAATTTCAGTTGAACCTTTTCGGACAATCTCGCTCGGAAACCAGTGGCCTACAACTGGCAAAATCAGAGTGATGAATCGATCTCTAACCAAGGTTGGAGTTTCTGTTTAAATTGTCAATTTGACCGTAGCCGACGTATAATAAATCTACATATGCAGAATCATGTCACGTTCCCGAATCGAACCAGAGGGGGCGGCGATGGCGAGCCACGAAGAATTAAAAAATCCGAATCCACGCGGGCGAATCCTCGAATACGCGGAATTTATCGAGGATCAAGTCGCCAGAGCCCGCTCGCGCATCAAGTCAAACGACATGTTTCGGGCCATTCTTTGGATGATCACCGTCTCGCTTGGCGTGATTTTTCTGGAAGTCATTCTCGACCATACCGTCGAACTACCATCCATGGCTCGCCGGTTGATCCTGTTCGGTGGCTTGGGAACGGCTGCAGTTTATGCGTTTGTGCGGATCGCCAGGCCGATGCTCCTGAAGGTCAATACGCTCTATGCCGCGAAGTCGATCGAATCGACCGATTCCACATTTAAGAACAGCCTGATCAATTACTTACAGATTCGTGACGATGCTGGCAAGGTTGCTCCCTCAGTGCTGGCCCAGATTGAAGCACGAGCTGTGGCGGACTTGAGCAAAGTGAATGTGGATGATGTGGTCGATCAATCTCAAATTGTCCGTTTGAGCTATGCTTTGGCCGCAATTGTGGTGGGTATCTGCCTTTATTCGTGGATCACTCCTAAAAGCCTGCTTGACTCGGCCCGGAGAGCGTTTCTGGCGGATGTCCAAAGGCCGACTAACACACGGTTTCTGAACATCACTCCAGGCGATAAGCCGGACGCCCCCAAGGTGATGACCGGTATGCCGGTGGAATTCAGTGTCGAGACACTCGGCGCCCAGCCTGAAGCTGTCACACTCTTCACAAGTCGTGACGAAGGCAAAACTTTTGCCGAAACGCCGATGACCGTAGGAAACTCATTTGCCGACCCCTGGAAGGCTAAAATCGACCGGGTTCCTGGGAAACTTATTTATTACATGGCTGGTGGGGATGGCAAGACCAGAACATACGAGCTGGAGGTTCTTCCTGTCGCGATTGTAGAGAAAGTTTCGCTCGATTATGACTTCCCTGAATATGCTCAGGCCCCAAGGCGTGAAGGCGTCGAAGAGGGGAACGTGGAAGCCCTTCAAGGCACTCGAATTACAATCACTGCATTCACAAATCAACCCGCCAGATCAGGCACCCTCGACTTCGGCCCACGTCCACCTGTCCCACTGATCCCCGTTCAAGGCGACCAGAAAAAGCTGACCGGTACGTTTCTGGTGGACACCGATGGCCAGTATTCGGTGAAGTTCAACACAGTAGACGGTCAGGCGAATCCTGAGCCAGTTTTATACGACATTCGTGTCGTAAAAGATGTGGCTCCAACGGCAAGATTTATCCGTCCGGAAAGCCCTACGCTTCGTCCTGCCAATGCCCGAGTGCCTTTGGTCATCGAGGCTTCCGACGATTTTGGCTTGAAAGAAGTGAAGCTGCACGTTCATAAGAATGGCGAAATCCTCCAAAAAGCGGTGGATCTGATCGAGCCCAACGCCAAGGAAGTGCCCAAGCAGATCCAGAAAACAGTCGCCCTTGATCTGGAGCCGTTGAGTCTGAAAGTGGGCGATAAGATTGAATACTGGCTGACTTTGCGTGACAATTGCGACCTTCAGCCCAATAAGTTTGAAACGCCGAAGCAGACGATCGAAATTCAGGAACCAGTGAGCCAGCCCAAGCGTGAAGAACTGGCCCAGAACGAGATGGCACAGGCCCGCGAAGATACGGGCGACCAGAACCCGATGGACAATCCGCCTGATCAAGGTGATAAGTCCGAGCAAAACGCGAACGAGAAGTCTGGGGACCAGCAGAACGACCCTCAAAAGCAGGGTGAGAAGAAACAAGACCAACAGAAGCAGTCCGAAGAGCAGAAAAAAGATGGGCAGGGCAAGGGCTCTCAAGGCGATCAGTCGGAAGCCGCTGACCCAAGCGATAATGCCAAAGAGGGTGGGAAGCAGGCTCAAGGGAAACAGCAGAAGAGCAGCCCATCGTCAAAGTCTGATTCAAAAACCAAAAACAGCCAAAAGAACCAATCCGGGCAGGCTGGTGATCAGAACGACCAGGATCCTTCCGAAAAACAGGACGATTCTCAAAAGCAAAATGGTGCAGGAAAATCGTCGGCCAGTAAGTCAGGGAATCAGAAGAATCAGGGCAGCCAAAAATCAGACCCGATGAAAAACGAGGGCGATGGATCAGAAAACGCCCAGGAAAAGCAGGAGCCGGGCGACCAAGGGAAACAATCGGCCAAACAGAAGAACCAGACCGGCCAGCAAGAATCCGGTGACGAGCCAAATCAACCTGATCCGAACGGCCAGAATAAAGCATCCGAAAAGAATCAAAACAAGTCTGGAGCAGAAAAAGGCGGGTCCGAGAAGAAGCAGGGTGGGGAGAAGTCGGACCCTTCTGATTCTGAGAAGAAGCAGGGCGGGGAGAAGTCGGATCCTTCAGACGCTGAGAAAAAACAAGGTGGGGATAGTGGTGAAGATGGATTGCCTAAGGGTGAGCCTAAGGCAGAGGATGGGTCGGGAGAAAAGGGCGATAAGAAATCGTCGAATGAACTCTCAAAGCAGGATCGCGACAAGCTCAACAAATTACGCGATGCACTTGGGCTAAACGACAAGCCGCAAGAGGCTGGCGAAAAAGGTGAGGGCGAAGAAAAGGCTGGCTCGGAAAAAGACGGGCAAGAAAAAAACAGTGGGGCTGGAGAGCAGTCCAAGGAATCGGCCAAATCGGGACAGGAAAAAGGTCAACCCGGTAAGCAGAAGAGTAAGTCAGGCCAAGAGAAGGGCAAGCCGGGGGATTCTGGCAAAGAGTCTGCGGAATCAGGTCAAGAAAAAGGCCAAGAGAAGGGCAAGGCGGGGGATTCTGGCAAAGAATCTGCGGAGACTGGCGATAAAGCTGGCGGCGAAAAAGGTTCTGACAAGGGTGAACCTGGCGCTGAGCCCAAAGACTCTGCAAAAGCGGGTGATGAAAAAGGGCAGGCCAGTCAAGAAAAAGGCCAGCCCAAGGATTCATCAAAATCGGCTGGCGAAAAAGGCGAGCAACCTGATGGAGAGTCCAAAAAGGCTGGCAAAGACGGCGTAGAAAAAGGATCGCCAAATAATCAGTCAAAACAAGCTGGTAAAGAGAAAGCCAAGCCTGGTGATGAAGCTGGCAAAGAAAAAGGCCAGGGTCAGCCTAAGACAGCACAAGAGAAGGGCGATAAGCCAGGCGAGCAAGGAAAAGACGCTCAAAAGAGCGATAAGCCGGGCGAGCAAGGTAAAGACGCTCAAAAGGGTGATAAGCCGGGCGAGCAAGGTAAAGATGCCCAACAAAAGGGCGATAAGCCGGGCGAACAGGGTAAAGACGCTCAAAAGGGTGATAAGCCGGGCGAACAGGGTAAAGACGCTCAAAAGGGTGATAAGCCGGGCGAGCAGAGTAAAGACGCTCAAAAGGGTGATAAGCCGGGCGATGAATCTGGTAAGTCTGAGAAACCGGGCGAAGAAAACGGCAAGCCAGGCCCATTGACGGACGCTCCGCCCAAGGCGGGTGGAATGCGCGAAGGCACGGATACTCCAGCGGCCAAGCCTGATGAGTCCACACCCTCGCCGCGTGCTCTTGAGCCAGATCAGCCTGAACCAAACGAGAATCTGACGCCTGAACAGAAGGCCGATCAGCGATTGCTCAAGCGATTGCGTGAGATGGTAGACAAGAACGAGATTTCCAAAGATCTGGAAAATTCCACAGGCCTTTCTCGCGAAGAGATTGACCAGTTTGTCCGGAAATTTGAAGCACCTCCCAAAGAAGAGCGTAAAGCTGCTGATGGTGACGGAACTACCGAAGTGACATCGACTCCGGGCAAGGACTCTGAGAATCGTAAAGTCTCACTGCCAGGCAACTTGCCAGGTGGTCAGGTGACCAGCCGGTCAAATCGCGGTGCCGGAATGGTCGCTGACGATGCCTCTCAAGGGAATCTGGAAGGTGCCAGGGCCCGAATTCCATCGGCCTTGCGTTCACGGTTCGAAGCATATCAAAAAGGCCTTTCCCGAGCGAATCCGCGTGGGGCTGGCACAACCAATTCGGGCGAATCTCGTCCGGCCAATAAAAACGGCGATCAGCCGGGATCGGGATCGGATCGATGACAGTCTCTGATGGCGATGGTCGCGTCTCTCCTAAACCTTTACTCGAACCGCTTGCAAAGCTCTCTCCGGAACATCCCCGTCGATATCTGGCAGGTTTCGACCCTCAGGATTTACCCAACCACTTCACCGACGTTCTCGTGATCGGCGGAGGTCTGGCTGGCTTCAGGGCCGCCATGGGTATTCCCGAACCCTATCGCGTCATGGTGGTGACCAAAGACGAAATTCGCGAAAGCAATTCGTCGTACGCCCAAGGCGGTATTGCCGGCGTAATGGATCCTGAAGATGCTTTTGCAGACCATATCTCAGACACGCACATGGCTGGCAAAGGGCTTTGCGATGAGTCGATTGTCGAATCCGTCGTGCGTGAAGCTCCTCTGAGAATCTCGGAACTGATCGACTGGGGCACCCAGTTCGACCTCGAAAATGGCGAAGTCGCCTTAGGCCGCGAAGGTGGCCACTCGCATGCCCGAATTGTGCATGCACTGGGCGATGCTACCGGTCGGGAAGTGATGCGGGCCGTTCTTGAAAAAGCCGCCTCATTACCAAATCTGAAGATCTGGCAAAACAGCTTCACCGTAGACCTGATCACCTACGAAGGTCGTTGCCGAGGCGCTCTGGTTTGGGATCGCAAACGCGGGATGTCGATCGTCTGGGCCAGGGCCGTGATTCTTGCAACTGGTGGAGCAGGCCAGCTTTATCGCGAATCAACCAACCCGTCGATCGCCACCGGCGACGGCCATGCTCTGGCCTTCCGCGCCGGCGCCCGCCTTCGCGACCTCGAATTCATGCAGTTTCACCCCACCGTGCTTTATATCGCAGGCTCCAGCCGCCACCTGATCACCGAAGCCGTTCGCGGCGAGGGCGCTTACCTGCGAGATCGCGACGGTATCAGGTTCATGCCAGAAGCTCACCCCCAAGCTGAACTTGCGCCACGGGATGACGTTTCACGGGCTATCTGGGACCGCATGGCCGCCACTCAGCATCCATGTGTTTATCTCGACCTCTCGCACCTTGATCCCGATCTGATCCGCCGCCGATTCCCAGGGATCGACCAGCTTTGTCGCGGATTTGACCTCGACATCACCACCGACCAAATCCCAGTCAGGCCCGGCGCCCACTACTACATGGGCGGGATCGAGGTGGACGAAAACGGCCAAAGCACGATCAAAGGCCTTTGGGCCGCTGGTGAAGTGACCAGTTCTGGCCTTCACGGAGCCAACCGTCTCGCCTCAAACAGCCTTCTCGAAGGTTTGGTTTACGGTGCCCGAGTGGCCGAAAATATCACCAAAGAATTGATCCACGACCCAATCCCAGCCCTGATGGTTCCACCTGTAAGCTGTGGAGCACCGCCCACACCCAGGAATCTCATGCTCGACATCGCCGATGTCAAGCACGCCCTAAAGGCTTTGATGGTCAGGTCTGTCGGTCTGGCCCGTGAATCGCATAAGCTCGAAGAAGCGGCTGAGCAGGTCGACTTCTGGAGCCGTTACGCTCTGGAACAAGTTTTTGTCGACCCAGATGGCTGGGTTCTCCAAAACATGCTCACCCTGGCCCGCCTCATGATCGACGCCGCTCTCACACGCACGGAATCCCGGGGCGTTCACTATCGCCAGGATTATCCGGAGAGCTCCGACGCCTGGCTTCGCCATATCACTTATACGCTGGATGGCTCCAACTCGTGATTTTTCTGATATCCCAGTGATCGAACCACTTCCAGCAACTCGCAGAGTGTCGGAAACGGTCGCCCACTGGTCTTCTTATACTGATCCACAGCTTTCATGAATTCCAATTCATCGAGGCTGTAATCGCGTTCGCACGTTGTCGGGTCAATAAATCGCCGCCGGCCACTGACCTGCCTAGCATTTGCAGCCTTAGTCGCCTTCGCAATCGCCTGCTGATTCAGCCATTCCGACTGATCTTGATCCACTTTATGGTGGTTGACGGGAACGATTCCTGATATCAAATTGGATGGCATTTTCCCCCCTCAAACTACCTGCTGATTCCGACCTTAGTTCCAATCTGTTTCATGATTATCTGAAACGTAAGATATTCCACACCCGTGAGGGAACTGACAGGTGGAGAATTACTCCAACAAATCACGCCAGAATCGGCTTCACCACACTCCCATGGATATCTGTCAGGCGGAATGGTCGGCCTTGATAGACGTATGTGAGTCGCTCGTGGTCCAGCCCAAGTGCATGTAAAATGGTGGCCTGAATGTCGTGCACATGCACGGGATTTTCAACGATGTTGAACCCAAGTTCATCGGTTTTCCCATACGACATGCCTGGCTTGATACCACCACCGGCCATCCACATCGAAAACGCCTGAGGGTGATGGTCGCGGCCCAGTGCCCGGCCCAGCGCTGTATTGGTTTCCACCATCGGCGTTCGGCCAAACTCGCCGCCCCAGACCACCAGAGTTTCGTCAAGCATCCCGCGCCGCTTCAAGTCCAGAAGAAGTGCGGCTGAGGCCTGATCCGTGGCTCGTGCATTACTTGTGTGATTCCCAACAACGTCTGAGTGTGCATCCCAGCCTTCGTTGTAAATATTGATGAATCGCACGCCTCGTTCGACCATCCGCCGGGCCAGCAGACAGGCCCGGGCGAATGAAGGCTTGGCGGGATCGGCTCCGTAAAGCTCGAGAGTTTCTTTGGATTCCGACCTTAGATCCATCAGTTCAGGTGCCGATGTCTGGAGCCGAAAGGCCATCTCATACGAAGCAATTCGGGTCCGGATTTCAGGGTCGCCCACCTGACTCATCTCATGACGATTCAGCCGGCTCACCAGATCAATCGTATCGGCCTGAACCTGAGCATCAATCCCGGAAGGGTTGGATACATTCAGGATCGGATCGCCACTATTTCGCAATCGCGTGCCGGTATAAACCGTGGGCAAAAATCCGGAGGACCAGTTGGCAGAACCTCCACTGATGCCTGAGCCTGTGCTCATCACAACAAATGCTGGCAAGTCTCGGGACTCGCTGCCCAGGCCATAGACCACCCACGAACCCATGCTGGGCCGACCGGGCTGGGCAAACCCTGTGTTCATGAAAATCTGGGCAGGGGCGTGGTTGAACTGATCGGTTTTGACCGACCTGATCATACAGATCTCGTCCGCCATTCGGCCCAGATGTGGCAGAATGTCGGCAATTTCCAAGCCACTTTGTCCATGCTTGCTGAACTTGAATTGAGGAGCCATCGCGGCCGCATCGCTACGGATGAAGGCATATCGCTGTCCACCAATCACTTCCGGAGGAATCGGTTTGCCGTCGTGCTTGACCAAAGCAGGCTTGTAGTCGAAAAGGTCCAGATGGCTCGGCGCTCCGGCCATAAAGAGGTGGATCACCGCCTTGGCCTTGCCTGGAAAGTGGGAAGGTCGCTGAGCCATGAACTGGGCGGAGTTGTCAGACTCGGCCCCAAAAGCTTTTCGATGACTCCCTGAGCCGTCTGCCAGAAGGCCGGCCAAAGCAATTTTGCCCAAGCCAACTCCACAATCCTGAAAAAAGTGGCGACGGGAACGGTCCAGTGGCGGAATATTGAATTTCTCTGTGTTCATCGGATTGGCTTCTTTCGTTTGGTCAAGGATCAACGATGGACCACAAATTCATCTGTATTGAGCAACGCCCGGGCCAGAACTGTCCAGGCCGCAACCTCAGTCGCAGGCAGCCCAGCCGCTGATTCACCGGCAATCGCCTCGGCTGCTTTCGGATTCTTTTGATAGTGATTGCGCTGAGCTGCCAAAAATCTGGTCAGATCGGCACGTTCCTCGGCATCGCAATCGCGGTTGAACAAGCGTACAAAGATCCGGCCCAGCCGCGACTCATCCGAGTCCTTCAAAGTCGCAATCTGTCGCCCAAGAGCCTGTGCCGATTCGAGAAAAATCGGATCATTCAGCAAGGTAAGTGACTGAAGCGCCGAATTCGAAACATCGCGACGCACCACGCACGACTCCCCACTGGGGGCATCAAACGTGTTCAGCATCGCGAACGGAGTGGTTCGTTTGGCAAATGTGTAAAGGCTTCGGCGGTAACGATCCGCACCTGCGGAAGTCTTCCAGGACATGCCACCATAAGCTCCCTCAGTCGTCACGCTGGCAGGCTGGGGCGGGAACACGCTTGGCCCGCCAATCGCCGGAGCAATTAGGCCGGCTGCCGCAAGAGCTGTATCACGAACCACTTCGCCATCCATCCTGAACCGTGGCCCTCGTGAAATCAGGCGATTTTCAGGATCTTTTGCCAACGCCTCAGGCGAAACGTTTGTCGATTGCCTGTAGGACTGGCTGGTAACAATCCGCCGGTGCAATCGCTTCATCGACCACCCATCATCAATGAACGTGATCGCCAGCCAGTCCAGAAGTTCCGGATTCGTGGGCAACTCACCCTGATATCCAAAATCTTCCTGCGTTCTGACCAGCCCTCTGCCGAAAAACGCTGACCACTGCCGATTGACCGTCACTCGAGCCGTCAGTGGATTCTCAGGAGAGACCAGCCACTGAGCCATCTCCAGGCGATTTTTCGGTGCCACTTTCGCGGATGTCTTCAAAAACTGCGGGACGTCAGGTGTCACCGTTGTGGTGGGCTGGAGGAATTCGCCGCGCCGATGCACAAAGGTTGGCCTGATAAAGTCTTGTGGACGCTCACGCATGATCAGGGCACTCTCGGGCTTTGGCCTTTGAGCCTCCAGTGTTGCGATGGCTTTCAGGGGCTCGGAGAGTTCCTTCGCAGTACTTTCCCAATAGTCTCTCAACTGCTTGATTTGAACTGGGCTTAATGTCGCTTTCGGAAGTGTCAGCAAGTGCTCCACCTCCGTAGGCTGCGATTTAGCCACCACCTGAGTACCATTGGCCGTGGTGGCCCAGAGCCGGAACCGGCCCAGAGGGGCGGAATAATGGCGTTCAAAAATCATCGTCAAAGTCGCGTTGGTCTTGGCTGACAACGGCTTTTCTAGCACAAAAATCGCCTGATCTGGCTGCCCTTGATGCCCTTGTGTAGACCACCCGGTCTGCATGTTTCCATCAAGTGCAAGGGCTGCTTTGGCATCCCCTCCACCGATCCCCAACCGACCGTAGCTTTCCGTAGCTGAGGCAAACTTTACAGGCTGACCATCCGCCTGCATCCGCCACTCGCTCAAGAAAAAGTCGCCCAGAGGGCCTTCATAATCGGTCCGGCCAGGGCCTTTGGCGGGCAACTTCGGATCCGGCAAAACTTCCAGACGAATCGCGGTCGTGCCAGCCGGCAATCCGCTCAGTTTCAATTCATATTCATCGTGCTTCGTCGCATCTCCAAATGCAAAAACGGAGCCATCCGGGCGGAGTTCCAACCGCGCCATATTGGCCTTCATCTGATCAGGCTTGACCACTGACCACTGCACCGACTTGGCCGATTGGACTGTCTGCCATTTTGCAAAAGCGTTTTTGTAACCATCACGACGTCGCTCGAAAAAGTTCCGGCTGTCGCCCGGCCCAGTGGGCGGCTCGGCTGGAAACTGGTCCGCTAGCTGCGATTTGAGTTGGGCAATCTGCTGGTCAATCTCAAGATTTTTCAGGCGTACGGATTCAGTCTCAAGGTCATACAGTGGAGGCTCTTCAGCGTTATTCATCGTAGCCATCAGGCGGTAGTAATCCGTCTGGGTGATGGGGTCATATTTGTGCGTGTGGCACTGGGCGCAGGCCATCGACATGCCCATCCAAACGGTACCGGTGGTGCCAACGCGATCCACCATGGCATAAAACCGATACTCCAGGGGGTCAATTCCGCCCTCTTCATTGAGCATCGTGTTGCGATGAAAACCGGTTGCGATACGATCGTTTGTCGTGGCCCCTGGGAGCATGTCGCCAGCCAGTTGGCGGATCGTAAACTGGTCGAACGGCATATCATCGTTCAAGGCACGGATCACCCAGTCCCGATATGGCCAAACCGAGCGATATCGATCTTTCTCATAACCATTCGTATCGGCATATCGGGCCAAATCAAGCCACTTCCGGGCCCATCGTTCGCCATAATGGGGCGATGCCAGAAGCCTGTCTACCAGCTTCTCATAGGCATCAGGTCGAGTGTCCGCAATAAATCGGGCGGTTTCTTCAGGAGTGGGTGGAAGGCCAACGAGGTCGAGCGAAAGTCGTCTGACCAAAGCGGCTCTATCGGCTTGCGGCTGTGGGGTCAGACCATTTTTACTAAGGTTGGAAAAGAGGAACTTGTCGATCGGATTTTTGTGCCAGTTGGCAGGTAGACCAGCGGTTTCTGGCGGATTGGATTGAATCGGTTTAACGAACGACCAGTGTGCCGAATAATCTGCCCCGCTAGAAATCCAGCGCGAAAGCGTCGCCTTTTCTGAGACTGAAAGAGGGTCTTTTGACTCCGGCGGAGGCATCACTTCGGTCGGGTCCGTAGAGTGGATCCGGGCGATCAACTCGCTTTCATCAGGCTTGTTTGGGACGATGGCACGATTGCCGGTTTTGGTTTCCGCCAAGGCGATCGATCGTTCGTCAAGCCGCAGGCCTGAGGCTCGTTTGGCATCGTCAGGGCCATGACATTTCAAACAATGACGGGCCAGGATTGGCCTGACATCGCGTGCAAAATCAATCTTTTCCGGTGTCTGCGCCTGCGCGAATCCCGGCAAGAGAACCAGAAGCCAGGTGCCCAGAATGACGCAAATCGTTTGGCCTGATGTGTGGGTCTGATGGATCATGAGATTTGTCGTTCAGGATGAGGAGCATCGGCGGGGAGAATCTTTATTATATCAGATTTGTAGTGCCGGGAAGAACAAAATAACCAGCAGTCACCAATCGCCGATATTCACTCTGATAACTCTGATCTGTCCGATCCAGCCATGTCATCGCCCAGATCTGATCTGGCCAGAGTCTCATAAACTGGCCCTTTGGGCGTTAATACCGATTGAATCAACTGGATCTCCCGAACTGGCCAATCGCCAAACTCATAATCCGCATGCCTTTGCATCCAGGCCGCAATTTTTGGAGGCTGCGGGCCAGGTACCCGGGCCAAGGTAATGTGCGGGTGAAACTCCCGATCGTTTGGCTCAGGCTTGGGGACGATTGGTTCCAGACGACTCCATAAGTCGTGATGCAACCTGCCAATCTGGTGAACGGATTCGCCTGACAATCCTGCCCAAACCACTCGCGGCCGATCCGCTCGCGGGAATCCGCCCACCCCCATCACGGAAACCTCAAATGGCTCGACTGATAATGCGATCTCATACAATATCGACTTCAGTTGAACCACAGATTCTGTAGGAACATCACCCAGAAAAGCCAGAGTCAAGTGAACCTGCTCTGGAGCGGTCCAGCGCAGGCCCCTTGGCAGGTCGATCCGTGCCCGCTGCTGGATACGGCGCACCGCATCCACCAACTCGGGAGGCACGGACAATGCATAAAATGTGCGGATTAGATCATCCACATACGGTTCGGTCATCGCAATGCAACTGCCGATCAAGCCAAATCAGAAAGACCTGATGGTCGGTTTCAGCCCGTAAGTTTGGCCAATTCAGGGCTATCACCGTAATTCTCACGGTAACGGGCCTTGAATTCGTCAATCGTATAGGAGTGTTCCTGCGTGCCTGCGTGCTCGATGGCGTAAACCGCTGTCAGGGCAGCAATTCGGCCCGTCACATCCCACGGCATACCAAGTGTGTAGCCGGTGATCAAACCTGAGCGGAAGGCATCGCCTGCGCCAGTCGGATCCTTGACTTCCTTGGGCTTGGCTGGCGGAATATCAAATTCTACGCCATCAACTGTGATCAAAGCACCGGCTTCGCCTCTGGTCATCACGGTGATGGAAACGCGGCGACGCAGTTCGTCCTCTGTGATTCCAAGTTTCTCGGACATCATTCCGAACTCATAGTCGTTGCCAGTCAGCATCTTGGCACCCTTGAAGCCTGCATTCAGCTCATCGGCTGTCATCCGGGGGGCTTGCATGGACGGGTCATAAAGATAAGGAATGCCCAGTTCCACACACTCTTCAGCATGGCGGGCCATGGCCTGAGGATCGTTAGGGGCCACCACCACCAAGTCGTCAGGCGTGGCGTGAAGAGCCTTCAGAGAAAGCGTGGAAGCGTGCGACATGGCGCCTGGATAAAACGCCGTGATCTGGTTGTCCTGCAGGTCGGTGTTGATGAAGCATGAAGCTGTAAAGAGGTTATGAATCTCTTTAATGCCCGATGTATCCACACCACGACTTTCAAGCCAGCTGCGATATTCCGCAAAATCTTCGCCCACCGTGCCCACCACCGTTGGCTTCTGACCCAGCAAGGCAAGGTTATAAGCGATATTCGGGGCTGTACCACCACGCATCCGGCGGAGTGATTCCACCAGAAACGAGACGCTCAGGATGTGCATCTTCTCTGGCAGAATGTGGTCCCGGAATTTCCCGGGGAAAACCATGATGTAATCGAACGCGATCGAGCCGGTGACAAAGACTTTCATGAGGTTTCCTTAGAGAATCTGTCTTGAATGTTGCCTGTGAGCGATGCCAGAACGAATATTCTATATCCGTGGATTCTAAGAAGATCAGTTTTTTTGCAAAATCGCGAGCGTCAGTGCGATCCGTTTCAGACACTCATCCCGGCCCAGTATTTCAAGGGCTTCGTATACGCCTGGACCAATCCCCTGACCGGTCGTGGCCACACGCAAAGCGTTCACCACCAGGCCCATGCCCAGTCCACTTGCAGCCACATATTCATGAACGGATTTATCAAGCGTAGGCGTGTCAAACGGCTCAATCTTCTCAAGGATCAACGAAACTTCTGTCAGAATCTTTGGAACTTCAGCCTTGCCCAGCCGCTTCTTGAAGGCATCAGGATCGTAGTCGATCTGTTCCTGGAAGAAGAACTTGCCCAGCTTCACAATATCGCTGAACGTTTTCAGGCGATCACCCAAAGCAATCACCACAGCCTTGATGCGTGCTCGCAACTCGGGACTGACAACCAAATCGTCAATCAAGCCAGCCTGTTGCAGGAACGGGATGCAGGAATCGACTTTCTGTTCGTCTGGAAGTTGCTTCATCCACTCGCCTTGAAGCCAGAACAGCTTGTCTGGATCGTGGCTGGCAGGCGAGCCGTTCACTCGATCCAGCGTGAAATATTCTCGAAGCTGTTCAGGGGTAAAGAATTCGGTCTCGGCGTCGTAGCTCCAGCCAAGTCTCGAAAGATAGTTCATCATGGCTTCAGGCAGATAGCCCTGTTTGATGTACTCATCCAGACCAACGGCTCCGTCACGCTTGGATAGCTTCTTTTTCGAACCCGGAGCCGCAACGTAGGGCACGTGGGCGAAAGCGGGCAGAGGGTATCCAAGAGCCTGGAATACGAGGATTTGCGAGAACGTGTTGGTCAGGTGCTCTTCCGCTCTGACCACGTGAGTGATGCCCATCTGGGCGTCGTCCACCACAGTGGCAAAATTGTAGAGGGGGGTGCCATCAGGCCTGACGATCACAAAGTCGCCCACCTCTTCGGTTTTGGCTTCAACACGACCCTTGATCTGGTCGTCCACCACAATCAATTGGCCCAAGGGAACTTCAAAACGAAGGGCGAACGGGCGACCTTCAGCGATATACTTCGCCTCGGTTTCCGGATCCAGAACAATCTTGCGGAACCGATAGGCTCGTTTGGCGGCCTCTGCAGCAGCTTTATCCGCTGAGCGTTGCTCTTCGGTTGAAAAGTCGCGATAGGCGTGGCCGCTGGAGAGCAGTTTTTCGGCAGCTGCTGTATAAATATGACCGCGCTGGCTTTGATAGTAAGGGCCACATGGGCCGCCGACTTCAGGGCCTTCATCCCAGTCCATGTTCATCCATCGAAAGCCTTCGAGGATCATCTTGACGGCCGGCTCAACATGGCGCTGCTGATCTGTGTCGTCAATCCGCAGGATAAATTGACCGCCGAAGTGTCTGGCCAGAAGCCAGTTAAAGAGGGCGGTACGAACGCCCCCAATGTGCAGATAACCCGTGGGGCTTGGTGCGAATCGCGTGCGAACGGTCATGATCGTCCTGGCTTGTCGTCCGTGTCCAAGGCAAAATCAGGTTCGGTATGGGTCGAACTTTGCCCGAAGTCGGAAATAGTCGTGAAGGCTTAAACATAGGCGAAATATGGCGGATGTGTCAAGGCAATGAAAGCCCCGGAGCTTGGAATTTATGCTCCTCAAGGACGTAAATCAGGGGCTGAGACAGGTCAAAAGATCCGCTGACGGCCCGATTGCAAAGTGATTTACAGCAAGTATTTTTGAGGATTTTGAAGTTAGTGGTGGACTTAAAATCGCGGCTCAATTAGGCTTGTCCCAGACACATCCACAACCTTGCAAAACAACGGGGTTGTCCAATGCTGGAGAAGTGGATAGAGTGTTAATGTGTTCATTATATGGACGATGTTCACCAGTTCACCAAATGGATTGGCGACAGGAGAGGACACTGAGATGGGTAGAAAAGCAGCAAGTGGCGATAATCGCACGGCGGCGGCAGTCACAGCCGAGCAGAAGGCGTTAAACAACGCCCTCAGCCAAATCGAAAAAGCGTTCGGCGCCGGAGCCATCATGAAGATGGGCGAATCGGCTGTGGCCGAGGTGGAAGGGATCTCAAGCGGATCACTCTCACTTGACCTCGCACTCGGCGGAAAGGGCCTCCCGCGTGGCCGGATTATCGAACTTTTTGGGCCTGAATCCAGTGGCAAGACCACCTGCGCTCTGCACGCCGTGGCTGAAGCTCAAAAGGCTGGCGGAGTGGCGGCTTTTATCGATGCTGAACACGCTCTGGATCCATCCTGGTGCAGGCGGCTTGGTGTCGACATCGAAAGCATGCTCGTCAGCCAGCCCTCCAGCGCCGAGGAAGCTCTCCAGATTGCCGAGATGCTTGTCCTTTCAAACGCTGTCGATATCATCGTGATCGACTCCGTGGCCGCTCTCGTCCCGAAGGCTGAAATCGACGGCGAAATTGGCGACACTTTCGTGGGCGTTCAGGCTCGACTCATGAGTCAGGCCCTGCGGAAGCTGACCGGCGGTGTTTCACGATCCAAATGCGTGTTGATTTTTATCAACCAGATTCGTGAAAAAATCGGGGTCATGTTCGGCAGCCCGGAAACAACGCCCGGCGGCCGGGCCTTGAAGTTCTACGCAAGTTGCCGGATCGACGTGCGCCGGATCGGCCCTGTAAAAGAGGGCGAAGTCATTACCGGATCACGTGTTAAAGTCAAAGTGGTCAAGAACAAGGTGGCCCCTCCGTTCCGTGTCTGTGAATTCGACATCATGTACAACAAGGGCATTTCAGCAGCTGGCGACCTGCTGGATCTGGCCCTGGCCGACAAACTGATCGAAAAATCAGGCTCGTGGTTCAACTACGGCAGCCTGAGACTGGGCCAGGGCCGGGAGAATGTGAAAGAGTATCTGGAAACCCATCCGGAACTCTTCGCGGAACTACGCACCTTGATCCTTGAAAAGAATCTGGCTGCTTCAAACGCACCACCTCCGAACGAAATCCACGAGGAAGAGGACGACGACGAAGGTCTGGAATAATTGACCCTGACAGACAGGGTCTGTGTCTTCGAAACCAGGATCTACTGAAACCGCCGCTGGCCCATTCCAAACTTTCTTAGGAATGGCTCAGCGGATCATTCTTCCTACATAAACCCCGATTGCAAACGTCGCGGCCAATCCGAGAACAGCGAAGATCACCCATAAGGGCTTGATACCAGATGGTTTCGATCCTGGCCGCAATTCCTCTCGATTGTCTTGCTCATCATCGTTCGACAACTGGATTCCCGACTGCCTCTGGGCTGATGATGCAAAAGCCCGAGTTTCAGGCATCCTGGGACTCGGTACACCTAGATCGATCGACTCTGATGAATTCTCAAGTGTTTGATCAAGCTCGACTTCAACGCTGGCCACAGCAAGTCCTGACCCCTTCCCAGAGTCAGTTTCCTGTCCCAAGGGATCTAAAGCACCCGCTTTACGTTTCTTTCTAAGTAAGGTCTGCAAAGCTTCGGACGCTTCAGCGCCCGTCTGATAACGATCCGCCGGATTCGTCGCAAGCATCTGTTCCATCACCGCCACAACCCGACTGGGCAGATCTGGCAAATAGTCGCGGATCGGTGTTGGCTTGGACTGAATCCGCATGGCCAGCCGACTGATCGGATTTTCATGTTGGAACGGGCATCGGCCGGTCATCAAATGATACATGCAGCAGGCCAGGCTGTAGAGGTCGCTGCGGCCGTCGAGAGACTTGCCTGAGGCTTGCTCTGGCGACATATAGTCGATGGTGCCTACGGCGATTCCGTCAGCCGTCCGAAAACTCTCTTCAGGATCAACTTCCATCAAAGCCCCAAGGCCCAGATCAAGCACCTTGACGATTTTCTGATCTTGAGAGAACAACAGATTCGATGGTTTCACATCCCGGTGCAAAATGCCCTGTTCGTGGGCATGACCAAGCCCAAGAGCGGCTTGGGAAGCATATCGGATCACGTCCACAGCGGGTAGGGGACCGAGTTTGAGCATGTCTCCAAGGCTCTTGCCAGGGACATATTCCATCACGATAAAGAAAACGTTGTCCACTTGATCGGCATCGAAGGCACGAACGACATTCGGGTGATCGAGTCGCGCAACGAGTCTCATTTCCCTCAGGAATCGTGAAACGACGCGTTCATTGCTGATCAACTCCGGCGCAATCACTTTAAGGGCCACAATTCGGCCCATCAATTGATGCTGGGCCCTGTAAACGCGCCCCATGGCCCCTGAGCCAATCCTGTCCAGAATCGTATATCGACCAATCACCAGACCAGCGGCTTTACCGGCGAGCATTCGTTTGGCCTGATACTCCGTCAGCCAATGCTCATAAACCAGGCGTGATGCCAATTCGCGGCCAGTGGTTGGCCATTTGCCGGAATCGACTTTTGACCGTAATTCTTCCCATTGACGATTCGAAAGGACCCCACTGGCCAGCAGTTGCGCTCCAAATTCGCCAAGTGATTGGCTAGTCGATGATTTAGAAGGATCTTCGGCCGACACAAATCACCTTTTCTTGTATTTATGGATGGACGAGAGTCTATAGAAACTTACCATTCCTATAGTCAACGCATCACAAATATTATATCAGGAATCTCGATTTTGTGACTGTTACAGATGTTAAAGCGAATATTCGCCCTGATTGCTTCGCTTTTCCCAAAACAACTCGTCCAGGAACCCAAAAAGCCCAAGAATAAAGCAGGGCTACCAAAACGCACAATTAAATAGCAGTCAACCCTTGCAAGAGCCCAAAAACATCGCACCGCCTCACCTCAAAAAGCGGAGCGGTGTTTAATGGAAAAACAAAAGATCATCATTTCAATCCAATCAGCCTTAATAACAAGCACGCTTGCAAGCAGGACGCTCTAATTTAATGCACGACAAGCTAGTTCTTGGCACGCCAATTGCGTTATGGCTCTTTATCGTACGAATTCGACTTTGGATTCGTTCAGCAGATTCGCCTGGCATGACACCTCCAAATTCCTGGAGGCCATTCATTCATGCAGATCAGGCGACGGGCCATCCCATTCTTGCCGAACCATTTCTTTCGGCAGATTCCCCAAATCATAAAAACATTCTCTGAGTGCGACTTCAAGTCGCTCGCGTGGATCTGTTAAACCTTGGCATAGCCATAGTTTTCTTGACAGAGCCATAAGAAGTCACGCCCTGAAAATGGGTGCACAGAGATTGTTTTTGATTTTCGGAATAAAAGGCTGGCAGATGATCTGGTTTCCCAACCGTTTTGGAGCCTGAAACATGCGTTTTTCCATCTACGGATTGATCCGACTGACATCCATCGTCTGCATGGCCGCCATCATGACGGGCGTTGCCGTGAATCGAATGGTCCCTCAAACCAATCATCATTGGAAAGTCGATTTCGGACAACCTTGGGCCTTGGGTAACAACCTCGACAAGTTCTCTCATGAAAATCTGGTCCTTGATCTCGATCAGGACAAACAGATTCAAATTCCTGTAAGTGCCGACCAGAAACTCGAACTGATTTCCATCAGCCCATTTGTGAACGAAACCGGTAGCCGGGAGATGGTCTGCCGCCGCCAGTCAAATCATATCGACGGCAAGACACAACTTCCAGGGCTCATTGAACTTGTCCGCTTAAGTTTCCCTGAAATGCAAGAACTCGATTCGCGGCCAGTCGAATGGCTTCCCAACAGCATTCCAAGCTGGGAACCTTCGGTCAAAAACGGCTTTCAAACAATTTTCTCCACGGGTGCAGGAACATTGGTTCGAGTGGACTGGACCGATAGCCAGGGCAGACAATTGAACCACAATGGCCAACAAATCTCATGGGACGTCCCTCCACCTTTTGGCCACCAAACCTTTATCTCAGAACCAGAATGGATGACTGACCCGCGTTTCCCGAACCGTCTGCTCGCCTCGATCTGGGGTTTCAGCCAAGAGACAAAAACGTTTCATGCAGGACTCGCGTGGCTCGACCTCAACAGCGACCGATCTGCAATCGAATCCTACGGAATCCTGGCAGAGAAAGACTTAGGCGCCGTCAATACTGGTCATTACTATCGATACCCAGTTTCAAAAACTGATCGTTTTGGGAATATCCAAATCGCCTGGCAAAACCATGCACTTGGCGAAACTGGCTGGACAACACAAAGGTCTTATTTGAAAGAAGTTACAGGCCAGAACCAAACGTCTGTAAAATGGACCCTCGGTGAACGGCTTTTGGTCGCCAAGGGCTGTATGAATGCGAAAAGCGCGTTTGACGACTCTCTGGAGTACGTCTATTTTATTGTGCCAAAATCGGCGGGGTGCTACGATAGAGGCAACTGGCAGAAACATCGAATTGCGAACCAGATTGAACTGGTCGCAGGCGTTTCCCGAATACCTCAAATCTCAGTGACTCGGGATCGATCCGGACGTTGACGGTCTCATCGTCACCGGGAGATCCCAGCCTCTCGCGACGAAAGCCGTAAGTCGCCATGCGATATTTCCCGATCTGTAGTGTCCGAAATTTCGTTTGTCTACTGATGACTCTACTGGTCGTGCTCGGTCAGACCAACATATCTTCTGCCCAAGCCAACAAAGCCTTGCGTCAAGAGGATGTGGAACGCTCGATTCGAGAAGGTGTCAGATATCTTAAAAGTCGACAGTCGCCAGATGGCTCCTGGGCCCAGCCCGGGTTCGACCAACACCGGACAGGCGTCACCAGCCTTGTCACCCTGTCGTTGCTCACGGCGGGCGAAGATCCGAAATCTGCTCCGATCCAAAAAGCCCTCAACTTCCTTCGCCAATATCGGGCCGAGGATCTCGACAGCGTCTACGCCGTTTCCCTGCAAACCATGGCCCTTGCCGCTGCCGAACCGGAAGCTGACAAAGTTCGACTGACCGCCAATGTCCAATGGCTCGAAAATGCTCAGATCAAGCCAAATGATCGCATTTCATGGGCCGGAACGTGGTCTTATACAGGCAAAAAAACTTCTCAGGGCGACAACTCTAATAGTCAATATGCGTTACTTGGGCTGAATGCGGCTAGCGAAGTGGGAATTCCAGTCAAACCTGAGGTCTGGAAACTGGCTCGCGATTATTGGACGCAAACCCAAACCCGCAGCGGCGGTTGGGCTTACACCCCATCCTCCAGTGGCGAATCAGGCAGCATGACCTGCGCCGGCGTTTCCAGTCTGATCATCACCGGCCTTCGGCGTTATCAAGGTACGGAACGTCTTGTGGGCGATCAGATTGAAGGCTGTGGGGCAGGCGGTTTTGATCGCCGTGTTCAGGCAGGAATCGACTGGCTTTCCTCGCGATTCACCGTCAGAGCCAACCCCGGTTCGCCCCTCGGAATCTGGAAATATTACTACCTTTATGGAGTGGAACGGGCGGGCCGACTCTCAGGCGCCCGTTATTTTGGTCGAAACGACTGGTATCGCGAAGGGGCCCGGGAACTCGTCGCTGAACAAGACCGTTTACAAGGCTTCTGGCGCGGCTCGGACAACATCGAACGCGACCCCCTGATCGCCACCAGCTTCGCACTCCTTTTTCTGGCCAAGGGTCGTGCGCCCGTTCTCATAAACAAGTTACGACATGCCCCAGGGTTGGATTGGAACAACGATGCGGACGATGTCCGGAACATCGTGAACGTGGTCTCCAAAGATTGGAACCACTTGATGACCTGGCAGACCGTTGACGCCGATCGCTCCAGCATCGAAGAACTGATGCAGGCCCCGATCCTGTTCATGAACGGCCACGAAGCTCCTGTTTTTAGCGATGCCGGCAAGAAGCGCCTGCGACAATATATCGAGCAGGGGGGCTTTATTCTAGCTGAAGCCTGTTGCGGACGAAAGGAATTCGACAAAGGCTTTCGAGACCTGATTCGCGAACTTTTCCCCGAAGCCGACTACGAACTTCACCCCTTGCCCGCCGAACACTCCATATGGCGTGCCAGACACAGGTTGACACCTGAAGTGCATCCTCTTGAGGGCGTGGAATACGGCTGCCGTACCGTCATCGTTTACAGCCCAGGCGACTTATCATGTTTCTGGAATCAGGATGAAAGTCAGCCTGAAAATCCGTCTGTGATCAAATCCAGACGTGTCGGCCAGAACATCATCGACTACGCCACTGGCCGTGAACTGCCACAGGACAAGCTGGCCGTGCGGGATGTTCGAGATTTTAAAGAGGAGAACTCAGCCAAACGAAGCGTTCTCCATATCGCCAAACTCAAGCACGCCGGGGACTGGAATATTGCTCCTCTGGCTGTGCCCAACCTGACGAGTTTTCTCAGGGAAAAGCTCAAGCTGGACGTGGTGATTAATCACAAAGAGATCCTCCCTTCAGATCCTGCACTCGTAAATTACCCACTGGTTTATATTCACGGCCGAAATGCGATCACCTTGCAGAGCGAGGACATGGAACGATTGCGACGGCATGTGGATCCAGGCGGTGGAACGATCTTTGCAGACTCTGCGTGTGGAGCGCCCACATTTGATACCTCGTTCAGACGACTTGTGGCTGAACTCTTTCCCAAGAATCCGCTCCAGCCCATTCCCCCAGACGACGAACTGCTCACAGGCAAGGTCGGCTACGATCTGGCCGATGTTCAGTACACCAAAGCCGCCGGCGGCCTGAAGGGCAAGCCACAGCTTGAAGGCGTGAAGATTGGTGACAAGTGGGTGGTGATTTATTCCAAGTTTGACCTCGGATGCGCCTTGGAACGTCAGGCTGGCCTGGAATGCAAAGGCTATACTTACGAGAGTGCCCTGCGGATCACCTCCAATATCGTACTCTACTCCACACTGCCCTAACCCCTTGTAGAATCAAAGAAATATGCCTGCGAAAAAACCGGTCATCCTGTCACTCACCAAGATGCATGAAGCTGGCTTGGGACTCTTGCGCGAATCTGGCGACCTGAGAATGTCGAGCGGCTGGGATCACGACACCATCTGCCGTGAAATCCCGGGAGCAGAAGCACTTGTGATCCGGACTCAGGGCGAGATCAACGCCGAGGTGATGGACGCCGCCGGCCCATCTTTGAAAGTGATTGGCAGGCACGGAGTCGGGTTCGACCACGTCGATATCGAAGCCGCTACAGAGCGTGGAATTCAAGTGGTCTATACGCCAGGCGCCAACATGGAGAGTGTGGCGGAACACGCCATCAGTATGATGATCGCCCTTTCGAAGTATTTCATGCCTTCGATTGAAGCCCTCAAAAATGGCGATTATTTCGCGCGCACCAAGTGGATGGGCCGTGACATCAAAGGCAAGTCGTTAGGCATCATCGGTTTCGGACGGATCGGGAAACGTCTCGGCGAAATCGCCTACCAGGCATTCGACATGAAAGTTCAATACACGGACATCATCGACATGCCAGCCAATTCCATCGAGCGGGCAGGCGGAGCGAACCGAGTCGATCTGGATACGCTTCTGGCCACAAGCCAATATATCAGCCTGCACGTTCCTCTGGATTCTTCCACCCGCCGTCTGATCAACACCGAAACCCTGGCCAAAGTCAGGCCCGATTGTATCCTGCTCAACACCTGCCGAGGCCCTGTCGTGGATGAATCCGCTGTGGCCAAAGCACTCGACGAAAAGCGTTTATATGGCTATGGTGCCGATGTTTACGAAGTGGAGCCACCCGCCGTCCCAGGCCACCCACTGATTGGCCGGACTGATAACGTCATCCTCACGCCCCATAACGCAGCCCAGACGGAAGAAAGCCTGATCAATATGGCCCAATGGATGGCGGAAGATGTTCTGCGAGTGCTCGATGGACAAACGCCGAAATATCCGGTGAACAACCCTGAAGCCGTTGCAGAAGCAAGGCTTAGGCGCGGACTTTGAGTCCCGTTGAGGATGACTTTTGAAAATAAAAAACCTGGTAGGCCTACGAATCAGCCAGCGCCTACGGATCTCACCCTTCGTTGATTTTCGTCCAGATACTTGACCAGCTTTTCTGTGAGCTGCCCGGATCCGTCCATTCTGGGCACCTTATGCTGACCGCCCAGCTTACCCATGGACTTCATCCAGTCGCGGAACGTGTTGGACGCAACCTCAATAACTTCAGGAGAAGGAATACCAACCCCTTCGGCTCTGTGGGCTTGATAATCGGCATTTCTACGACACAGTTCAGCGTCTAGCGAGTCGCGAAACTGGCCAAGATTTTCGGGCGATTTTTCGAATTCAACCACGTATTTGTGATAGCCCAAAGCACCTTGGAAGATCGGGCCAACGTGCCATTCCGCCACGGTGGAACCGATCGACTCAGCGACAGAGGCCAGCGAAAGTTCGATCTCTTCACTGATCAGATGCTCGCCAAAGGCTGACAAACTATATTTCGTTCGGCCTGTGAAGGTAATCAGTGGAGGATTGACCGACTCGAACCGGACGGTATCACCGATCAGGTGGGACCACATCCCGGCACATGTGCTGACAACAATCGCATAATTGATGCCTGGCTGAACGTTTCCAAGCCAGTGACGGGTTGGTCTGGCAGAGCCGAGTTCATCGACCGGAACAAATTCGTAAAAGATCCCATGATCATAAAGCAGCCGGAGGTGCGGGGTCGCCATATCTTCAATGGCAACAAAGCCTTCAGAACACGGATAGGTTTCTTGGAGGCGGATTTTTTTGGGGTCACCCAGAATGGCTTCGAAACGCGATCTGTAAGGCTCGAATTTCACTCCACCGTGTACGACCATCTCCAAAGTCGGCCAAACCTCAGCCAGAGTCGACTTGCCGGTCATCTGAAAGATTCGTTCAAAGAGGATCAAAAGCCAGCTTGGGACGCCACTTACGAGTGTGATCGGCTCGCGGATGGAGCCTTCGGCAAACGCCTGAAGTTTTTTCTCCCAGTCCGTCTCCAGAGCCAGGCTCAGTGGAGGAAACGTATATGGGCGAAGGGCTTCCGTCACTTCACGAGCGGCAATTCCTGATAAATCACCTTGCATAACACCGGGAGAGATTGGTTCGAGTGCTGTGGAACCACCGAGAAAGAAAAATCGGCCTTTAAAAAGACGCGAGTCAGGGCGGGCAGCCAAGTGCTGGGCCACCATGGTTCGGGATGCAATCAGGTTCGATCGCACCATATCCTGAGTGATCGGGATATATTTCGTAGCGCCCTGAGTGGTGCCACTTGTCAGAGCATAAAACGGTATCAGTCCAGGCCAAGCGAGGTTATCCGCACGAGGAAAGACCGCTTTAAGGTACTCGTCCCAAAATTGTTCGTAAGTCCTTATCGGAACGGCTGCCTGATAATCGGCAGCGCTTCGGATCGAACTGAATTGGTGGTCCTGACCAAATTTGGTTTTGGCGGCTTTATGGACCAAGTGTCTGAGTGTCGCTTTTTGAGCCTCGACCGGATTTGATCGGGCTAATGACCCAATCCGCCAGCGGGCCCAGGCGTGAAACGAGGTATTCACTGCTGATCGAACAGCCGGGTTTCCGGTCAAGGTCTGAATCAGGCTCATTGAGGGAAACCCCGGTGTCGATCAGGTTCTCAGACGCTCATCACGGATTTTGGGTCGCAGCAATGATAAGCACCGGCAGGAGGGAAGTTACGAGGCTCGAACTTGAACCTGACGTGATTGAAATGGCGGCGATAGAACTTGAGATAAACCCATGGCATTTCAGTGATTTGGCTGAAAGGACCACCAGGTTTGAGGACTTGGGCCACACTCTCAAAAAGCGCGTGCTGAAGTTCAGGCGGGAACGATGGAATGGGAAGGCCCGAAACCACGGCGTCGACCTTGTCAAGTCCTCTGGCAGCGAGGATTTCAGGCAGATGGCAAACATCGCCTTCGATGACTTCAACATTTGGGGTATCGGCAAAACGTTCGGTCAATCGGCGAACGAAATCAGGGTCTCGCTCCACCGCCAGGATCCGGCAATCTGGGCGTGCCTTTTCGACAATCACTTGAGTGATCGGCCCGGTACCGGATCCAAGTTCCAGAACAGTGTTGGTATGGGCCCAGTCAATATTGGCCACAGTCGCAAGTGATAACTTGCGACTGGAAGGGGCCAGACTGGCAATTGCCGTACCGTGCTTGAGAAATTTCCGCAGGAACAGTGTGAAGTCATTCATGCTGTGAGTCTAGGGCTTGGCCGAAATCATTGAAGATACGGCGACGTATGAATCCGGAATCTCAAACCACTCGAAAGATCTCAGCCCACGGTGGCTTAAACCTTCACAGGAACATTGGCCCCAGCATACTTCAGCCAGCGGGTGGCATCAATCTGTGGGGGAATCGTTGTGAGCTTGTCACGAAGATACTTCGAGACGAGCCCATTAATCAAGCGTGATTTTTCAATCTGTGGTGCATGACCACATTTTGGAATGACCACTTGACGGGCACGAATCATGCGATCGGCGGCCCGGATCGATCCAGGAACGTCTGACAAGACTTTATCGTCAGCACCCCAGATCACAAGTGTTTGGTGAGGAACCTGTTCGAGCAGATCCGCAACCGAATGCCCGACCGTTCCACGAAGGGTTTTCAAGACACCCTTCTTCCACTTCCGGTCCTTGAACTTCTTCTCATAAGCCGCAATGAGATCATCATTTGCGAAATATTTCTTATAGAAGACGGATCCCACCAGGGTTCCGTAATTTGCCCGGCTCACGCCTTCAATCACTGGGAGATTTTCATCGCCGTGAAATCCGGATGGAGCGAGTAAAACGATTTTTCCGACCTTATCAGGATTTGCCACAGCATATGTCAGGATCACCTGACAGCCGAGGCTCGAACCCACGAAGTGGTAGGGTGGTTTCTGAACGAATTCATCCAGAAAAACACCGAGCCGCTCGGCCAGATAGGGGATGGAAACCTCTCCACCCGACTCGATATGCTTATGGAGTGCATCTCCATTATAGACAAGGAGTTCAGGCACTTTAATATCAAAGTGCTTGCTCCAGTCAGGACGGTTTGTGTTCCAACTCTCCGATTGCTCAGCAAGACCGTTTACAAGGATGACTGGCGGTCTGCGCTTGAATTTGGTCATCAAGCTGAGCGAGAAGAACTGACTGACTCGGGGCTTTCGCATGGCGATGGTTCGCTCCGGAACATCCGACAGTGAGAGGTTCAATGGCTGCTAGAAGGTGGCCGGAACCAGATTTGGGTGTCACCTCATGATTTGGTAACAACCTAAGATAGCATCTGGAATGCCATAAAGGCAAAGGAGTGGATCCTTCGATTCCAAGAATCTGTGCCCGCCTTTAACATTCTTAGCGAGCAGGTCAAGTTCAATGATCACTTGGGAAATGCCTGATCAAGCTGGGTTTAATGATTGCTCAAACCATCCTGATTGCCATATACTCAATATATGATAAAGAGAAACGGTTGACAGGATCCGTTTGCCTGATACAAAACACAAGTGGAAAGTGAATTCAATCGAGATCATCAAACGTGCCAGATTGGCCAGATCATTTCGCGAACTCACGAAAAAACATTCCCTATTCGAGTCGGTGGGAGCATAGATCGATGAAGGTTCTATTGACCGGCGGTAGCGGCCTGATTGGTCGTCAAATTGTCGAGCGACTGATGGCACGCGGTGATCAACCGGTGATACTTTCGCGCCGTGCTGACGAGATCCGCCGCGCCCGCTCCATGCGAGGCGTCGAAGTCATCCAAGGCGACCCAACCGTCGCCGGCGCCTGGGAACTCGGCCTGGAAGGTTGCGATGCCGTCATCAATCTGGCCGGCCACAACCTCTTCGCAGAACGCTGGAATGCCGGAGTCAAAGAAAAGATTCGCGACAGCCGGGTTCTGACCACTCAAAACATCGTTTCCGCAATCTCTCGCTGCAAGACTCCTCCAAAAACCTTGGTCCAGGCATCAGCCATCGGCTTTTATGGGGCGACAAAGGACGAAGTCCTGACTGAAGAATCTCCTTCAGGTACTGACTTTATGGCCGTTGTCTGCCGCGAGTGGGAAGAAGCCGCCGGTGGCCTGTCAAAGCTGGGCGTGCGTGTTCCAATCGTCCGAACCGGTGTCGTTCTGGCCAAAGGTGAAGGTGCGCTCGGTGCCATGACCCCGATCTTCAAGTGGCTCCCAGGTGGTGCAGCGCCCGTTGGAAGTGGCGGTAAACTCTCACCAGCCAAGGGCGAACAGTGGTTTAGCTGGATTCATATCGACGACATCGTCGGTATCTTCCTGACCGCTCTTGACCACACCTCAGCCACAGGCCCTATCAACGGGACATCTCCAAACCCAGTTCACTTCGCAGATTTTGCAAGAGCACTGGCACGTGTCCTGAAACGCCCATTCCTGCCACTCGGCCCGCCTGACGCCGTCTTGAACGTGATCCTTGGCGAAGTGGCACAAGTTGTCGCAACCGGCCAGAAGGTGCTACCTAATAAGGCTTTGGCACTTGGCTACACGTACAAACATTCGGACGTTTTAGAAGCTCTCAAGTCGATTTTCAATCCGCCCAAACCGGTGGAAAAGCCTTCTGACCAGCACCATGCACATGCCGCTGGCCATCATTGATCGCTGATTCAGATTCATAAAAAGATCGGCAAAGCCAGTCCCAGCGACCTTTTGAGCTTATCGGAAGGTCGCTTCAAGCCCGGAGGCATCATGACCATGTTTGTACAATTCTGGCTCAGTTGCCTCTTGGTTGGACAAGTTCCAGCCGCTCCCGAAACTCCCAAATCAACGATTGATTCCCGAGCCATTGTCTCAGCACTTGAAACTGTGGTCGCAGACTCGATCGAAAATGCTCAGGAGTCGGTGGTTGCGATCTCTCCGATTCGCCGCAATACCGGAACGGCGACCAACGCCGTGAGAGGCAAAACCGTCCCCGTCGGCGCCGATTTTCGCCCGATGGCAGGCGTTTTCGACCCGATGTCCCAAGACTTCCAATCGTTTGATTATGGGTCTGGAGTGGTGATCGGTACAGAAGGCCAAATCCTGACCGCTTTTCATGTGGTTCAGGGTGCGGATATGATCCTTGTCAGGGCAGCCAATCGTCAGGAATTTTATGCCGAAGTGATCGCTTCCGACCCACGAAGCGACCTGGCTGTGATTGCTCCTAAAGTGATTACCGAGAACGGGATCGCTAAAGTCCCAGTGTTGAAGCCGATCAAAATGGGCGATTCTGACAAGCTCCGTCGAGGCTCGTTTCTGGTCGCCATGGGCAACCCGTTCAATTCGGCCAAGGATGGTCGCCCATCGGCCGCATTCGGGATCCTTTCGAATCGGGCGAGACGTCTTGACCTGAACATCGACGAAGGCATGACAGGACGCCAGTTGCGCCACCTTCCAACACTTCTCCAACTTGACAGCAAGCTCAATCTGGGCATGTCCGGCGGAGCCTTGGTCAACATGAACGGCGAGCTGGTCGGCCTGACCACGACCGGTGGAAACCCTCAAGGTTTTGACGCTCAGGCAGGTTACGCCATTCCGATCGACGCTTTGATTCGCCGCTCCATCGCCTCTCTGATTCAGGGCAAAGCCGTGGAGTACGGGTTTTTAGGTGTCTCCCTGAACGCATCCGGCAACAACATCATCAACGGTGTTTCGCCTGGAACACCCGCTGCCAAAGCGGGTCTGCTCCCTCAAGATGAAATCATTGCAGTGGGTGAGTTTCCGATCACCGATGGCGACTCGCTGGTTCTGGCTGTGAACGCTCTGCCTGTGGAAACGCCTGTCAAAATCACCGTCCGGCGCGATGGTCGAGAGGTCACCAAGGATCTGATTCTGGCCAAATTTCCGGTCAATGGGGAAGTGATCGCCACCAACAAGCCTGCCCCCTGGCGCGGAATTGAAGTGGATTACCCCTCTGTGGGAGTCGTTAATCAAGGCCCTCAGGCTGAACTTCCAGTCCTGCGAACTGGTCAGCCCGATCCCGATGGAGTCCTCATCACACGGGTGGAACAGGATTCGCCCGCTTTCGGCATCTTGAAAATTGGTACCCTGATTATTTCCGTGAACGAAAAACCCGTAAAAACTCCACGTGAGTTTAGAGAAGCTGTGTCCACCGCCAAAGGCAAAGTCCGACTTAAAGCGCCTGACGCAGATTTTGAGATCCCGGAATAAACCAACCCACCGGGGCTAACGCCAAGACCGTCGAGTGCCCCCTCAAGCCTTATAAATGGGGTAGTTTGCCATGGAGTCTCCTCTGGAGCCCAAAAAATCACTGGTTCAGGGTTTATGGATGTCCAGAGGACATGCCTATTAATAGATGTCTCCTACGGAGCCCAAAAGATTATTGG
>Ga0208720_1000014_pt1 | contig 50365 bp, 33 predicted proteins | sample LakMenEpi20Apr10_FD_150716 | JGI IMG/M metagenome (GOLD analysis project Ga0208720, IMG submission 150716) | Freshwater microbial communities from Lake Mendota, WI - 20APR2010 deep hole epilimnion (SPAdes) | ecosystem: Environmental > Aquatic > Freshwater > Lake > Epilimnion/Euphotic zone ...
TCTCGATCTCATCCAGAATCTCATCGACAGGAATACTCCAGCCATTTAATATCGGCTCGGCATGGGCGATTTCACCACGATGAAAATCAACAGGCGATTCAGGAGATCCTTCTAAATAGAGACGAATCACCACAAGGCCATCCGGATCAACATCCCAGACGGCTTTCGTACCGGCCGCGAAATAATCCTGACGTTTTTCCGCCATTTTTAATTCCGCCATACGGCCATAGTCATTTTCGGATCGAATCTCGACGGCAAATAATGGAGGCTCGGGAAGGAACTTTCTTCCTGATCTGGGCTTCCGATGATCGTAGAAACTGGCATCAGGGCTGAACGATTTTCGGTCAGGCAAGTCACAGAGAAATCCCGTGTTATCTGGAAACGCTCGGCCCAAACCTGTCCGTTTTGAATCATTATGGAGCGAGATGTAGATGAGACCTGAAATGATCGCGTGATTTTCGCCGGTTGGGCTCATCGTTTCAATCTTTCCATGAACCAATTCCGCCTTGCCTTCAACCAAATATAAGTCTTCAACTGTTGCCTGAGTGTTTTGTATGGTGGCCATGATACTGCCTTATTTGCCGATGGGATTGATGCAAAAGACTGGCTTGCCACGCGATACTGATCGATGACAAGGGCGATTTCCGGTTTCGAAATCGCCCCGATCATTTGTTATACGTAACTTCCAGTATACTCAATCGCCTGACGATTCTGCGAGGATTTTCCGATAAGCCTCACGCGCAAATTCGTAGGCCTTCGCGGCATCCGCCTTTTCACTGGCCCGATAAAGCTTCTCTTTGGCGTTCCAGCAGACATCCACCGCCTTCAAGCACCACTCTGCCGAAGACTTTGAAGCCCGAACCGGCTTGTCGTTTACGGTGACCCAAACCGGGTTTGTGTGGCTTGAAGGCCAGACCCGCATGGCCACCCAACTCGACTTTTCAATCGGAATATCAAAGTTCAGATCAATTGTCTTGCCGTTCGCTTCCACGTCTTGTCTGGCAACCGTCTTGCCGTTGACAATCACTTCAACCGGAACCTTGCGAGAGGCCCCCATTCGAGCTCTTTCCAGCTCCCAATAAGGCTTCAGCTCCAAGGGACGCTTGGCCATGCCCTTCATTTCGGGGGGCTGAATCTCAGGCAGAAGGGCGGCAAATCTGGTTGAAACTTTCACGGTTCCAGGGCTTCCAAGTTTCAATTCCGAACCGTTTTTGCCAACCTCGACATCGCCCACCTTAAAGTCAAAAAGGTGGCTCTTGCCGTCAGTCACATAACTCCGGCCTGTTTTAATACCTTCAATATAGCGGTCGAAATCGAGTTTGCCGTCTTCGAGTTTGACATAAAGCCGGCCCAAGCCGACCCTCTCTCCATAAATGCAGGGGAAATCGGTTTCACCGCTGATCCGTGCCTTATAGCCGCAGTTGAGCGTGTGATACCAGATATTCAGCTCCCAGTTGATCGGAGTATCAACCGATGAAATGAAATCGACGGCATCATGCGCCACATCGACAATATATTCGTTCGCACCAATCCCATCAAATGGAGGCATTTCCATGCTTGGGATCTTTTCGCTTTTGATTCTCAAGCCCCAACCCGAATGGCTGAATCCAACCACTCCGCCCTGTTTCTTGCCCCATTGCAGCACGGGGAGTGTCCAGCTTGGCCATTGTTCAATGCGGTCCGTCCCGGGGTAATCGTCCTCTTTGAGTCTCAGAAGGCAAAGGTGACCGGCATGACTTGAAGGGAATCCTGAGACTTCCACGTCGTATCTCATTAAATTCTCAGGACGTGAAAGCGGGTGTAGCTTGCCATCGAAAAACTCTTTCTGGAAGTACCAGCAGGGGCCCCATGACAGGACGCACCCAACATTCAAATCCTCGCCTAGAATTTGCCTCATCATGTCTGAGGGGGTCACGCCTTCAGTCGGACTTTCGTAGTGAGCACAGCCAGCCGCATGAACGTGGTGATCGCCAGAGAACCAGTTCTGCTTCGTCAGTGCAATCCAGCGTTTGAGCTGAAATTTCTCTTTATGTTCTGACACATTTGCAGGAACCGTGATTTTACGAATCTGTTCGAGATATTCCGGGCCGCGAGTCAATGAGACGGTATATTCGCCGGGCGGGATGAAAATATGTTCGCCCGTCGTCCGGTAAATTTGTGGATGAAAGAAAAAGTCAGGCGCCAGGCGACGACTCTGTGCAGGATAGACCCGGCCGAGACGATCGCGAATCATGAAGCTGGCCATCACATCCGACCCATCTTCATCCTTGATGTCAAAAACCAGCTTTACGCCCGGCTTGCAGTCAAAAAGAATATCCACATCGGCCCTGAATCCGAGATCCTGCGTGCCTTGGCCAACGTTGAAACTGAGCCGGGCTTCCCGCTTGCCGGCATCGCGGCTGTAAATCTGGACCAAACGATATTCAACTGGCAGCCCTGAAAGGGATTTGGTCATCGGGCGGTCATCGAACATACGGATATCGGCCCAACGATTTGGCACTTCAGAGAGCGGAATCGTCACTTTCGGTTCAGCCGAAGATGTCGACGGTTTGACCAGAGGCAGAGCATTGGGGCTTTCCACGGCCAGTGGTGCAGTGACTCCAGCTTCATTCGCCACTTTTACCAGGAAAACGCTCCAGCCCTGCTGCGTTAAAGTTTTGTAAACCGGACCGGGATCAGCCTTGACACGGCTCTCTGGATTGACCTGAATGGAGGCCAGGCAGAGTGGATCCAGAGCTTCCTGGATCGCCAGAACTGCCTTGGCAGGATCAGGTTGTGCCATGGCCGCCTGGAGTTTATCGCGGACAGTGATAGGCAGGGGTTGGCCCAGATATTCGAGGGCGTCTCCGATCCGCTTCACTTGTGCGGAGAGTGGCTGAAGCTCGACACCTGCCACTTTGGGAATCGGCTGGGCATTTGCGTAAGTGCAAGCCATGATTATTGCTGAAGCGATTGCAGGCAGTCTTCTGAGTCGATTCACAAGAAACTCCATTTTTTGGTTCCGACGAATTTCGGGATGTGAGGATGTGACAGGCAGGATTTAAGAATCATTATCAACGAGCGGAGTTAACGTGTCAAACCTGCGAAGCTTGCAAAATCCGCATAATTGGTCTTGTTGGAATTCGTGGAACGGATATGGTGCATGATTGATTTGGAAGTGTCGGTTCGGAGTTCCAACCATCTTCATTTGCATTCTAAGGGAATGAAGCCGGGTTGATACAAACAGGAGCGATCAGCCATGAGGGCGATCGGACGATTCCAACCACGGCGTAAACACTTGCTAGGGCTAATTCTAGCCCCGCTTGTCATGTGGGTATTGGCTGTGGAACTGATGCCAACGCGATGGCTTGCCAGACGCGTGGAGACATCTGTTGGGAAATTGACAGGACTGCCTGTGCATGTGAACCGCCTTCGCCTGACCCTGACCGGTGGGGTCATTCTCGATGGCTTGCAGTTGGGGCCCATTGAAGGGTCTGATGAATCAACGCAACTATCTGTTGTCAAAGTGATTGTCGATGTCGACTGGCTCTCGGTCATGACCGGCCGCCTTGCCATGACGGACGTGGCACTGGTCGGAATCGAGGGGCTTTTGGCCCGCTCGCCTGACGGTGAATGGCTCCCTAAAAGGTGGCTCGAACCGCTAGAATCCGTAGAATCTGGCTGGTCGAAAGGCAAGGCCAAGTCCTGGCTTGTGGATGTCGAGATTCGTGGAGGCAGGATCGAGGTGGCCGACCCTGCGCATCGATCTAAAGTGGTCGTCACAGGATTGATGGGAATCGCAGAGGCCGGCGAAGGCTATTTCAAAATGCCTGAACTGGTCGGAAAAGTCGAAGGTGGGGAATTGATGCTGGCAGTTTCGGCAGATCGATTTCAGGAGATACCCATATTTGACGCCAACATCGGGATGCGAAATGTCCCTCTGGGGATTCATTTCGACGTTTTGGGCTTTATCTGCCCTCTGCTGGCCGGCGAATCGGCAAGTCCCAAGGGGCGGATGGATCTGGAGCTATATCTTCAGGGCCGTTTGGAACAGGATTGGGCCAGCACCTTGAAAGGTCGCGGAAACCTCCGGCTTGACCCGATCTCGATGGAAGGCTTGCCTTTGGCCCAAAAACTTGGTCTGGATACACTTATGGCGGAAATTAATGGTGTTCAGAACCGAGTGGAAGACTTGACTTTAAAGGTGTCGAGCCCGTTTACGATTCAGTCCCGGCGTGTGGTCTCTCCAGCATTGAGGGTGGATGTTGGACCGATTCCGCTCAAATTCGAGGGTTGGACCGATTTTGATGGTCAACTCGATTACGTCATACGGACCGACGCGATTCGTGAGCAATTGCCTGTGGGCATGAGGGGTGTTTTGGACGATCTCAAACCTCAGGACGAGGCGTTGGCAATTCGCGGACGGCTGGACGCACTGACCATTCTGGTCAACGATCAGCCACTCACAACGGAACGTTATCAGATTCGTAAAACCGATCTGCGTAACAACCTGGAGCAGATTTCGAGACGGCTTTCCGATCGTTTGGCACGCTGATATTCAGTAGGCTTGAACAGATTGGCAGACACAGATTCTCGATCAGCAGGCTCCAGCGTTAAACGTTGAAAAAAGAGTGTCCGGGATGGCCTTTCGACTTCTTAAAATCGAGGGGGCAGGGATGATCTCCAGACGATATCGCGTGATTGGACTGAGCGTGTGGCCAGGCTTGCCTCAAATCTGGGCAGGACACGTCGCCTATGGGCTCATTCTGGGACTGTTCTTCACAGTAGTCTTTAATGCAAGCGTATTGAGTTACTGGGTTTATACGGATCTGCTGGCCTCCGGAACCAGACAGATGCTCTGGATTCTGTCACTGACCATGTACCTGGCCATGGCGGCCTGGACGGTGGTGTGGGTCTGGCGTTTCCATCCCGAAAAGTTTGCGATTGAGATCGAGCGGCTTTATCTGCTCTCAGGTGAGTCCTATTTGCAGGGACGCTGGACGGAATCACGCATTCAGCTGGAACAGGTGGTGGCGTTAAATCCTTCTGATACAGAGGCTTTGATGCGGCTTGCCAGGTTGCTTGAGCGGACTGGACAGGCGGATCAGGCCCGGCGTGCCCTCGATCAGTGCCGAGACACCCCTGGATCGGCTCGGTGGGTTTGGGAAATCGAGCAGATGGCTCAGAGAATGTCCGTCAAAGAAAAGTCTGAAAGCAAGCAACTGGCTTGAAAATCAGGATATTTCAGAAAAATTGTGGCAGAAGTGGTCTGGTGGACTGGAAAAAATTGGTCCGCCTTTCTACTTTTATAGAGTACAGAGGTTGAGAAAGAAGTATCCTGAATCGATCAGGCACTTCCAAATTGCCTCAAGACCTTGAACGCGATTTCTAACATGAGAGGGTATCGTGGATATGTACGAACGGTTCACCGACCGGGCCCGCCGGGTAATGCAACTGGCCAATTCGGAGGCGCAACGGTTCAACCACGATTATGTTGGGACCGAACACCTGTTGCTCGGTCTGGTTAAGGAAGGTAGTGGTGTGGCCTCCAACGTCCTGAAGAATCTGGACGTGGACCTGCGTAAAATTCGAGTTGAGGTCGAGAAAATTGTCCAATCCGGGCCAGACATGGTCTCCATGGGCAAGTTACCTCAAACCCCCCGGGCTAAAAAGGTTCTCGAATACGCCTTTGAAGAAGCGCGTAATCTGAATCATAATTACGTTGGTACAGAGCACTTGCTACTTGGCCTTCTGCGAGAGCAGGAAGGCGTGGCGGCTCAGGTACTGATGAACCTGAATCTAAAGTTGGAAGATGTCCGCGAGGAGGTTCTCAACTTGTTAGGTCACGGCATGGAATCCGGCTCGGGCGAGGGTGGCAGCGGCGGTAGCGGCGGAAGCAGCGAACGCGCCAGCGCCAAGAGCACCAAAAGCAAGACACCAGCACTGGATAGCTTCGGTCGCGATCTGACAGAACTGGCTCGCCAGGTCAAACTTGATCCGGTCATTGGCCGGGCCAACGAGATCGAACGTGTGATCCAGATCCTCTCGCGTCGAACGAAAAACAATCCCGTTCTGCTGGGCGAAGCCGGCGTTGGTAAAACCGCCATCGTCGAAGGCATGGCTCAACTGATCGTCGAAGGCAATGTGCCAGAAACTCTTCGTGATAAACGGATTGTGGTGCTAGACCTCGCCATGATGGTGGCCGGTACGAAGTATCGCGGTCAGTTCGAAGAACGCATCAAGGCCGTGATGAATGAAGTGCGTCGTGCGAAAAACACGATCCTCTTCATCGACGAACTTCATACGCTCGTCGGTGCCGGTGGAGCCGAAGGTGCAATTGACGCCTCGAACGTGCTCAAGCCAGCCCTGGCCCGTGGAGAGGTTCAGTGTATCGGTGCTACAACTCTTGATGAGTACCGTAAATATATCGAAAAAGATGGTGCATTGGAACGTCGTTTCCAAACGATTATGGTGGAACCTCCCGGCAAGACTGAGACACTCTCGATCTTGAAAGGTCTTCGTGACCGTTACGAAGCTCACCACCGGGTTCGGATTCTTGACAGTGCCCTGACGGCCGCTGTGGACATGGCCGACCGCTACATCACGGGAAGATGCTTCCCTGACAAGGCGATTGACGTCATCGATGAAGCTGGTGCCCGCGTGCGACTTAAGGCCATGACACGGCCACCCGACCTGAAAGAAATTGACGATCAAATTGAGCGTCTGAATCAGGATAAGGAAGAGTCTGTCGCCAATCAGGACTTTGAGAGAGCCGCTGCGCTGCGTGATCAGGCCGACAAGCTCAAGAAGAAGAAAGAGCAGATCACTCGCGAATGGCGTGACCGTTCCAAGGAAATCGACGGGACTGTCGATGAAGACGTGATTGCCGAAGTGGTTTCGAAGATGACTGGGATTCCTCTGACCCGGATCGAGGCGGAAGAATCAGCCCGGTTGGTCAGGATGGAAGAAGAACTTCGCAAGAAGGTCATCAGTCAGAGCGAAGCGATCAAGCGGATCAGCCAGGCTGTTCGCCGCAGCCGAGCCGGGTTGAAAGATCCGAAACGGCCGATTGGGACATTTATCTTTGCCGGACCGACCGGTGTTGGTAAAACCCTGCTTGCCAAGAGCCTGGCCGAATTCATGTTCGGCGATGCCGATTCCCTGATCCAGATCGACATGTCTGAGTATCAGGAAAAGCACAACGTCAGCCGTCTGATCGGCGCCCCTCCAGGCTATGTGGGCTACGAAGAGGGTGGCCAACTCACCGAGAAGATTCGTCGAAGGCCCTACGCAGTTGTGCTTTTGGACGAAATTGAGAAGGCTCACCCTGAAGTTTACAACATGCTTCTCCAGATCATGGAAGAAGGCCGGTTGACCGACTCGTTTGGTCGCCATGTGAACTTCAAGAACGTGATTCTGATCATGACAACCAACGCCGGGGCCGATGCCATCGCCCGTGAGAAGGGGCTTGGGTTCCAGGTGGAAGAGGATGCTGCAAGTTCTTACGTGGAGATGAAATCCACGCTTAAGTACGAACTTGACAAGTACTTCCGCCCAGAGTTCCTGAACCGTCTTGACGACGTGATTGTCTTCCACAAGTTGAACAAGGAAGATTACGCCAAGATTGTCGATATCGAACTTGCGAAAGTTCGTAAGCGTCTTGACGAACGTGGCCTGACCCTTGAACTTACGGATGCCGCAAAGGCCTTCGTGGTCGAGCGAGGCAGCGACTCTACCTATGGGGCTCGTCCTCTACGTCGTGCCATCGAAAATCTGATCGAAGATCCCATGTCCGAACAAATCCTCATGGGTGGATTTGTCGGAAAAGATCTCGTCAAGGTCGAGCTTTCAGGCACAGGCGAAGATCGTAAACTGGTCTTCGAAGCCACAAACGCCCCGGAAAAGGCTCCTGCCTTAGCCTTGGCCGCTGATGGTGCTGCGACAGAAACTGCTGCTGAATAAGATGTTGTGAACATCTCGGAAATAATTCCAAGCCCATTCCAAGACCTCATTGAGGCTCATGGAATGGGCTTTTTCTTCGTGATCACCGAAGTTCAGTCGAGTCATCAGATCGCCGTTTGTTTTGTGAGCTAAATTAGCGATAGAGTTTGAAAAGCTGTCCCTGGAAAATGAAGAAAATTTTTGGAAATAGCTTGAGTGTGTCCGTATTTCTGATTCATAATAGGATCTCGTTCACCCCGTCTAACAACACCAATAGAACAGAAGTCTCTCATCATTCAAGCCTTTCAGGCTGATACGCTGTCGCGTTTTGATGGGGCGGAGCGAGTGGCACGAACCGAGGACGACCGGTCCTCAGGAAGAATCATGGTGCATCGAATCAGTATTGTCATCCCTGTCTTTCGAGGCGAGTCAACGATTGGCCCTCTTGTGGATCGACTATTCGATGAGCTTGGCGAATTGCTCCTTCAGGTCATTCTGGTCAACGATGGGAGCCCTGATCAGAGTGATCGGGTCTGTCGGGAACTTTTTCTGAAATATGGCCACCGTGTTTATTATCTCAGGCTGGCACGTAATTTCGGTGAGCATAATGCGGTGATGGCTGGCATATCGAAGTCTACAGGTGACTTTACGGTGATTATGGACGATGATTTCCAGAACCCCCCCGAAGAGGTCTTGAAGCTCGTCGAGTATGCATCAGGTCATGACTATGACGTGGTTTACAGTCATTACTCCAAGAAAAAGCACAGTCTTTGGAGGAATCTGGGGAGCCGTCTCAACGATAGGATGGCCACGATCCTTTTGAAAAAACCGCAAGATTTATACCTCTCCAGCTTCAAGTGCCTGAACCACTGGCTGGTAAAAGAGATCGGGAGATATGAAGGGCCATATCCATACATCGACGGCCTGATTCTCCAAAGAACTTCTCGTATCGGATCTGTAGAAGTGCGCCATGACCAACGTCTTAACGGTCGCTCCAACTACACCCTCAAAAAGCTCATTTCGCTTTGGCTCAGAATGTTTGTGAACTTCTCCGTCGTTCCTTTGCGGATCAGTACCGTGGTCGGTTTTCTGATGAGTGGCATCGGCGCATTGCTTGGGATCGCTGTGGTCGTCGAGCGGCTTGTCAGTCCTGAAACACCTATCGGATGGGCTTCGATGGTCGTGATTATCCTGCTTTTTTCAGGCGTTCAGCTTGTCATGCTTGGCCTGATCGGTGAATACCTCGGCCGCCTTTTCCTGACCATCAACGGCACTCCCCAGTACACGGTGCGAGAGGAACTCTCGTGAATTCCTATCCAGAAGATGAAAAATACCGCGACTGTTTTGAAGGGCGATCGGTGCTGATCACTGGCGGCCTTGGATTTATCGGATCCAATCTGGCCATCCGGATTGTGGCTCTCGGAGCACGTGTCAGTTTGCTCGACGCCATGCTTGATGAGCATGGTGGTAATATGTTCAATATCAAACCGGTTCAGAATCAGGTGGATATCAATTTCAGCGATGTGCGGGATGAAGGCACATTAAAATATCTGATCAAAAATAAAGATTTTATTTTTCACCTTGCTGGCCAGAATGATCATGTGTTGAGCAGGAGGAATCCATTTCCTGATATTGATATCAATATCAAGGGGACAGCAACGCTTCTCGAGAATTGCCGGAAATACAATCGCGATGCCCGACTGATTTACAGCGGGACTCGTGGTGAATATGGGGCAGCCATTGTATTACCTGTCTCTGAGGATCAACCACTTCATCCTAAAGGAATTTACGAGCTTTCCAGCATGGCGGCTCAGCAATTGTTTCAGATTTATCATGATAATGATGGTATAAGATCCATTACTTTACGCCTGACAAATATTTATGGCGAGAGGGCTCAGATGAGACACAATCGGTTCGGAGTTGCAAACTGGTTTATCAGATTGGCGATCGACGATGAAATGATCTCTGTTTTCGGCGATGGTTCCATTATCCGGGACTTTCTTTATGTTCAGGATGCAGTCGGAGCCATGATCGCATCTGCTGCAACAGATTCTGCTTACGGGCAAGTATTAAACGTAGGTAATGATCAGGCGAGCAATTTCAAGGAGCTTGCAGAAACTGTCACAGCGATTGCAGGTTCTGGCCGATGGGAATTTACCCCATTTTCTCCTGAAAGAGCGGCTCAGGAACCAGGTGATTTTATTTCTGATATTTCGCGTATCAAAAAACTCGTGGGCTGGTCGCCATCCAACAGCCTTGATGAAGGACTTCGCAAAACCATGAATTTCTATCGGCAAAACAAGGAGTTTTACTGGTGAGTCATTCTCTAAAAGTCCCATTTCTGGATCTCGCCCTGCAATATCATTCTATCCAAGAGGAACTTGAAACAGCAACTCTACGCACTTTAAGATCTGGTCGTTATATTATGGGCGACGAGGTGGTTGAATTTGAGAGAGGATTTGCAGAATATACAGGCTCTCGATATGCGGTTGGAGTTGCTTCGGGAACTGATGCAATTCATCTCTCGTTACGGGCATTGGGGATTGGTCCTGGCCATGATGTGCTGACCGTTGCAAATGTCTCCGCACCGACGGTCTGTGCCATTCTGGCCACAGGAGCAAGGCCGGTTCTGATTGACATTGATCCAAGGACTTTCAATATGGATCCGAATCGGCTGGCTGATTATTTAAATAAATCAAGAGAGCGAAATCCAGTCAAAGCCATCGTTCCAGTTCATTTATATGGTAGACCCGCAGACATGAAGTCGATCATGGAGATTGCAAACAAATTCGATATAAAAGTTGTGGAAGATGCATCCCAGTCTCATGGTGCAACGATCGGTGACGCGATGGCTGGTACGATTGGCGAAATTGGCTGCTTCAGTCTTTATCCGACCAAAAATCTTGGAGCCTGTGGTGATGCTGGAGTGATTGTGACCAACCATGAACTGATGGCAGAAAAACTCCAGATGCTGCGTAATTATGGTGAGAAATCACGCTATGAAAATAGCCTTGTCGGATTTAATTCTCGGCTTGATGAAATTCAGGCATCATTGCTCAGCGTAAAACTTAAACATTTGAACCGTTGGACAGAGCGACGCCGTCAAATTGCTTGCCAATACCATCAATCGCTCGGAAAACTGGGGATCGATACGCCGGGTGATTCAATTGAAAATCTGGCAGGACACGTTTATCATTTGTATGTGATTCAAGTTGCAAATCGTGATCAGTTTCGGTCTGAACTGATGCAACTGGGAGTGGGAACTGCGGTTCATTATCCAAAACCGATTCATCATCAGTTTGCATTTCATGACGTATGTGTAACTGACGGGATATTGGGGGTAACAGAGCAGGCTTGCCGCAATGTGGTGTCATTGCCTTTGTATCCTGAAATGTCGGATGAAGCGGTCGAAATGGTACGCAACTCGATTTCTCATTTGGTGAGGAGTGGGCGATGCACCCTTCAGAATATGGTGTCATGAGTCGCTGTGAGCGAGATCACTGGTGGTATTCTGGGCTTCATTCGCTTGTGGGTGAAATCCTGTCTCGAAAAATGTCGTATATGCAAAGTCCAATGATCCTTGATGCTGGATGTGGGACGGGTGGGTTTCTCCTGAAATATCAGCCTGAATTCGAATGTCTGATAGGCATGGAACCATCAGAAAATGCTTACGCTTATCTGATGAAATCCGATGTTAAAAACCTTGTTAAAGCAGATATGCTGCGAATACCATTTCAAGCAGGGAGTATGGATTCCATCGTGTCGATGGATGTTCTGGGTGTGTTTCAAGGCGACGAGATTTCAGGCGCAATACGTGAAATTGCAAATGTCTTGAAGCACGACGGTCATCTGATATTAAACCTCCCGGCATATTCCTGGATGATGTCCGGACATGATCAATTTGTCGGAAATAAAACGCGATTTACGGTGACATCTATTTCAGAAGAATTAAAAAGAGCTGGGTTAATCGTTGAGTATGCAGGATATCGGAACACGATCTTATTTCCTGTCGTTCTGGTCGTGAGACTAACCAGTCGATTAATGACATTTCTTTTCAAGAGTCATGCAGAGCCAAGTGAGTCGGATGTCAAAATGCCTCCTGAATGGATCAACTTGATTCTTTCCAGAATACTTTTATTCGAGAACAACTTGATTTGTCGAGGTTGGCGGTTCTGTTTTGGATTGTCCGTATTTATTGTTGCACATAAACCCGGTTCAAACACGGATTGTTTGTCTCTGCCTGTCATTGATAAGCACTACTAAGGCTATTTGAAAAGGACGATGTGATCATGAGAAACGCTAAAACCATTGCGTGGAAAACTCTTGCATGGGTCGTGTTTTTAAGCCTTGGGGCTTTTGTATTTTGTTTTTCTGGTGCGATCAAGTCGTTGATCCGTTTGAATCTGAAGGTCTGGCTCTCAGGCCAACGCCTTGAGATATTGCTCAGGTTCGAAGGAGTATTCTATTTCTTTGGATTTATTGCGTTTCTCAAACTGATTCAATGGGTTGGTCTATTGCCAGAGAAAACATGGTTGATTTCTGAAGACCATTGCCAGAAGTTTCTTCGATTACCATTTCAGTGGATCCTTTGTATTTTGATGGCACTCTGTTTTCTGCTATGGGCCCCGCATTATCTTTATTGGCCATGGTGGATGGATATCGAGCATTTTTCCGTTTCAGCACATGCTTGGGATCATGGCATAAAGCCATATCGTGACCTCATTGATTTCAACTTCCCAGGACCGATCTATGTCATGTGGGTGATTGGCAAACTGTTTGGCTGGGACCATCCCATGGCTGCAAACTTTCTTGATATACTTGTATTCAGCGTTCTATGCTTCGTGACGGTTCGATGGAGTAAACGAGTCTTTGATTCCAGTACGGCAGGATTGATTGGCAATCTTTTAATGGCTCGATATTACATGAGCCTCGATGCTTCAAGAGTCATGCAAAGGGACTGGTATGTGATTGCATTGGGAATTGGTATGCTGATGATCATCCAGATGACCACTCACCGTGATAAATATCTATTCGCAGGCTTTTTGCTTGCTGTTGCATTTGTGATCAGACCCTATGCCATTCTGCTCGTGCCACCTGTGGTTGTGGCCTTATTGTTGGAATACCGGGGCCAGCGGTTGAAAATCGAGTTTGCTTTTAAGCAAGTTGTATTCTCAGGACTGGTTTCATCCATGGTCTTGTGGTCGCCACTGGTTCTTCACGGAATTGCAGATGATTTCTTCCGGGAAATCTTTCGGGAACTCATGTATGGGAATTATGATCCAGAAGGACGTCAGGCGTTTCATTGGGCAGTCTATCATCAGATTGCGTCGAAAGTGATATTCAGCGCATTCTGCATAGTTGTTCCGCTGCTCTATCTGGTGAGAAATGATCGTTGTAAATTGCATCTCGTATTGCCATGGGTTGTCATGTTTGTTTCGATGGTGTTTTATAAGCCGATGAGCCCAGTCATGCACGCCTATACCGAGATTCCGTTAGAAATGGTGGCCGGATTGATGCTTGGGATTTTCTGGGGTGTTTTCGAGAATTACCAAGGCGTTTCATCTTCGTTCAAAGTCTGGTTGATTGCGTCTTGGAACTGGTTTTATCTGCCAGGCATTCCTGAGATGTTGAGCGTTAGTTCCAGCCGGGAGGCGTTGGTTTCGATGGTATCGAATACAGGTCTGGAAAAATCTCCGCCAGGATGGGCCGGTCATTTAAAAGATCGAAATAACATCCCGAAATCGTATTTCTGGCAGGATTATCAAGCGGCTCTGAAATTTATTCGTGAGGAAACTTCATCGGAAGTCAGGGTTGTGAATTTTATCAGAAAACAGCCGTTTCCGACATTCAATGGCCCAACCGGAAGGCTGTCGCTCTGGCCATGTGGGGAAGGAATTCAATGGCTCCGCTGGGTGCATCCCGAGCTTGAGTTGGAATTTGCAAATGCACTTAAAACTCAGGTACCAGCCATTGTGATTTGGAATGATCGTGAAGAAATGTCGCAGGTTACGATCAAGTATCCTCTGATTGACCAGTTGATCAGGTCTGAATACGAGCCAGTTGCAAGATTTGGCCAGATAGATATCTGGAAGCGACGGGGAATTCAAATGAAGCCTGTCAGATAATGCAAACAAAAAACACCGGGCGGCATTCGAGCCATAAATTGGCAGGAATGGCGCGATCGGTGTTATAAGGGAGCATATGGGTCATAGGACAGCAGTCCGTGCCTGTCGGTTGACCTGATCAGAATCCGGACATTTCGTCCAGAAGCCGATCCAAAGCGATTTCAAGTTTCTCTGGAGTCTCGTAGACACCTTCAGCGATTTGTCGGCGAACCGCTTCAACCCGCTCGTGGCGGATATCAGGCAGCCGATGAATCCCGTCCAGCATCTGACCCAAAGAACTGATTTCAACATGATCTCGCGGTGCGTTCACGCCAACTGAAGAACCCGATTCAACGGTATAAGCCGCCATACGGGGATAAATTGGTTGTGTTCCGCCTGCGCCGTTCAAGCCATGGATTTCCATCGTTGGACCCCCCTCTCAAGATGCAAGATAGCGGTATTATAGGTCCGCTAGCTTTCGACCTCACCCGACGGGAATTACCGGGAACAGATGCCCTCAATAATTCCGAGCCGCCTTCCCAACACGGGTCGGCGACAGGAGCCGGATGAGCCTAATGTCTGTCACGTGCTCCTACGTGTCAAATCCTCTAACGTTATCGGATGTGAAACGGTGACGACTTTAACGCCAATCACAGAATTTTGAAAAATTTTCTTTAAGTCTTTTCGAAACGAGCGTGAAGACTTCAGAAAATTCTTCGCAAAGCGTCTCATCGGCGCAGCCCCTGACGTCCCTGATTCGGATTCATCGCGGCCGGCTGAAGCCCGTCCGCCATCTTCGACATCGTTTGATTGAGCTTCTCAGACATCCCTGATGCCTTGGCATACAGCTGGTCAATCGCCTGAGCTTCCTCCTGCGTTCGTGCCGCTGCCCGCAAAGTCTCAAGCGTCTTGACCGTATCGTGCAACTCCTTGGCCCCCACAATCACAGCCTGGGCCGAGTCAAAATAGGCATGCGCCTGAATGTCCTGAGCCGTCGGTTTATAGAAGGGGCTCAAATAGAATGGATTCGAATAGATCTTCTGGACCAGCTTATCGCCCCAGTCCGTCGCATCGCGCACGTTGGAAACCGTTCGCTCAATGTTTGCTTTCGACTTATTCACCATATCCACACCCTGGCCGGAAAGTAGTTCAGCCTGATAAAGCACGCGGTCTGCGCGAATTCGGGTGTTTTCGAGGTTCGTGACCGTCCTGGCGATATTCGGTCTTTGCTCCGCCATCAGCTGATCGGCGTTAAGCATCAAGCCTCTGGCTCCAGCCACCGCTTCACGCACATCAGGGCCTGCGGCCGTCAAAAGCGTATCGGCTGTAGTCACCATGTGATCAACTTTTTTCAGCGATGTATCGACTTGTGGTAGAACGCCTTGAAGTTTGTTCACTGTCTGCTGGAGCTGAGCGATGGTGGTTTCGACATTCGGCCTGATGGCGGCCGAGGTTTGCTTCAAGCCGTTGGTCGTTTCTTCCAGGGCGGTGACCGTGGCTTGCACCTTGGGCATCAGCAGGTCGACATTCTTGCGAACTTCGCCAATCATGTGACTGATGTTGTTACGCTCGCCAGGGCCGAGTCCGACCTGCTCCATGATTGGATCGAAAAAGCTCGTTTCAGTACCCACAACCACCTGTCCTGCCACAAGTTCCATGTGCGATGCGCCAGAGTTGATGATATTCACCATGGTTTGGCCGGTCAGCGAAGACTTGATCGCAATCTTTACATCCTGCTTGAGTTTGATGGCCAGGCTTTCGGGGATGGTCAGTCGGACTCTGGCTCTGAGGGAACCGTCGATATCGACCAGATCCACGCCCTCGACCCGACCGCTGGTCAGGCCGGCGATTTGGACTGCCGACCCCACGCGAACACCTTGTCCATCTTTGAAGATGACGTCGATGGTGCGCCGGTTGGATAAAAATCCAGGGCCACCGACAGACAAGGCGATCAGGCTGATCATTCCGGCAAGGCAGCCCAGAACCACGAGGCCGACCAAAACTTCCTGAGTAGAACTGCGTTTCATGGAAGGGTTCGCTCCTTGGTTCGGATGACTGGACGGGAGTGTGGGTGGCAGACAGATTGCAACTGATTTGTAGGCATGGTGTTGAGATTATCTGGGCACAGGTGGTTCGAGCACGGTTCGACCGAACGGGGCCCCGCCCAGAAACATGAAGGTGAACCAGGCGGAATTGGCCAGGAGGATGGCGATCATGCCCAGCAAGGCGGCTCGCCACATGGCTACGCCGAGATCGTCGGCCACACCTTCCGGTCTTCTAAGTCCTTCATGGCAGGCGATGAGCGATGCCAGTCCGGAAAAAACTGAGCCTTTGACAATAATCCCGACCAGGTCTCGGGCCCAAAGCATTTCCACAAAGTTATAGAGAAACCAGACCGTTGGGACATCAAGGATCGAGCGGCTGACCATCAGCCCGGAAATCAGTCCGGCAACGCATCCGATAAAGCCCAGAACAGGGCCAGCCAGAATCGCTCCAAGAACACGGGCCAACGTAAGGCGTGAGCCGTCTGTGGAGTTTATGGCTGAAAGACTTGCGACTCCTTTGGCGGCATCGCGGTCGACGATTTTTCCCGCCCCGGTTCGGTCCAGTTGGGAACGGTTCAGGCGAAGTTCGGCGACGGTGTGCGTACTGACCAGACCTGCGACAATCATGGCCGACATTTGACTGCCGACGTTCCGGAAGAGTCCGACCCCAACGACAGGCCCAACGGCGTCGAGGAAAATCGCTCCATGAAACGCCTGAAGCGCAAGGAACGAGCCAAGCCCGATGTGGAGGATGATCACCAGTGGGGATCCCCAGACGATCAGCCAGACCATTTGCTGGAAACCCGCTTTAAAAATTTTCATCTCACCTGATCTGGCAGGGCGGGTCCAGGCGGCTGCCGAACTCACGAACAGAGTGCCCAAACCTCCGCACCAGCGAACGGTTTCGAACGCCAGCCAGCCCATCAGCCGCAGTGGGTTGATCGTATCCGGCCAGTCGGCTGTGAGAGTGCGGCCTATCATGATGCTGGTCTCGGGTGCGTGTGTGAATCGAGTGATGAGATGACTGCAAAAAAATGGTCTGATATCAGGTTTACTGGCCGCGAAAAAGCCTTTTAAAAAGGCCACGCTTTTCTTGGTAACTGGCTTCTGACAAAGACTTAGGTGCTTGCTTGAATTGACGGGGAGACAAACCCGCTGACGCCTGAGGGCTAGCCAATGGCTGGGAGGTGGCGAACATACGCCCGTTCTGGCCTGAGGCCCACCACTGTTGCCATCGGCTTACGGAGGTGTTCAACTCGTCGCCTTCCGCATATGGCAGGTAGCCGAAGTCTTGGCCTGTACGTTTCTTAAGGGCTTCATGGCTGGCTAAACGAACTACCGGATCGTCGTCTGTCAAGCGACGGATTAGAACCGGAATTGCGGCTGAATCAGGTTCGGATCGTCCAAAGGAAACGGCCCTGGCTCGATTGATTGCGGCTGGATCACTCATGCTCAAAAAGCTTTTTGGAGCCATGGAGCAACCCGCAAGAAAAATCGCGGGTAAGCCGTAAACAAAGATGCAGAACCGCTGAAACGTGTCCAGTGGTCGATTTGTCTTGGTTCGGAACAGATTTTGAGACTGGTGACGCCGATCCATGGCTTCCCCTTTCTCTCCTTGACCCGATCCTTGGGCCAAACGGACTCAACCTTCTACAGGAGAATCAGTTGGAGACTATTATTGTTCGCTGGAAACCATCCAGCCAACTTTAATTCCTTGTAACCTACGAAATTTCTTAAAGTTGACAACCCCAATTGTCGGGAGTTGGTGGATTATCCTGTCGGATTCATGAAAAAAATACCCCTCGACTTGCTGACTGCCTAAGATAATGCTGTCGCTTGTCATCGGCCAGTGAGACTGGAACCAGATCTGATGCATGATCACAATAGTGTGCCCCCTATAAATGATTCTCCACCTGTGGCTGTGTTGATGAGCGGAGGGTCAGATTCAGCCATTCTAGCAGCCGATTTGGCTTGCCAGGGTCGGCTTGTATATCCGATTTATATTCGGTTCGGACTTCGCTGGGAAGATGTAGAACTTCAGTATGCCAAACAGTTTCTGGCTGCACTTGGTTCTCCGATGATCAGGCCTCTGGTTGTGCTTGATCAGCCCATGGAGGATGTCTATGGCGATCATTGGAGCCGAACGGGACAGGTGCCAGATGCCGATTCTCAGGATGAGGCCGTATATCTTCCAGGCCGAAATATTCTGTTGATCTCTAAAGCATCTGTCTGGTGTGCTCTGAACGGAGTCCATGCCATTTATTCAGGTGTTCTTTCAGGAAATCCTTTTCCAGACGCATCTTCTGGTTTTTTTGAGAGTCTTGCGAAAACTCTGTCCGAAGGGTTGAACTGGCCCATTGAAATCGTGAGGCCTTACTCCGGACTTTCAAAAACGGATGTTTTGGAGTTGGGTCGAAATCTGCCGCTTGAGCACACATTTAGCTGTCTTAATCCAGTTGAGGGGCATCATTGCGGCACCTGCAATAAATGTGCAGAACGCCATAAAGGCTTTCGTGATATAGGTATCAATGACAAGACAGTCTATTCCCGGCCGTTCTGGAACATAACCGCTTGAACCTGAGGCATCGATGAGTGATACAATTCCTATGTCCGTTTCTGACACATCCAACCATCAGGGTCGATTGGCCATGTATCAAGTTGCTCGCGAGCTCGAATTCTGTTACGGCCACAGGCTCCTGAACTATCCTGGCAAATGTCGTCACCTGCATGGTCATAACGGCAAAGCCATTATCACTTTACAGGCAGAGTCGCTCGATGAGCGGGGGATGCTTGTGGATTTTGGCGATATTAAGCAGAAGGTGCAGCGTTGGGTGGATGAGAATCTTGACCACAACATGATTCTTTGCAAGGACGACCCCATCGTGCCTGTGCTTGAGGCGCATGGAGAACGATTTTTCTTGATGGATTCGAACCCGACCGCAGAGAATATCGCCCGTTTGATTTTTGAACGAGCATTGTCCGAAGGTCTTCCTGTTGCGAAGGTTCAGCTCTGGGAGACTGCGAATTGTCATGCCTCTTATGAAATCTCGACTGGGCATGCCACTGCCGATGGCCTGACTCGCACCTGGCGCGAACCAAACTGGCGAGAAGTTCACGACGACACGGTGATCTGAAAATTTTCCGAGAGGTTTGACTGGCTGTAACATGCTTGATGAAAGTGTATTACAGCTGGTTTTGCAGGTTTTTAAAATTCTTGATTCACACAGTTTGTGTCACAAGGTCAGATCAACTTCATAGGTTCGGCTTGACGTCATGTCGAACTTTAGGGATATTTCGAAATTGTTGGGATTTCAAGATTCAGGATGAATCAATCGAAGTTCCTTCAGACTTCTCACTGAAAGAGAAGGGCTGGTCAAGGATGACTGGCTAGAGGCACAGTGGAGAATTCAGGGCGTCCATTTTCGCCTTGATGAATCCGCGATTCTCAGAGGACACGGACGTCATGCCATCATCGAAATTACGCAGCTTAATCGTTGGTTGTGGCCTGTGGGTTTGTGTCAGTACATCACTCGCTGAGTCGCCAAAAACGTCGCAGGTTCTTGCACAGTCGAAAGATCTGGTTGCAAATGGTGCGATGGATCGAGCCATTAGCCTGATGGAATCCGCCCTCGAGGAAACTCCTGACGTGGATTATCCCGCCATGGTGGAACAACTCCGCAAATTTTATGTGATCGCCGCCACTCAGGCCAAACAGTCAGGCCGATACGACCTGGCCGACCAGTATACGAATAATCTCAAAGTGATGGATTCCGCAAACGAGTCCCATCAGACCTCTGGACCAACTCCTGATACCGATTCTGCAACAACTCCTGAAGTAAAAATTCCGAAGGCTGTTGCTCGTCATGGGCAGGATGAGATGGACTCGCCGTCTGTCACAAAGCTTGCGCCAATTTCTGATCGCCCTTCAGGCTCCACAAATACAGCCAATGCACCTTCGAATACCAAAGTTCAGCAATTCGACCTTGCGGAAGCCGACACGGATTTCAGGGCCAAGAAATACGTTGAGGCCTGCCGCATTTATCAGCAATTGATGGATAACAATACTTTGCCAGAGTCCCGTCGTGGACATCTGGCCTATTGTCGTTCAGCAGCTTTGGTGGAACGGATCAATAAGCGACCAACCGATGCTGGGGAATGGTCGTCGATCCAGGCTGAGCTTGTTGCGATCCAAAAAATTCAGCCTGATTTCTGGTTCGCAGAATATCTCACGGATTTGGTCAAAGAGCGTCAGAACCGTCAAGTGGCTGGCGGTTCGACCGGTGGTCATCCAACGGCTCAGTTGGCCAGCAATGATGGATCAGCCGGTGTGATCAGCCGTGCTGCCAATCAAATCCGGTCCATCAATCCACTCCGAAAATCGACCCGATAAATCCCGGCCTGATTGTTTTAAACCTTGACTTCAGAAGAGATTCGGCTGACATCAATCAGTGGCGAGCCTGTGTTAAAATCGTTCAGGGGCTTGCCAGATGTCAGGTTGAAAGCCTGGGCCAGACGTTTGAGGAATGGGCCACGCGGCTTCACTGGTTCGCCTGCGGCCGTTGTCGCTGTCGGGTCGAAAAATGCACTTAGAATCAAATGATCCATCGCCCTTGTGACGGCCACATAAAACAGATTGTCGTCCTCTTTTTCCTCGACCACTTTTGTTGCCAATTTGCCTGTCAACCAGGCAGGATGATCATCCGGTTCCGCCTCGTCTGTATCTGAAGTTCGTGAACGTGTGATTAGTCCTTGCTCTGGATGGATCATAAAAGGCCCTGTCCGATTATTCCCGGCCGATTGAAGACCGGGCATCACCACGACTGGAAATTCAAGGCCTTTGGCCGAGTGGATCGTGAGAAATCGGATCTTATCCTTGGGGGCGTCCACCACAGCTTCTTCCGCTTTGGCGAAATGGGTAAGATCAGCAAGCCATTGACGGATCATCGAAGGCCAGCCAAAGTCAGGGTCGTGGTCGAATGTTCGGGCTTCGTCCACCAGTTTTTCCAGATTCGCACAGGCCTGTTCAGGCTCTTCGGCAGTGGACCTCACAATCGCTTCAAATTCCGTCTCAAAAATGACGCGTTTGACAATCTCACTTGGTTCGACAACGGCTTTCAACTCGGCCATCGCAAGGATCAAATCCTTAGCCCGCTTGAGGATCTGCTGATCCGTGACGTCAATCAGGGGGGTCTCGGCGAGGTCTGATCTCCAGAACCGGTCTGCCAATGTTGTGCCAGATTCGAGCTGGGCAACGGCGAACAGGGCTTCGTCAGAAATATTGAACAGGGGGCCTCTCAAGGCTGCCGCCAGTCGAACATCGTCCATCCGATTTTCAATCACAGCCAGAAAATTGATCAGGTCGCGAATCTCTTGGGATTGGAAAAAAGCCCCGACAGAATCCTGATGCACTTCAAAGCCCTGGTTTCGGAGTGCCTGTTCGTAAACCCACCATTTAGAACGACTTCGAGTGATAAAGACGATGTCTTTTGAGTCTGCTTTCCAGGTCTCGCCTTTCAAATTCTTGGCACCGACCATCAACCCTTGATCAATCAGATCTCGCAGTTTTTGGGCAACAGCTTTGGCCTCAGCCCTGTGCTGTTCATGACCCACTTCATCTTCATCTTTTGACTCTTGAACAGCTTGCTCATCCTTGGGCTTAGGCTTGGGCACCGTCCAAAGAAAATGCACGGCGGGTACAGAGACATTGAGGGCCTGTTTTGTGGTGAGGCCCACCATTAACCCGGGATCGTCCGCCAGATAGTTGTACATGGAATCTTTCAGAAGATTCACAAAGTCAACGATCTGCTTGCAACTCCGATAGTTACGCATCAGATTCAGCTGGCCTTCTTCAGGCATTTCGGCCCGTAATCTGAGCAAGGCATCCGGATCAGCGCCCCGGAATCGGTAAATGGCCTGCTTGACGTCGCCCACAACGAAGAGTTGACCGGTATCGAACGGATTGCCGGCGAGTGATTTGAGAATATCGGATTGAAGGCGGTCTGTATCCTGAAATTCGTCCACGAGTAGGGTGTCAAATTTTGTAAGATATTTGCCACCAAGCGGAATCCCTCGCTGGGTGAGCTCGCTGGCCTTTTCAACCAGATCGTCGAAGTCCACAGCACGTCGCGGGCTTTTCAAGTCGGCGTATTTCAGTTTGGTGGTCTGGGTGAGCCTGGCTAAAAGGATCGTCTCAACGGCTGCATTTTCGAGCAGTTTCGGATTGGCTTGCATCAAGCCGTAAGGTTCGCTCGTCTTGATCGTTTTCAAGATGCCCAGTTTTTCCTGTAAGTCCTTACGCTTAGGTGCATTCCCTACCAGAAATGAAGCCGACTGGATCAAGCCGCCAATCCGGTCTGGTTTGGCTAACATCATGGCCTCGGAAGCTTTAGCCATATTCCCAAGCCAATTCTCGGTAAAGCCTTCTCTGGGCAGCAGAAAGATGTCGTTTAACACCTGCTCCAAGGCATTTGCAGTCTCCTTGACCGCTCGTTTCCACGACTTAAACCAATTTGATGCAAGCGTTTCTGGCTCCATATCGGCGATCTGGCTGACACGGGTCTGGTGATTTCCCTTGCCGATCAGCTCCACCAATTGTTCGACAACGGCATCGAGCCTGTGCCTGGCTGCGTATTCGATCAGGACTGGGTCGCCACTTGAAAGACGTTCGCGAACCGCCTCTCGGGCGGCCTCCCGTTTCAGGCCAGTGGCGATTCGGTCGTCCAGCAGTCGAGCATCCGGATCAAGGTCGAGCTGCTCGGCAAACTCTCGGCAAAGCTGTTCGTATAACGAGTGATAGGTTGAGATTGTGACACCTTCCATGGCGAACGCGACGGATCGCCAATACTCGGCATCTTCTGGGCTGATTGCCAGACTGGCTTCCTCATCACATGCTTTTCGAATCCGATGCCTGAGTTCCGCAGCGGCTTTATTGGTAAATGTCAGGACACCAATTCTGCCCAGCGGAGCACGCTCAGCCGGTTCAGCCAGGGTTCCATCAGGCTCGCGTTTTCCAAGTAAATGTAAAAATCGGGCTGTGATGGTGCCTGTCTTGCCACAGCCAGCTCCGGCTGTCACGACCAGACTCACGCCTTCTGTCTCAACTGCAATTCGTTGCTCAAGGTCCAATGGAAAGGCCATTGCAAAAGTCTCCTCAAATAATCGGCTTGGGGCAGGCGAAACAGGATCAGGAGTTGATCTGAACCAAGGTATTACGATCACGCAAGTTGTGGATTTCTCTGATCCGGCAGACCTCACTGATGGGGCAGTTTTTTTCACACCCGAATTCACGAGGTTTCACAGGGAAATGGCCCGCTCTGATACGCCCAACCAAGGATTGGATAAAGGGCAGGTAATCGTTTTTCAGGATGGTCAGGTTGAGTGGATCTTTGTCAAAAAGCCAGGCTCGAATCGAGCTGTATCCGCTTTTGGATCGCTTCAAATACCAGAACCCAATGTCGACTACCTCGTATGTCGAATTTCCGATACTACGTCCATGCAGCATAATCGCGTAAAGCGGGAGCTGGAGGTGCAACTTCTTCTGTATCTTCTTTTCAGGGATAGGGTTACCTGTTTTGTAGTCAAGTAGTCGGACTCTGGCAACAGGGCCGACCAGTTCGCCGTCGATCCTGTCGATTCGGCCGCCGACTCGAAAGCTCATCCCGGTTTGAGATTCTTCAAGTTCTAAAGGCTTAAGAACTTGAGTGGATCCGCCGGCGCGAATTTCGCAATGCAGAACGGTCAGGTCGTCTGAGAATTCCGTGCTGGCGTTGATCTTGCCGTTGCCTCTGGCATTTGAGGAAGGGGGGCTCAGGTCTTTAGCGACCTGACTTGTATAAGCGGCCAGTCGGTGCTCGATCCGCCGATGTTCCACTTCCCAGCGGGCCCGGCCGAATGCAGAATCTATAAGATCAGGCGGACAAGGGTGTTTCGAATCGATCAGTCGATGAATCTTTGATTCAAACTCCGGCTCGTCCTGCAATAATTCATGAGGCTGGCGATGGACTTTGTGAAGCTCTTCCAAAATCGAGTGAATGGCCTCACCTTCAGCCATAAAATCTGTCCCCAAATCATCATCCGTATCATCTTCGCCCAGGCCGAGTACGTATTTACCAAAAAATTGGAAAGGGCAGAGCGACGCGGATTCCAGCGATGTCGGGCTGAAGGTGTAGCCGGGTCCGAATTTCTGTAGAAGCGATTCCAAAACGGCCGGGCTTTGAATTGTCCCCTGAAACGGACCTGATTCCCGCCCTTGTCGGCTCGCAGAAACTTGGAGACTTCGGCTGACCTGTTCTGATAAGACCTTGTTCACGCTTGGGATAGAAGTGATGGATGGTTCTGGGCGGGCCCATTTCTGATTCCTTAGAAAACCACACGCCTCGGTGTCCACGCCTCGATGATCGCGCTGGTAGTGACTTATCCACAGGCTTTCACTGCCGGCTCCGACAACGCTCCTGAAATTGCGCCTTTCGTTGGCTTCCAGGTCCTTCAAGCTGACATCGATATTCTTTTGTAACGCCTTACGAATCTTGGCTTTGCTTGGAAATTGTCCTTCCGTCATTCCTGCAAGGACAAGGTGCTGCGCGTCATCGGTTTTAAGTTGGGAACCTGAAGTGAGCCTGACTTTCGTTTCAAGTGGCTCAGGCTTGGCCACGATTTTGAGTTCAGCCCGCATGTGGGCTTCCCGGTGAAACGAGTTCCAAAGCCATGGCGAAGAGTCGTTTGGAACTGCGGCCCCGACAGAGTTTTCAAGCGACTTCCAAAACTCCTGAATCGAATCATCATCGCAAAATGCAGGCTTGAAAAGTAGGCCTGTCAGAGATTTGAGATGTTCAACTGACTCGGCCCATGTTCTTGTTTTCAATGGCTTTGCGGTAATCTCTGCAAGCTGGTTCAAGAGGCTTGATGCGTAGAGAGTGTAGGCTGGTTCTGGCTTTTCCCTACGCAGTTTCTGGCGTTCCTCGTGTCGGGTCAGCATGAGCTGGCGAATCGTTCCCAAACCATTGATATTGCCCAAACGATCCACATCCTGGGCGAGTCTTTCCAGATTGTATGTGGAATCGGCCAGTGCCAGTGAATCGCCTTGAAAATGAGGGTGCCTGAGCAGGTCGGCGAGGGATTCCGTGGGCCAGTCGTTTTCCATCGCCGCAGCCACATCCAGAACAGTTCTGACAAGCGGTCGCTCAATCAGTGGTACAAAAAGTCCAGCAACACCGATCCCGGCCCTGGCCAGCGATTCGCGAAGTTGATCGACATAAAGTCCTTGCTGGGGCGTGTGAATCAAGACGGATTCCGGCCCAAATCCTTCGACCAGTTTTGAGACATAGTCTGTGACTGACTGAAGTTCTGTCCGAATATCCTTGGCCATTACAAAACGAAGATTTTCCGGAATCGCCGCGTTGGGAGTTGCCGGATCTTCCAGGAAATAGCTTTCTAAGGTCTCAGGCTGAACGGGAATGGAGTTCGTTTCCAAACCCATGGCGGTCCAGTCTTCTACCACTTTCAGGTAACGTTCCGTCGAATCGTCGGGCCAGAATGCGATCCCAAAATCATATGCTTTGAACCCGTCTAAGATCAGGTATGCAATGGCTTTGGTGAGTTTTTCGTCGTCTTCGGTGAGGAGGTCGGCTCGTGGGACGGCCAGAGAATAATTGTGGCCGAGTTTTTCAGTCAAATCCTGATGCCAGTTGGACAAAGCCTGAGTCAACTCTGGAGAGCCATAGGATTCCATGAATCTGAGGAATAGGCCAGGGGCATCAATGGCTTTCGATTCGGCCAGTTTCTCTTGATAAACAGTACGCAGCAGGTCGAGGGCCTTGTCTTGAAAAAACTCTTTGGACTCTTCAGCTGCATGGACTTGCGACGCTGTGTCACGGAGTTTTCTGGCGAGCATTGCAACAGAACCCGGCCGGTTTGCCAGATTCTGGAATTCAGACCGTCCAGAGCATCGAGGGTCGCGAAGGGCAGTTCGGATCACCGAGTCGATTTCGTCTCGTTCCAGCAATCGCCCGATATCTCCGTAGGCGTCTCTGAGAATTTTCAAGCAAAAGCTCGACCACTTCCAAGATGTTTGTGGAAAAGCAGTTGAGGAGTCTATTGAGGTCGAGAGATTGTCGCCGAACCAGACGCAGGAACGTTCCTGGCGTAGCTCTCTCCATTTTCGGTTGAGGCTTGCCGGGGTACCAATCCAGAGATTTTTCATATCAAGCTGTTCCTTCAGAAATTAACGGCCAGCGAGACTCCACATGAGTACGATCGCTCCAAGGGCGACCAGATACCAGGAGAAAAGATTCAACCGGCGGGATTTTACGATCCGCACCAGCCACACAATGGCCCCATAGCCGACCAGACCCGCCACGACTGATCCGAGCAATCCCATCTTGATCAAACGGGTATCCGAGGAGGGCGTTTCGATCAAATCTTTGACTTCCATAAGTAGAGCGCCTGAGATGGCTGGAATGGACATCCATAACGAAAAAATGGCTGCCCATGATCGATTCAAGCCACAAGCCAGAGCAGCGGCCACGGTGAGGCCGCTTCGGCTGACTCCTGGAAGGGGAGCGAAGGCCTGAGCCAGGCCGATTAGAAATGCGTCTTTCCAGGTCATCGTTAGCCGCGTTTTGGTTCCGCCTGAGAGCCTCTGGCTGCCCCAAAGAATGATGGCAGTGACCCAAAATCCGATCGCAGCGGCGGTTAGGGAGTCGTGGGCCGCTTCAAAGATCTTTTTTAAGCCAAGCCCGATCACAGCTGTGGGGAGGGTGGCGATGATGGCCAGAACGAAGATATGGACGAATTCACGACGCGTTTGTGGAACAAATTCGGACGGAATTGGGCCAGTGGATTCATGATTGGGTTTTGGAGAAGAGTCGGATTTGAATAAAGGGCGAAACCAGTCTCTATAGTAGATCAGGACCGCCAGAAGGGTTCCGAGATGTAAAATGATGTCCAGCAGGAGCTTGTCGGAACCGCCCCGTTTTTCGCCACGGATGGATTCGAAAAGAGCTTGCCCTAAGGCCAGGTGACCATCGCTGGAGATGGGCAGGAATTCTGTAAGGCCTTGGATTACACCCAGAACGAGCGATTCGAGCCAATCCAGAGTGGTCACGCAGAAGCCCCTTTGCCGATATTTTCAAAAATAGATTTGGCGCGAGCTAGATAAGCTCCTCCACTGTAGATGGTTAAGGCAAGGGAGGCCCAGATGAGTACGTCGCGGAGCATCGTGATCGATCTGTTTTGATCCGGCCCACCGGAGCGGAAAACCCAGAGAATGGCGATGATGGCGAAGCACTGAACGGCCATTTTTAATTTGCCGGCCATTTTCGCACCAAACCCGACACTGGCGGATTCAAGGTGGCTGCGAAGGGCCTGGATGAGTAGCTCTCTGGTCAAAACGATGCTGACCATCCATGGTTTCACGCCACTGCCAGCCAAAGCGGCGAGATGAATCAGCACAGCGATCACCGTGATTTTGTCCACCAAGGGGTCGAGTTGACGCCCCAGCACGGTGGCCTGATTGAAGCGGCGGGCAATGTAACCATCGCACCAGTCAGAGATTGCCGCCAGGATAAAAATCGCCAGAGCGGTATCCCAGCGGGCGGTGTCGATCGCCCAAAGGATAAAGCCTGTGGAGACAAGGCGGCCCAGGCTCAGGATGTTTGGAATTGTCCAGATCGGCTCTTGAGTTGCTGTGGCCATGTGTGGTTCCACCAATGACTGAGTACGTTACGTGAAAAATTATCCGAAAGCCGTGAGCTGATCAGCCAAGAATTGGCAGACTTGGCTTACTGCCATCGCCCCGACCGCCACCCGGGCGTTTACGAGGCTTGCGAGGTGCTGGTTCTGGCCTGTCAGGCTCCGTCAGGGCGGATGCCACAAGGTCGTATCCGTCGGTGGATTCAATGAGGCAGGGAATCAGGTCGCCCGGGAGCAGGTTTTTGCCATGCACGATCACAATTCCGTCCACATCGGGCGCGTCTGCAAACGACCGGCCCAGCCACGACTTGGAAGACTTTCTCGACTCCGGATTCGGGCTGTCGATCAACACATCCAGTGTCTGGCCCACAAGTCGTCGATTTGAGGCTTCAGCGATCGGCTCCTGAGCGGCCATGAGTCGCTTTCGACGATCTTCTTTAACTGTGTCGTCAACACGGTTTGGAAGCAGGAATGCTGGAGTTCCGGGTTCGTCGGAATAGGTGAAAACTCCCATCCGTTCAAACTTCGTACGTTCGACAAAGTCTACCAGTTCGGCAAATTCGGCTTCCGTTTCGCCAGGAAACCCGACGATGAAAGTGGTTCGCAAGTGGAGGTTGGGAATGGATTCCCGCAATCGGCCAATGATCGACTCGGTTTGAGCTTTGGAGTGACGCCGATTCATCCGCCTGAGCATTTTGTCGTTGATATGCTGGAGCGGCATATCGAGGTAAGGGATAATTTTTTTGGACGACCCCAGAACCTTGTAAAGCTCGTCGGTGAAGAATTGGGGATAGCAATAAAGGATCCGAATCCAATGAATGCCTTCCACTTCGGTTTCGAGAGCCGTGAGCAGGTCAGCGAGTCGGGGCTGGCCGTAAAGGTCTACGCCGTAATAGGTCATGTCCTGGGCAACAAGAATCAGCTCTTTGACGCCGTCAGCGGCCAGTTCCTGAGCTTCTCGAACCACTTCTTCGATCGGTTTGGTCACGTGCTTGCCACGCATGCCGGGAATGGCGCAGAAGGTGCAAAGTCTGTCGCATCCTTCAGATACCTTCAAGTAAGCCAGGTGCCTTGGGGTAATTCTGAGGCGGGCGGTGTCTTCCTGAGCCCGGATCGGGGCGGGCTGGAACAAGGTTCTTTGTTCGTCGAGTCCACCGACGATTCTGTCGGCGGCTTTGGAAATTTCTTCACGTCCAAAGACACCCACCACCTGATCAATACCAGGCTCTTCTTCAAACAGTTTGTCTTTGTAACGTTCGGCCAGACAACCGGCTACGATGACGCCTTTCAGTTCACCAGCTTCTTTCTTTTCCACCATTTCGCGGATCACCATCATGGATTCCTGACGCGCGACGTCGATGAATCCACAGGTGTTCACAATCACAAGATCGTGTTCTTCGTGTTCAGGAACGAGCACGTAGCCGTCCTGAGCCAAGAGCCCGAGCATGCGTTCGGAATCGACTAAATTCTTGGCACATCCAAGACTTACAAACGAGAATGTGGCTTTCACACCACGAATCGAATCAGACATGCGAAGCCTTTGAGTCCTATGCCGAATGGGGGCGAATTTGTGTTCAGAAACTAGTCTAACAGGTTTGACTCAGATCATCCAATTATGATCAAAGCAAATGCGCATCATATTTATCTTGGAATCTGTCGTCTGGCCGTCATCAAATGACTGAAAATCAAAATTCGTAATCAATGGAACAACTACTTGATCTTTGGCGGTTCACTGTAAAAACACTGATCGCAATGGAGCGGTATTGTTTCACGATGTGACTGTTCTTTTCAGAAAGTCTTGATTCGAAGTCGTGAGCGATTTGCTTAACTGCGTATAATTGACTGAATTACAGAGACTTTAGGTATTCGATTACGTTGTGTCTCTGGTCGTCCGTCAGTTTGTCGCCAAAGGTGTGCCCCTGATTACTCAGGCCGAACTTGGACGCGTTAAAGATGGAGCGGGTTTGGAACGAATCCTGATATTTCGGCTGATCGGTTGGCGTCAGTCGTTTGACTTTCCAGCCCACTTTTTGCTGATCATAATTTTCAAAATCAGTGGTTGTTGGTCTGATGAATCGAGCAGGTCTTTGATCACTTTTCAGGAGGTCGTATAAAGTTGGAACCGAACCATTGTGAAGGTAAGGGGCAGTGGCCCAGACTCCATCAAGCGGAGGTGCCTGATAACCAAGTGGCACCGTTTTATCGACTTTGTGAACTTGCCCGAACCATGTCGAATTGTAGTAGTCGATTGACTTATCGCTCACTCCTTTGGCCCGCTCTGGGTCTGTGCCAATGATTGCAAGATCCACTACCTGATCCGGGTAACTTGAGTTCTCGCCGTAGGTTCCATGGCATTTCGAACAGTTTTGCTCGAAGATGTTTTTACCTTCAGCCGCTTTGGTTGGATCAATTTCAAATGGATATTTGGGAGCTTTAATGCTTCGGATGTAGGTCAAAAGATCTTTGAAGGCGGGCTCATAAGCTGAAAACTGATCTTCAGTCAATTCAGGCAGATAGAATTGCATGATACTTCTGGAGGATTCCCCAGGAGTGCGACCATCGAGATAAATGGTCGACTTTCGGGCGATATTCCACCATGCGGGAACGTCTTGTTCTGGAAGGTTCGCGCCGAGATTTATCGGAACAGTTCTGAAAGTCAGGTCAGGGTAACGAAGCCCGAACAGAACGATGGAGAGTTGGCCAGCGTTTACGGTTCCGCGAGTGGAATTGAGGTTAAATGTGAGGATGGGTAAAGTGCGATTCTCAGCACGAGTCATGGAGTTCAGGAAACTGACCATATCGAGCGTGGAGTTACCGAGTCCGACATAGCTTTTCCCACCAATTGAACCGCCATGGCAGAGCAGGCAGTCGATCTGAAGGCCTTTCATGCGACCGTCGCGAGTCCAGGCTGGACGCAGGCCCATGGGCAGATTGTTGTTTGGGAAAGGGGCAGGGTGGAGCCCAAAGCGAATTCGTGAACGTAGTTCAGGATCGTTATTCACCGAGGCGGCCAGAGTCTCATTCTGGAAGGCATCGGGAGGAATCGGCTTTGAGTTGGACTTTAATTTCTCCCAGGTTTCGCCTTTCCAGGCGGGCGAGAGAAAACTGCCGTGTTCAAGGATGTATTTCCCGCGGGCTATGGCGGCTTGATCTTCGTCTGATTTTTCAGTGCCCATGGTCGCAACAGGATGGAAAATAAGGGCTGAAAATAGCAGCCATGACGGAATCCATACGCTGACAATTGTGTTGGGACGCATCAAGCTGTTCCATCATTCTGGCGGTATGATCGTATTTTCCACTTTAAATATTCTAGGCAAATGTCAAGGAAATGCGATGACAGATTTGGCTGATTACCGAATTGGCAATCCAGGAAATCATCGAATGAAAAAAGTCCGGAATGATTTCGCATTCCAGACTTTCGTGGGTTCTTAGACTTTATCGAACCAGATCACTCACTGGAGTTTTTTCATTCGACGAGCCGATTTGATCGGATGGGCTGCTGCAGTGGGTGTAGTTATGGTCGTAATAGTGCCATCATAACTGATCGACTGGTAAACGGGATCGTGCGCTGAATACCATGCTCCCAATGCACTTATGCCATTCTTGCCAAGTCTTGTGACATCCAGTTTGAGACCTCTGGGCACAGGCCGTTTGCCGAAGGGTGTGAGTCTGGCTTGAAGTTTCGGCATGGCAGTATGCATTTCCATCCCAGCCATCGACTCGGTCATGCTGGTACCAACATTCCAGACGGAAACCTTACCGGCGTTTGGTCCAGAAGCTGGAGCGGTGATCAAATTGGCCATGTAACTGGGAACAGTCCCCGGGTCGAGATATCCTCCAGCGATATTGACGCCGGTTCTGCCTTTGCCAGGTGTTTGAAAATCAAAGATTTTGACCACAACAGGTCCTTCTGGAAGGGCAAGGCTGTAGCCATCGAGGCCGACAACAAGTGGAAGTCGGCCTTTACCGGCCCCAATTGCGAGGTCGTCAAAGTTATCGCCGTTGAAGTCGGCAGAGGCTATGGTCACCCCATTTGGAAATTTACCGGGCAGAGTGCCTTTGAGTTCTCTGTAGAAACTGCCATCTGCATGGAAGATGCGGACAAGGCTTTGGCCTGGCCCAACTTTGCCGACAATGATCTCGCCTTTTCCATCGTTGTCCACATCACCGATCGCCAAGCTCACACCTGATTTAGGATATTCAGGGAAGGGGTTGAACCGAGTCAGTTCCGTGAGTGTGACACCGTCATAAACGACCACTTCCGGTTTCAAGCCTTGGGTGGCAGGGCCAGCGACGATGTCCTGAGTCATGTCTGAAGTCAAAGCCCCTGAGGCTGTGGCCACTCCACCTTTCCAGAATTTAGGGAGTGGGTTCAGGCGACCGAGTGGCTGGCCATCTCCGCCTTGAACCAGAACTCCAGAGGATTCGCCAACGCCTGAACCTAACGCAACGCGGCGCTGGGTCTCATTTGGGCCAGAGATGACTGACATCATCATGCCCCCATCTTCATGCATCAGGATGTGGCAGTGGAACACATATTTGCCAGGAATCGGAGTGACCCGGAAGCGAATGACCACGTTTCCGCCAGCCGGGATATTCACGGTATCCCTAAGCGAAATATACGGATAAGTGCCAGCCCCAGATGTGCTGACAGCGGTTCCGTTTACAGACATAACGGCAAAATCGGTCTGGTGAATGTGGAACGGGTGGTCCACTCCAGATGTGTTGGTCAGCAGCCATTCCTCCACCTGTCCTGCCTGAATGGAAACCATCGGTCCATTCGGGAATGCGAAATCATTGATCAGGAATCCGCCTGTAGCAGGGGCACTGAAATTGAAATTCCGCTTCTGATCAATCACCAGATTTGGGTCATAAAGGTCTGGTGGTGAAGATGTTGCATTGAACACCGGCACAGGTTCCTGAGCCGCATCGCCAGTGACCGTAATGGTCATGATTGCGAATGGGGATGCAGCAGGAGCCTGTCGGGGAGTCAAATTATCGACAAGGTAATAAGTTCCCGGGGTGGTCGGTGCCGTCACAGCAAACGTGATACGGGCGCCGGGATCAAGGGCCATAATACCGTTTTTGACATAACCTGTAGGCAAGACTTGAGTATATTTGAGTGGAGAAGCACTTGTGTCGTTACCGTCGTAGCTGAGGACGGTGGATTGCCAGGCGTTTTTACCGTCAATATCTGTCACGCCCAAGTTAAACGAACCGTTGCGGACAGTGGCTCCGACGGTCCAGATTTGAGTCTCGCCCGGCTTCATGGTCATTGTCGGATTCAACTGGCCGTTTACATAGGGCTGCCACCCTCCAGTGACTGAATAGGTGCCAGTTTGAGCAGGGCTGGCCATCATGAGTCCATCTGCAGTCTGCTGCTTGTTTGCAATGGTCAGGGCCATAATTTTTTCGTCGTATTTGCCAAGATACTGTGGCCAGTTATCGAGCGGATCGCCAACCTGCATGAACCCGGCAAGACCTGCATAAACCTGGTCAGCGGAATATCCATGCTTGTGAACGTGGTACCAGCCCACGCCTGAGGGTTGGTAATCAGGAACCGAAATGGATGTTTGGTAGGATCCATCGGGATTCATGGCTCGATACACGTTATCGCTTGTTCCTAAAGGGCTTACAAGGTAACCGTGGCTATGAAAATTGACTTCAAGCTGATTCTCGGGAGGAGTTGGAGCCGAATTCTGGTCCGCCAGACTGTTGCTTATATTCAGGTTTAAAGTGTCGCCCTGCTGGAGCTTAAGCGTGACGCCCGGAAACTGGGCCGGAAGCACCGTTCCATCCGCCAGAGTGTATTGATACGCGGCAGCATAATTCGCAGGGTTGTATGGCCGGCCGCCAGGGGTGGGTGGAGCAGGGGCCACTGTGTTGGAATATAAAGGCTGATTGCCGTAAAGAATGGATTCGCCTGAACCAGGAATTCCAGCACGAACCATGTCTACGCTGGCAGTCAGGACCCCGTTGACGCTCTCAATCACTGGGGCCTGAATCAACGGGCCGTCACTGGTTGGAGGAACAATCACAACGGCTGGCTGGAGCCGATCTTCAAGGTTCATCCACTCCGTAAGATGGAGGCGTTTGGAGATTCGGGTGCCAGACCTGGTTGTTTTTGATGGCGAAAAACCTGACCTGCAGAGGATTTCAGGGATGTTAAGCATGCTAGGTTCTCCGGCTGATATGAGAGGAGGATGATCTGGCAAATTAGGGGTTTTTATAGTATGACGTCTTAAAGCAGCTTAACATATTAAGGTCGTAAATTGTTTGGAATCTAAAACACCTGATGCTTTGTAATGATGAGTGGTTATTAATCATTCATTTCCAAAAAAAACACCGACCTGAAATCAGGTCGGTGTTCGGTTAGTTCTACTCTAAAGCTTTATTGAATCACGCTTTTGCAAGAGAATTGACTTTGCCTGAATCGTTGGCTGGGGCTTTTTTATCAGCCTTGCCAAGCCAGGAGATCAGAACCGGGGTGGCGATGTAAATCGTACTATAAGTTCCGCTCAGGAAGCCGATCACAAGTGTGAACGAGAAGCCGTGAAGGCCCTCGCCACCGAAGAAGAAGATGATTGCCACGACTGTCCAGGCTGTGAGCGATGTCAGGATCGTTCGGCTCAGAGTCTGGTTCAGGGCATCATTCACAATCTTGGCGTTGATCACTTCCGACTTGCCTTTGATTTCACGAAGTCGGTCGAAGATCACGATGGTATCGTTGACCGAGAAGCCAATCAGGGTGAGGAAGGCGGCGATCATCGGGAGGTCAATCTTGAACTGTTCAATCATGAGCAGATTCGAAATGACCGGAATCTGGGCCAACCAGTATGTCAGGGCAACGGCACCAAGAGCGACGAGTACGTCGTGTACCAGAGCCAGAACCGCGGCGAAACCGTATGTCCAGGACTTAAACCGGAACCAGAGATAGGCTGCGATAATCAACCAGCTTGCGACTGTGGCAAAGATGGCCATCGTCTGTGTTTCGCCTGCAACTGTTCCACCGAAGTTGGAAAGTCGCTCGAACATCAAAGATGGGTCGTTTGCGACAGCGGTTGTCAAAGCGTCCAGCTTGGCTTTGACCTGAGCTTCAGGCAATGCCGTTTGGAGGACGAATTTGTCGCCAGCAAGGTCTGGCTGAGTCAGGGCTGCAGAGTCCGGATTCGTGATTGTGAACGACTTGTCCGGATTTTCCACTTTACCGCCGGATGCTGGATTGCTCAGAACATCGGTGAAAAGCTGGGCAATTCTGGAAGGCGATTGCTTGGCATTCAAAGATAGTTCATAAGTGGCGGATGTAGTCGTAGGAACTTCTTTAGGAGCGTCTTTAGTGGCTGCGGCGGCAGGTGTTGAGGCTGCAACAGGCTGACGTACGCCCACTTTCAAGGCCACCCGTGAGAGGGCTGCCCCGAAGGCATCGTTGACGGTTTTCTGGACATTTGCCAGATTCTCGTCGCTGGTCCGGATGTTGAAGCGGGTTCCAGCCTTCTCATTTTCAACATTCAGGGTTTCAATCGTGACGTCCGGGAGAACACTGGCTTTACTGCGAACGTAAGCCGTTCGCTTATCAATGTTTTGGCCGGAAACTTCTGAGGAATTATCGTCCAGACGGATCGTGACAAGGGTTCCGCCAGTGAAGTCGATGTTGAACATCGTTCCCTGAGAAATACGTGTGACGAAAGCCAGTAAGCCAACCCCAATCACTACAAGCGAGACCATCGCGGCAAGGCGACTCTTGCTGACGAAGTCGATCGATGTGCGGGACATGAATCGCATCATGTTGAGTTCTTTGATCAGGCCTTTGCCTACCATGAAGTCAAACATGACCCGTGAGAGATAAACCGCCGTGAAGAGATTCCAGACGAGACCGATGATCAGGGTCAGAGCGAAGCCTTTGATCTCTTCGGTACCGATCACGAACAACACAACGCCTGAGAGCACTGTGGTGATGTTGGCATCGAGAATTGTCGTCCAGGCTCGGTCGAAACCGTTTCTGACCTGTTCACGGAGCGATGCACCCTTGTCTTTCTCTTCACGCATCCGTTCAAAGATCAGAACGTTGGCGTCCACCGCCATACCAATTGTCAGCGAGAGACCCGCCAAGCCAGGCAGAGTGAATGTGGACGAGGTCAGGGCCATGAACCCGACCAGCAGGAAGAGGTTAAGCACCAGAGCGATCACGGCAATCACGCCGCTGATCCGGTAATAGATCACCATGAAAATCGGAACAACAATCATCGAAATCAGGATCGCACGGATCCCCTTGGCGATCGTATCCTGGCCCAGCGTGGGGCCGACTTTTTCTTCCAGCAGTGGAACAGGATTCAAAGTGGCTGGCAGACTGCCGGCATTGAGAATGCTCAGGAGGAAATTGACTTCACCAACCGGGAACCCGTTCTGACCGCCTTCAATGATCCCGCTGTCGGAAATCTCGGCGTTCAGGGAAGGTGCGCTGTTGACGTAATCGTCAAGCAGAATGGCAAGCCTGTATTTGAAATTCCCGCCCTCTTCTGGAAGGTGTTCGCGGGTGAGCCTGCCGAACTTGCTGGCGCCTCGGCGATTGAATGCAAATCCTACGGCAGGATTCAGACGACCGTCCTGAGTCATGTAGGCTCTGGCAAGATACTGGCCACTCACATCCTGAGTTTCAGGAGGAATCTGAACCAGTACGTATCGCTCAACGCGTCCCTGACCCAACGTTCGCTCGCGAACAATCGGAGTGTCTTTAGGTACAGTGGCAGCCTGGTCGGTCATATCCTTGACGGATTTGGCCTGGCTAGGGTCGAATCCGCCCATCTGACTCTTGTTCTTGGAGAGAACATAGCCTGTCAGGGTGCCTGAACCGGCATCGCCGCTGAGAACAATGCTGTTGGAGTCGTTCGAAACGACGGTCAATTCAGCTGTCTGGGTGATCCCGTCCAGAAAAACGTTCCAGCCAGCGAATTCATTCTTCCGCCAGCGGGCCTGAGGATCTTTCAGAGAACGGCCACTGGCCTGAACGTCTTTTCGATCCTTGAAGGTCAGGGTGTCTGCATATTTGACCCATGTGGTTTTTTTGTTGGGCCATTCGAGGAAGTTCGGCTTCATGGCCTCTCGAAGCAGGTCTTTTTCATGCTTGAGGGTGGCGAGAATGCGGAACTGGAGGAGACCCTGGTCGGTGATCGAACGCTTCGTGTTTTCGACATCTTCTGAAGTGGCTTCAGGATAGATGACTTCCACGCGATTCGAGCCGATCGCGCGAATCATGATGTCTTTCATGCCGTCAGGGTTGATCCGGCGCTTGATGGCCGAGATCAGTTCGTTGACATCGATATTTGTCTTTTGCTTGGCTGAATCGATTTCATAAACAAGAATCGTCCCGCCCGACAGGTCGATCCCCTTTTTTAAGCCCTTTGAGCCAATAATGGCCAGGGGAATCAACACCGAGGCCGCAATAAGCCCCAGAACGTACCCGACGGATCTCTGTTTGGACGACATGGGGGGACTCTATCTCCTGAACATTGATTGGCGATTGGTTTTCCTGAACCTCTCGCCTGATTCCATCAAGATGGTTCGTCGTCACGCAGGACACGGGCGACGCTTCGCACATTAAACTGCACTCGAACGGCAGGATCGTCACTGATCCTGACAGTCACACGCTCTTGCTTCTCGTCAACAGCCACAACGGTACCGTAAATACCACCTGTGGTCAGCACACGATCATTTTTCTTGAGACTGACGAGCATATTTCGACGCTCACGCTCAAGCCGCTTCTGAGGTAAGCCAACGATCAGGAAGTAGTAAACCACAACCAGGCCAACCATCATCACAAGCGGCAAAATTTTGCTCATTCCACCTTCCGCAGGCGGGACTTGAGCAATCAGGAGCAGGATGGATTCAGTGGTTGACAATTGGGTACGTTCCTTGAAGTTGCGTGAGAGAATGGCGTAATGTAGCAGTCAGGGGGCCCATTTGGCAAGTAAATCCCGAGAAAATGCCAAGTATCGCCCTTCCATGATTGCAAAACGGACATGTTCCATCAATCTTTGGAGGAAAGTCAGGTTGTGGATTGTCGCCAGAATCGGACCTGTCATCTCGCCTGACATGAACATGTGGCGCAGAAACGCACGACTGTATTGGCGGCAAGCGATGCACGGGCAACTCTCTTCCAAAGGACGAGGATCGAGTTTGTGGACCGCATTACGAAGTCGAACGGTGCCCTCGAAAGTCATGCACGAGGCGTTTCGACCGTTGCGAGTCGGCCAGACGCAGTCAAACATGTCAATTCCATGTTCGATAGCAATCAGCAGATCTTCCGGACGGCCCACGCCCATCAAATATCGAGGCTTGTTCAAAGGCAGTTTGGGTGTGGAAACTTTCAGAGCCTCATGAACATGCTCGCGGTCTTCGCCCACGCTGACTCCGCCCACGGCATAGCCTGGAAAGTCCATCGCCACAAGCTCTTCGGCACATTGCTCGCGAAGATCTTTGTGGGAGGCTCCCTGAGTGATCGCAAACAAGGCCTGATCGGGCCTCTGGTGGGCATCCCGGCACCGGCGGGCCCAGCGGATGGTGCGCTCGACGGCCTCTGCAATTGTTTTTTTATCGGCAGGTAGTTTCGGGCAATGGTCGAGACACATGGCCACGTCTGCACCCAGATTTTGCTGGATCGACATCGCTGTTTCCGGAGTCAGGTCAAACCGCCGTCCGTCGATGTGCGACGAAAAGACCACGCCTTTTTCGCTCATTTTGCAGCGGTCGGCGAGGCTGAAGACCTGGAAACCGCCTGAGTCGGTCAGGATCGGCCGATCCCATGACATGAACGCATGAAGGCCGCCCAGTTTGGCGACCGTCTCATCGCCTGGCCTTAAGGCAAGGTGATAGGTGTTGGCGAGGATCATCTCCGCGCCTGTGGATCTAACTTGATCTGATAGAAGGCCTTTGATTGTGCCTTGGGTACCGACCGGCATGAAGGCCGGGGTGTTGACCGTTCCGTGAGTGAGTGTCAACAAACCGACCCGGGCGGAACAGCCCGGGTCAGTTGCACGTATCGACATTTCTAATGCGTTTGCCACTGGATGGATATCAGTCGTTACGCAGTTTGATATTCAATGTGGTCAGCTTCTCGCGAACCTCGTTCAGGGAAGTCACACCGAAGTTCTTGCATTCCATGAGCTTGTCGCCAGTTAGAGCAACAAGTTCGCCCAATGTATTGATATTGAGCTTGGTCATACACTTTCGGGCTCGCACAGAGAGATTGAGCACGCTCAGAGGTTGACTGAGCAGGGCTTTTTCTTCTGGCGAAACTTCTTCCTGAGCTTCCACCTGACGTTCGATGGCGGTCTTCGGAGCTTCCAGGGCCATTCCCAGACGAAGCTTCTTGGACTGCATCATTTCCTTGATCTCATTCAGCGATGTTTCGCCGAAGTTTTTCGAGGAAAGCAGAGCGATTTCGGTGATCCGTGTAAGATCGCCGAGCGTCCGAATATTCATCTTACGCAGGCAGTTACGGCTTCTGACAGAAAGTTCGAAGTCGGTCACGGGCGTTCCGAAGACACTGATGGTGGCTTGCAGATCGCGTTCGGCACCGTCGTCAATCACTTCGCTCAGGCTGGCCAGACAATCACGTAGAAACAGTTTGGCTCGCTGGTGGCTTGGAAGGATCGAAAGAACCTGACGATAGCATTTTTCAGCTTCGCGGAACTTCTTCTCATCTTCGTACATCACGCCAAGATTGATCAGTGCCGACACCGGTACCGGTGGACGCTGAATGCACTGGCGATAGTATTCCATGGCCCGGTCGTCGTTGCCGAACAGATCGTTGATGTAAGCCAGTTCAAAGAGGGCACCGGTGTGATACCGGTCCATTTGAATCGACTTTTCAAGATCCTCAGCGGCGGCTTTGAGATCTCCGCCCAAGGCGAGCAGGCTACCCTTCTGGAAGAAATATTCGGCTGTTTCCAGGCCGGCCATGCTCTCCAGAATTTCCTTGGCCTTGTCCACAGAACCCATTCTACGGTAGCAACCAGCCTCGTGGAGACGGGAGTTACGTACGTCGAATTCGGCACTTGCGGAAGCGATAAATGCCTCGGCGGCTTCTCTCCAGCGTTGCTGATTTTCCAGAGCGATGCCCCGGAAATAACAGACGAGCCCTGATTTTTTGTCTGTCACCTGATTCAGGCTTTCCAAGGCGTGGCTGTGCTGACCCATAAGCACGTGTGCCACACCAAGACGCTGCAGTGCGTCGTCGGTGACTTTGCCCTGAATGCGATCGCGAATCGTTGAGATTGCGTCACGAAGTGTCGCGTACCTTGAAGGGTCACGCGATAGGGCTTCTTTTAAGTCCGCGACCGTATTCTGGTCAAACGGACTACGATCCAAAAGGGTGCGAACGTCGCTTGTGAATTGTTCAACCATGTCCCTGGCCTTGCCCAGCCGGATTGATACATCAAGACCACACAACGTGCGGACCTTCCGAACGTGGAAGTATACCATCGGATTCACAAAAAGCCCAGAACTATTTTTGGACTGTTCGCTTGTCACATCTCTCCAACACCTGTTTTAACCGTTTCTCACCGATGGCTGACCACTCCCTGTAATCATTCCGTAACTCATGTCAGAATCTGGATTCAACCGCCATGTAATTCTCGTAAACTTCATTTTAGTATTGACCTTGGAACATCGGGTTGGGAAAATTTGGTCCATCACTGTTTACTATGAAACGCTCAGGCTGGACATCACGACTTCCATGATCTGCCTAAAAAATCATTCCAATAAAAACTATGTGCCTGCCATCCTGATCGCAGCGATTTGCTTTAGCCTTCTCACTGGAATGATCCAGAAAACGGCTCTCGCTCAATCGAATTCCGCTCCAGCGTTACCCGATCTGGGCACTCAACGAGTCTATCTGATCGGGAATCCAGCCGGCATCGACGCGCAGAAAATCAACGACGAAATTGGCAGGGTCGAACGCACCAGCCGTCAGAAATACTATGTGGTCGTTGTTCGAAATGCTGGAAAGGGGGCCAACTCTGCTCGCGATTTCATGGACTTGATGGGTCCTCGGTGGGTCAAACAATCCGCTTCCAAAGGCATCCCGTTTGACACGAAGCGTGGAGTGGTGATTCTCGTGGATCTGGAAAACCGTAAGATTGTCATGCACGGTGGAACAGAACTCAGGCAGGATTATGACTTTCGCGACCCTTATCTTGATCGCGAACTGATCGTGCCTCACTTCAGGCCTCTCGCTCAAAAAGGCGACATGACCAGAGCCATCTCTGAGCTGATCGTCCAGACAGACCGCTGGGTCGCTTCCAAAGGGATTACCGGTCCTGCTGAAAAATCACCCGTCGATCAACAAGCGAAAAGCACCTCACAAATTCCGCCTCAGTTCCCAACATCCTTTTGGACCAAAACCAAGTTGACAGGCTTTGTGGTGCTGATTCTGGTGGTGGTAGGGGCGGTTGTCGGCGTAAAGTTGAAACGCAGGAAGCGATATCGCGATTCCGTGATGGTCCAATTTCAGGAATATCGTTCCAAGACCGTGACCTTGATGGAGAGGCTCGACGAGCTTCGCAAGCAACATTCCAATCTGTTATCACAAGATCCGACCTTCAAACAGCCGCTGGCAGGCAAAACCCTGGCCGTTTATGAAGGGCTTGGAATAGAGCTCAACTCTCTGTGGGATAGATGGTTGTCTCTTATGGATGTGTGGGAGCGAGCCAACAAGCTTGTGAAATCATCGCGTTCCTACGACACAAAACAGATCAACCAGGCCAAGAATTTGCTCGACCAGGAAGGAAAGTTTGACGGGATCGAGGAGCGTGTTGAAAGTTGTGCAAAGCAGCTTCTGGATCTTTCTCAGGCTCATGTCACTGCCGCTCAAAAGCGGTTGGATGTGATCGCTCAACTGGCAGGACTTCAAAAGCAATTGGAGCTGGTTACGCAGTCAGGGATTTCTGTAAGGCCCTACGAAACAACGCTTAACCCGGTTGATGAACTGGTGCGGCGGGCTGAGATGGCGGCTGTAGATGACCCAATCGAATCTGTGGAGACTTTGGACGAAGCCCTTGCCACGATCGACAAATTGTCAAAAACCGTTAACGAAGTTTTGACTCTTCTGGAGCGTTCCAAGCAGTTGGAAACCCGGTTACAGGCTTTATCAAATGAAGTCTCGGAGTTGCGCAGGTCAGGTTATAAGTTGACAGAACGCGAGGCGAATCCAGACCTGAAGGTCGAGAAAATTCGTCACTTGCTCGAGATGATGCAAGTCAGTCTTCAGCGAGCAGAAACAAATTCCGCGACAAAGTCTTTGGAAGATGCTGAGGCCACGGCAGAGAAGGCTCAGTCGGATGTGAAGCGATTCGTGGATGCCAAGGCTGAGTGTCCGAAACGGATTCTGGAGGGGAACGAAGAGCTGGCGAAACTTGAGGTACGAATCCATGAAACAGGGCCTTTGATTAATGAGCTGAATCAGAGCTTTGCGTTCGGTTCTTTTGAATCTGTGGCGGACAATATTGAGCAGGCGAACGACCTTGAAAAATCGGCAAGGAGTCTGTTGGAAAAGTCTTTGGTGGAATCGGCTGAAGCGAATCAGAACTATCTCTCTGCTCTTGAAAGTGCGAACAAGGCGAGCGAGATGGTCGGTCGGGCGAACGAAGCCTTGACGGCTTTGGTGAACCGGCACGGCGAGTTAATGGAGCTGTCGAATTCGACCAAGTCAGGTCTACGTGAACTGGATTTGAAAACTCGCGAGCTTCAGGAGCGATATCAGGCGAATTCGCAAGTGATTGGGGCTGAGGCCCGTAACTCGTTTGACCACCTGATTCAGCTGATTGTTCAGATCTCAAATGGGATGCGTGCAGGGAAGCCTGACTGGGTTCAGTTGGATCGTCAATTTCAAGCGGCAGTCAAGGGGCTTGAGCTGGCGAAAAGTCAGGCAGAGGAAGATATTGAAGGTGGGCGGAAGCTGACTCAACGATATCAGGAAGTGCGTCAGCGGGAGCGTTATGTCGGCCAGCTCTTACAGATGGAGAACAAGGACCGGCCGCCGGCCAATCAGCGATATCTGCAGGCGAATGAATTGATCCGCCGGTTTGAGAACAGCAATGAGCTTGATCCCACGGATTGGGACAGTCGTCTGAGGTGGGTGGAGGAAGTGGCTGAGAATCTGGATCGCGCTGAGGAGCTGGCCAATCAAGACATCAATCTTGCCAACGGTGCAGTGGCTGAGATTCAGGCGGCCGCAAACTCGATCCGCAAAGTGCAAGCCTTTCACAGCTCGGGCATTTCGGCAAATTTAAGTGCCTCGGAAAATCTTCTGGCTCAGGCGCAGAACATGCTTTCCGCGCAGAACTATGAAGCGGCGATTGAAGCAGCCCAGCAGGCAGAGCATTCGGCTTCAGTGGCTTGGAATCAGGCCCAGCATGAGGCCAGGCGACGCCAGATGCAGGCAGATCGGTCGGTTGTCATGGGCGACCCGTCCATCTTGATCGGTACAATTGAAGCTGCAAGGAGAGCCGCCGAGCAGTGGAGCAGGTCGGCTGGGAATGCCGGTGGGAGTAACAACCAAGGCTGGTCCTCAGACAACAGTTCAAGCTCGTGGGGTGAACGTGATTCCAGTGGCGGCGGATCAACGTCGTCGGAATCGAGCTGGTAAACAGACGAATCGAAATGTCATGTAAAAAGCCCTGCAAATCTGTAACGACTTGCAGGGCTTAAGTTATAATCGATCTTAGTTCGGCAGAATCACCATTGAATCTTACCGATGACGACATTATTGATCATGATCGTACCGTCAGGGATCACGGTGCCTGGGGCGATGTTGCAGTGGTCGAGCAAAACTTTATTGCCGATTTTGACATTATCGCCAACAGTTGAGCGGAAGACCACGGAGACGGATCCAACGCTGACGTTATTACCAATCACGGTGACATCGTTTGGATCAGCATTTGGGATATCAGGGCCACCGTGAACCAATGTATGGAAGCCTAGTTTGAGGCCATTTCCGACAGTGATTCCCGTGTGCTCAAGAGCATGGAACGTGATGCGATTATGGAACTTCCGGATCTTGCCGATGATGAAAGAATAACCTTCGTCAGCGCGGATCGAATTTCCATAGCCAAGGACTTTTTCAAGTGCCACAATGCTGTTGGCGAGTGTGGCTTTGCCAATAATGCGGTTGCGGAAAGCCGCGAAAGGCTTTGACGTCCCGTGGGTTGTCGGAATGGTTTGGCCTTCGTTGAATTCAACGCTGGGATTCGCACCAATTCCATGAACCAGTCTTGGACTTGTGTAATAAATGCCAGCGTAACCACTTGCCAAGGCATGGTTAACGTGTAGAACTCCATTGACAAAGTCAACGTCGCCCTGACTCATTTGCACCACTTTACCGAGCGAAATGTCGTCCGCTTCTGCCTGGGTTTGAACAAAGACACCCGGGAGAACTTTCATACCAGTGCGTAGAACCACTCCTGGTCCAACTTTGGCCATGGCAGAAACGAAAGAGCCTTGCTGAATCGTCGCTTTGTCAATGACGGAGTTGAAACTCACGAAAGTTGGGTGAGCAGCATCTCCACCGATTGTGGCAGGACCGATCACTGTGACTCCGTGTGCCAAGGCGACATTATCGCCGATCACCACATTGCCCCTACGGGCGTCAATGGTGACGTTGTCCTGGAGATTTGTACCTTCGCCGATGAGTATCCTGTTTCGGCCGGAAACCAAATTGGTGAATGGAGCGATGTAGCTTTCGCCCTTGATACCCACGCTGCGAACATGATCAATGCTCGTCGTTGGATCAATGAATGTCGCGGTTTCTACAGGTGCACCTTTAGGCACAACCGGGCTCTGGCGATTGCCGAGAGAAAAATAGCCAGAGGGCAAAACGGCAGGTCTGACTGGCATCGTGGCCGTCATCACAACCTTGTCTTCAAGGCTTTCAATCACTAGATTAGCGGATTTCCGACGAGTCATGCGGCTATGATTTGCCATTTTTAGTTTTTCTTGTTGAGCTGTACGGATCACTTATGAACTAGGCGGATCAGACTTCGAAGTATAAAATACGTCGCATCTTTTCTAAAGTCAATAAGCCTCCCAAATTTCCTATTTTTACAAAGTGAAGCGTTGGCTTCGAATCATATGCACTCAAATCTGATTCGTTCCAAAATCCATCGGTTATGAATCTACAAACCGACAATTTTGATTAAGGACCAGGCCGAAAAAAACTTCCCGTTTTTAAAACCAATTAACCGGGGCTAGCGCCAAGACCGGCTAGATAAGAAGGCGATAGCCATCGGTTTCTTGGTTTGAACCTAGCCGCCGGGCGCTAGCCCCCGGTTCGCAGAAGACAAATAACCGGGGTGTTTGAACCTAGCCGCCGGGCGCTAGCCCCCGGTTCGCAGAAGATAAATAACCGGGGCTAACGCCAACTCCGGCTAGATATAAGCCACGTTGTGCTTGGCTTACGATTGGCCTAAAAAGCGGAAGTTATTTTCTGACCGTTCCTAAAGTCTGGAGGGCACTTAACGATTATCTGGTTTCATGACGAAATCAATCTTCCAATTTCGGCCACTCGTTTTTGCAGACCCGCGCGACCATCTGGCTGACTGACAATCGCTCGCCATTTGGCTGGGAGAAAGCTGGTGGACGTGCATTCCAGAACGGCTGAAATCTCCTGCTTCTCCTTTTGGAGACCCTCCGCAGCCGGGATGAAATCGGCCAGAGCCTGATTCAATTCCTCAGGTGTAATCTGGTCATGGCCAGCCACGATCGACAAACGACGGGCGGCAAGCACCACACTTTCAATATCAGCACCGCTCAGGCCTCTGCCGGAGAGGACTTCCGGTAAAGCATCCGCAGCGATCGGCACCTTATTTTTCTTCGACATCGAAAGAAACATGCTCCGCGTTTCATCTTCTGTCTGAGGGGCAAACAAGGGCAGGTGTACCTCGGCCCGGCCCTGACGCTTGAGGTCGATCGGGAGCAGGTCAGGGCGGCTCGTCATGAGCATCCAGATCAATTTTCCGCGATAACGCGTATCACCCATCTGTGCGGCCAACATCGAGAAAACACGCGAGGATGTTCCTGAATCACCATCAGCCTGCCTGTTCCCCAACGCGGCATCAGCCTCGTCAATCACCACCACGACGGGGCCCATCGCTCGCAAGACAGTCAGAATCCGCTCAAGATTCCCCTCGGTCTCGCCCACATATTTCGATCGGAAATTGAGAAGCTTCACGCACGGAATACCGACGGAACCGGCAAAGCACTCGGCCAGAAATGTTTTGCCCGTACCCACCGGCCCGCAGATCAAATAGCCCATGGGGGCAGCTTCCAGATGACCTTCAAGCACAATTCTGGCATCGGCTTCGAGACGCTTGCGAACGGCATCGTTACCCACGAACCGTTCAAGCGTGTGTGGTGGCTCGACAAATTCAATCAAGCCGCGTAACTGCCGCTCAATCAAGGTTTTCTTAAGCTGTTTTAGGGACTCGGCATCGAGCTTCTTGCCTGCCTGATGGGCCCTCGCCAAAAGTCGTTCCAGGCTCACCAGATTCAGTCCACTGGTCTGATCTGAAAGCTGATCAGCTGTAAATTCTGCCAGATTGCCTGAGATTTGATCCTGTTCGTCGTACCAACGAATATATTGGGCCCGTTCCGAATTGTCTGGCATCGGGACTGCCAGGGCCGCGACATGTGCACTGGCCACAAGCCGGTCGTTTAGCTCGGTGATCGGATCCGCGATCAGGCAGATTGCGATTTTCTCTTGCTTGATATAAGGATTGGCGGCCCAGGAGAGGAGCTGAACAAGATTGGCAGCCTGAGGGCCTCCTCCACGAATCAGGTCGGCAGAAGGGGCGATGTATTGGGCATATTCAAAGATCACCCCCAGGCTCATGTCGGCGGCCGAGCCTTCGTGGATCATGATCTGAGTGATCAGCCGGTCGATCAACTTAAGGACCGTTTCCGGGTCGCGAGGCCAGGTCTTGAATTCGCCCCAGAGCGGCTCCAGTCGCTGGATCATCTTGCGACGTCGTTCGGCATCAGATCCAGTGTAAACATCCAGCCCGTGGCTGAGGTCGAACCTGAGAACCACGTCATATTTGGCAAACATCCAGGTGGCCAGATACCGCGAAAGGCTTCCGAATTCTCGTCCGTTGCCCTGATCCATCAAGTCATGCACATTGCCGTGAAGCACGAAAAGCCGAGTGGTGTTCGACCTATGCAACTCCTGAAATTCACGAACCCATCCGGGAGCCGTATAAGCGGACGTTTCTGCAACAGGATGGATCATGATATTTTCAGGAGTGTTTGACATAAGTGTATATCCAAAAGGTCTTTTAAGATCAAAGACCGACTTCAGGTAGAGGCTCAAGGGCCTTTGGCTGCTGCTGTGTCACTGAAGGCTTGCTGGAGGCTGTTTCAGGAGTGACAAGGCCGGCTTCGCGCTCGAACTGCTTAAGCGCATCTTCGGCCATCGACTTTTCGATCGCCATTTCGTGTTTGACGGTATCCACACCTTCAGAGGAAAGATCAGCGGCGACGCGAACTCTGGCCCTGTTTTTGTCGATTTTGTCCTGGATCATCGACTCAGCCTGACCGAAGTCGGTGGTCAAGTTGAAGTCAAACTGATGAGCCAGTTCCGAGAGTTCCGACTCTGCTTTGGACATCTTCAGATCGGCATCGTATTTTGCGATCTTGTTTTTGACATCTTCGAGCTTCTTCACAGCATGTTTGATCTTGAGAAGATTGTTGCTGTAGGCGGTTTCGTGAAGTTCGAGTTGTTTTTGATTTTCCTGAAGGTCGTTTTTGGCTCGCTGTAAGTCCATGGCCAGTTTACCGGCCCCGTCGCGATCACCGGAGGTCAGATAGGCTTTGATTTTGGCTTCCAGCAGGGCGATGTGTTTTTGCTGGTCCGTGACTTGTCGGCCGACCCGTTCGACAAGGGCACGATACTGGGCGAGCCCTTCACGGCCACTTTTCAGCTCTTCCACAGAGCGATCATACTCATATTGCATTTCCGCGATCGGATCGGAGCCGCGGATGGAGTTGGCCAATTTGTTAAGCTGGGCTTTGAATGAACGCCAGATTTTGCCGATGATCATGATTGCTCGCCTTCTGCGAATCGAGGTTGAATTGAGAACGATTCCACAACTCAATGCTCTGATAATAGTCAAAGCTAGCGAAGCATTCCAGAACCGGATAGAGAGAATCATGACCTTTACGCCAGAACGATTGTGTAATGAGACAGATTATCTGGCATGAACCCATTCATTTCTGAGTCACGACTCGCCAAAGTCGTGATTTGAATGTTAGGCTAAAGGCTTGGATCGAGAATTGCTCTCGCCACAAGTTTTCGGAAAAAACGACTAGTCTGGGCGGACAGATGCGAATCATTGCTGGCGAACGAAAAGGATTCAAGCTGGAAGGCCCGATGGACAAGTCTATCAGGCCCACGAGTGACCTCAGGCGAGAGGCGATCTTTAACCTGCTTGGTCCGTTGATCGAAGACGAACTTTTTTTCGACATCTTTGCCGGAACCGGCGCGATGGGCCTGGAGGCCCTGAGCAGGGGTGCCAAGTCGACTATCCATGTGGAGATGGGCAAAAAGGCTCAGGACCTGATCCGCCGAAACATCGCCCACGTGCGGTATCAGGATAAAGCCAAAGTCATTCCGACAAACGCTTATCGCTGGATCGAGTGCCATCGGCCCAAGGAGCCAGGGATTTATTTTCTGGACCCACCGTTTCCTGAATACGAAATGCACCCCCAGCGGTTTTCAAAGTATTTGCAGACTTTGATGGAACGCGTGGTGGAAGGCTCGGTGATTATTGTGGAATCGCGCTGGAAGATGAACCCGGAAGTCTTGCCTGATTATGACAGTTGGTATCTCCGCAAATATGGCGAAACCCGCGTGGCCTACTGGGGCTTGGTCGATGAAGAGCCTGAAGACGAATATGATGATGACGACGAGTTTGAAGACGATGATGAACTGAACGAAGTGGATCTGGAATCAGAAGATGAAGATGGTTCCATAAGCTGAACCGGCTTCATGGGTGACTCAACTGGGCGGATTCGGATCGAAGAGAAGGTTTTATCGAATCATGTACGTTCTCGACCAATGGCCTGACGACGAAACGAACCCGAAACGGAAATTTGCCAAATCGGTCGTGGAGCATCTGCGAGCCGCCGGTTTTGAAGGACTTTATGCAGGCGGATGCGTGCGAGACATGCTTTTGGGCATCGAACCTTCAGACTATGACGTGGCCACCAATGCCTTGCCCGACCAGGTAAGGGGCCTGTTTCGAAGGTCTCTGGCTGTAGGGGCCAGTTTTGGTGTGATTGTGGTGCAGGGAAGCCCTGAGTCGGGCGATATCGAGGTGGCTACGTTTCGCTCAGATGGCCAATATCTCGACGGACGAAGGCCTGAATCCGTGCGCTTCAGTACGGCCATTGAGGACGCTCAACGTCGCGATTTCACGATCAATGGGATGTTTTACGACCCCATCGAAAAACGTCTGATCGACTATGTCGGTGGTCGCGAGGACTTGAAAAACGGCTTCTTGAGAGCCATCGGAAACCCTCTGGAACGATTCACAGAGGACAAGCTCCGCCTCATGCGTGCCGTCCGCTTTGCCGCCCGGTTTGGGCTCAGGATCGACCCTGAGACATTGACGGCCGTGAAGTCGATGGCGAGCGACGTGACCACCGTTTCCGTCGAGCGGATCGCGCAAGAATTACGCAAGATGCTGCCCGGCAAGGGCCGAGTGGCGGGCATGAACCTTCTGCGTGAAACAGGCTTGATGCAAGCGATTATGCCAGAGGCATTAAGGATGGTTGGACTTGTACAACACAAACCGGCTCAGCCGGATGCCGACCTTTGGGATCATAGTCTGGCCGTGATGGATTATTTGCCAGGCAAGCCAAGTTTCCCACTGGCATTAGCCGCATTTCTGCACGATATCGGCAAGCCGGAATCGGAGCGGGTCGAGAATGGGAAGCGAACCTTTTACGGGCACGAGACATACGGCAAGGTGATTGCAAGCGAAATTTGTGGCAGGCTGAAGCTTTCCACGAACGAGATTCAGAGGGTGACCTGGCTGGTGGAATATCATCAGTACCTTGGTTCGCCGATGAAGCTGCGAGAATCCAAGCTAAAGCGGATGCTTGCCGAGCCAGGGATCGACGAACTTCTCGACCTTCATGAAGCCGATGCCCGGGCCAGCACTGGCGACGTCAGTCAGGTGGAATATTGTCGATATTATTTGAAGGAAGAGCCACAGGGGCCGATCAATCCGCCGATGTTGTTTACAGGACACGACTTCGCCCGTCTGGGGGTGAAGCCAGGCCCGATCTTTAAAACGATTCTCGACAAAGTTCGCGAAGCCCAGCTTGAGCGCAAAATCGACAGCAAACGCGAAGCGATTCAGCTCGCCGTTGAGCTATGTGCCGAAGAAGGCGTAGCGATTGTCTAGCCGGTCTTGCCGCTAGCCCCGGTTGGTATTGAATCGGATCCAAACAGCGATCCATAATGTACAAAGGGACAAGAGGTTATGTAGGCCATGTCCCCTGACATAGCGGGCTTTGAATTTGACTTGAAAAACAGCGTAAACATCTTGTGGG
>Ga0208720_1000016_pt1 | contig 48040 bp, 35 predicted proteins | sample LakMenEpi20Apr10_FD_150716 | JGI IMG/M metagenome (GOLD analysis project Ga0208720, IMG submission 150716) | Freshwater microbial communities from Lake Mendota, WI - 20APR2010 deep hole epilimnion (SPAdes) | ecosystem: Environmental > Aquatic > Freshwater > Lake > Epilimnion/Euphotic zone ...
TGTGAACTGCTGAGACTTCCGCTCATAACGGTCCTAACGTGTTTTTCCTGTGAAATCTCCCGCTTTTGATTGGCTTGGGGCTTGGCGAGCGAGCGAATTTCAGATTAGACTGTATAGATCTCGTCCTCATAAAGTCTCTCCTCAGCATCTCATGGAATCGCACCGATATGAAGACTCTGGTCATTGCCCGGGCCACGTTCAAAGAAGCCATCCGTCAGCCGGCGTTTTATGTACTGATCTTTCTGGCTTCGTTCTACCTTTTCTGGTCGATTTTCGTGTCGTATTTCACCTTTGGTGAAGACATCAAAATGTACAAAGACACTGGCCTGACCACCATATCGTTCGTCTGCCTGCTCCTCTCCCTGCTCACAGCCAGCTCCACTGTGGCTGACGAAATCGAAGGTAAGACAGCAATCACCCTGCTCTCAAAACCAATCAATCGTCGCCAGTTCCTGCTGGGCAAATACTTCGGCATCGAAGCCGCAGTTTTTCTCATGCTGATCATTCTCGGCATCATGTTCGGATCCGGCGTCTGGTACAAATACGCTTACGACCTTCGCGAAACGTCCGGTGGTGAAGTGATCGCTGCCAAACGTTTGGGCCAGGTCTTTCAAGTCCTTCCAGGTCTTGCACTTGTGTTTTTTGAAGTCAGCCTGCTGACAGCCATCAGCGTGGCCATTTCCACCCGTTTGCCAATTCTTGTGAACATGGTGCTCTGCATCACCGTATTCTTCCTTGGGCACTTGACCCCAGTTCTGGTCAAAGCCACCGGTGGAGACACAGCGAACGATCTCGTTCAGTTCATGGCACGCCTCTTCGAATTCGTCCTGCCATCACTGGAGTTTTTCAACGCGGGCCCGTCGATCGCCACAGGTGCCATGATCCCCTGGACCGAGTATGTCCTCCCGGCCATGATCTACTGCGTCATGTATTCCGCAGTCGCTCTTTGCTTCGCTTTCATCCTGTTTGAGGATCGCGACCTGGCCTGATTCTGCTTGAGCCTGCACGGATGAGGTTCCAGTGTCCACTTTCCCGGATCGGAGACCTCCGCTCGTGAACGATTCCCTGAACAACCTAATCCGTGGCCTGCGTAAGACTTACAAAGGCACTATCTGGAAGCTCGGTCTCTGGACACTGATTGCTGTTTCGGCAGAATCCGTTGTCGTTGACCTGGCTTCCCAATTTTTCCAGCTTTCGGCGATCGGTGAAGTCCGCCAGCAAATTTTGCTTGCGCCCCGTTTTCTGGGCGTCCAATCGCCGGTGAACACGGTTGGCCCACTCCTTCTGAAAATCGGTAGTCTGGCCATATTTTGTCTGGCATTCAGGGTTTGGGTCTGCCAAAGACGGTATCGGCAGACAGAACGTATCTCGGGATCGATCTCTAAAGAGCTTCGAACCAGGCTCTTTAGAGAGTCGCACAGGACAAGCGGAACTCTGATCACTCCAGAGTCTGCTCAGCAAACCATCCAACTGATTCAAAACGACAGTGTCCATTACGGGCGACTCGTGGCCAGTCAGCTGAGCGATTCCATGCTGGCCATGGCCCGGATTTTTGCTGGCTTCTGGATGATTGCGATGATCCGTTGGGACTGGGCATTGATCCTTGCCTCAGGCTCGATTTTGGTCTGGGCTGCAAACCGCCAGTCTCTCAAAACAAATCTTGAACAGGCAAACGAAACGGCTCTGGAGAATGAAAAACTTCGTAAGTCGTTTCAAGAGGAAATTCGTGAGGCCTATCAATCTCGGTCCATTGGGTCGGAGATCGGCAACAGTCGCCCTTCAGACCTTTGGATCAGCCGCTGGGGCGATTGGGATCAATCATCTTCAGCCTCGGTTTTCTCGATCTACCAAACCTCGAACTGGGCAAAACTTTCCGTCATTTCGCTCATGATTTTCTCGATTAGCCTTCGGACAGCCTCTGAACCTGTTTCACCAGAATCCATGATGGCTTTGCTTTGTTTAGGCTGTGCTGGGCTGGTCTTACTCAGCCTCAGTCGGGATCAGAATCAGAAATCAGACGATACAACGGCCACGATCGCCTCCGTCTATCATGCCTTAAGTTCCTCCGTGAGACTCTGGGATCTAAGCGACGCCGTGGCCATGCAGCCGTGCCGGTCGAGCGTACGTATCGAAGAGCTGCCTCTGGGACTTGGGCCTGAGGATCCGCGATCGCAAATCCTGCTCAGCGCCAACGTTCCAGCCCGCAAGGTCACGGCCATCGTTTGCCCTGATGTTTCGCAAAGGCGCAAGCTCATGCGGATGATTGCCCGCTGGGAAGATCCTTCTTCAGGCAGGGTACTTGTGGACGGAGTCGATCTGCGAAGCTGCACAAATGCATCGACCCGTCTCCAGATCGGTACCATTCGATCCGACTCGTATGTCAACAACGGCACAATTCTTCAGAACATCACTCTGAACGACCCGCGTGGAAACCTGCTCAACGCCATCGAAGCTGCCAAAGAAGTTCACGCCCATCGGATGATCCAGCGGATGCCTGAAGGCTATCAGACGGAAATCGACTTGAGCAAATCCCCGGAAGAGTCGGTTTACAGCCGATTTCTCATCGCCCTGGCGCGTGGCAAGTGGCACGACCCTTCGATTTTACTGGTCGAGGAGCCTTCCCCCGGCATGACTCGCAGCATGCGGGAACTGTTGAGGGATTCTTACCGCCGGCTGGCTCGTGACCGGACCGTTTTGCTATTCACTCGCCATGCAGCCACAGTTCTGGCAGCAGATTACGTGATTTTGATCAGCTCAAAGAAAGTGGTTCAGGGCTCACCTAAAAACCTATTGAAAACACATCCTGGGTTCCGGCGCGCGATGGTTCAAATGGGATTGGGCCTCAAGCAGAAGAACCGCTTGAAGCCCAAGAGTGCTGGCACAGTCGATTCTACCGAAACGGATCAGACGTAATCGTCGGCCGTTGGCTTGATCACCAGTTCAAAAATATTGGCCCGTTGTGGTAAAGCGACCACAAATCGGACAGCGGCGGCGACATCTTCCGGCTGAAGCATGACAGGCCGGCGGGCGTCAGGCACAGGACTTGGACGCTTTTCGAGGATTGGCGTGTTCACCTCGCCTGGGTAAATCACCGTGGAGCGGATCCCGTTTTCACGCTCTTCACGCCCCAGACAAATTCCCAAAGCCGATTGACCGAACTTGGCGGCCGAATAGCCGATCCCACCCAATGGGCCGGCTCGCTTGCCTGCAATCGAACAGATCTGAACCACTGTTCCATTCTTCGCTTTACGCATGTGAGGCAGAACGGCCCAGACGATATTGAAAGCACCGGTCAGATTCACGTTGATCAGGGTATCCCAATCCTCGTGACTCAGATCTTTCAGAGCCCTGTTCACCAAATTTGTGCCGGCATTACAGATAAGCACGTCGAATCGGGACCAGGCGGATTCCAGAATTCGCATGGCATCAGCGACAGAATCCCGGCAAGCGACATCGCAAGGGATGACGATGGCTTTGCCCCCGTCGGCCAGGATTTCAGCAGCCGTAATTTCCAGAACGTCAGCCCGACGGCCCAGCAAAGCCACTTCAAACCCATCGGCTGCAAGTGCTTTGGCGGTCGCCTGACCGATCCCGGTTCCAGCGCCCGTAATGATCGCTGTCGGCTTGGATGAATTGGACATATCATTCCCTGTTTGCTAAGACATCCGTCTTGAACGTGTATTGAACCCACAATGGCCCTGAATTATAAACCCTGAAGGGTCTCGGCGAAATAGAGAGTTGATCCGGAGCCAGTCGTCACTCTCCACCTCAATGAAAAAGCCTGGCGGAGATGCCAGGCATGATTCATTCGAATATCAATGGCTTTGATGTAAAAACATCAGATCCTTGAAAATCAGACAGTTCGCCGATGAGCAGTCCCATGCGGGCTTTTCAGATGCTTGGCGGTTTTGACCGCATGTGGTTTTGGTAACATCTGCTTGCGATGAACGATTTTATTTAAAGTGCCAGTTGGGGACGGTGTCATCGTTGCGGCATTTCGCCGGGCAATCGCTTCACCAGTCCAGATATCAACGGTTTTCCACTTCCCGTTCGCCTGTAAACTGGTAAGAGTCAGCTTACCATCCTGCACGGAACTCACCTGGACTACCGCTCCATTTATCTTCACGGTGGGCGAAGAGCTTGTCAGAGTCACAGGAGTCTGGGTGGGAGCGATGGCAGGTGAAGCCACGTAAGTGACAGGCAACGGACTTGCTGTCATCTTCCTGGGAACGAGAGCCAGCGACTGAGCCAGATCAATTTGCGGAATGCTAAGATTTGTCACAGGGTCGGTCGTGGAATTCCCACCTTGCTTCAGCCAGGAGAGAACTTGATCGACACTCGGCAGGGTTCCAAACTCGGACTTATATTTCTGCTGAATCAGCATGATCGAGCCACTGACAACCGGAGCTGCAAAGCTGGTCCCGTCCACTGACTCATACTGTCCATTGCCTGTGACTGTTTTAAATCCAAGTGACGGGGCCGCAATATCGGTGGCCGCTTCTCCGCCAACTGCCGAACCCAGACGCTGGGCGTTTGATGCAAGTTGCCCAGTCGAAGGATCGACTCCAGTGACGCTGATTGTATCTTTAACAATCGCCGTAAAGCCCATCCCCTGAGTTCCCTTGAACGAATTTCCTGAAGCTGAAACAACAGGAATATTCAAAGCTTTTAATTTCGAAATGGATTCACTGATTCTCTGCCCTGCACTGGTGTCTGTCTCAAACCAGTTGAGGGTATAATTCATCGAATCGGAAATTGATATATTCACTACACTGATATTAAATTTAGAATGGTTGGCAAGGACCCAGTCGAGTGCATCGCCAATTTTACTGAAACTTGAATTTCCACTGTCATCAAAGACTCTTAATGCAACAATATCGGCGCCCGGTGCAATCCCAGGATTTTTAGCGTCAGTAGATCCAATAATACTTGAAACTGAAGTACCGTGACCCCAGGTCGGTTTGGGATCGCCATCGTTCATGCCGAAGTCATATCCGGCAATCACTTTGGAGCTGCTGTTGCCAAATGTATTTCCAAGTGCATTGAGGGAATAGTCCACCCCAGTATCTATCACAGCGACTGACATTCCTTGACCATCAAGGCCTTGAGTGGCTCTGGCAGAGGCAGCATCCTGGAACACCTTGGGCGAACCTGTGGCGGCCTTCAGGTTGGCGAATGGAGAAGATTGAGCCGGCTTGGGGGATCCAAGATGAGCTGTTGCGGCACGTAGTTTGGGCCGAGCCGTAGCGGTCAGTAGTTCGCGGCCTTCAAGTGATTCACAATGCAGGCAAGGCGTAGATGGACGGCGGATGGGCGTCTGCCTTCTCGTAGATCGGAAAATGGACATCAAGACTCTCCGGAACAACAAATCGCGGCTTCGTATCGCAATTTGTCGATAAGCACGAGGTGGAGGCGCCATCCCTGGCAGCGCACGGTCGGATCGTCTCAACAGGAGATATCAAAAGGCAGAACAAACCAGCCGAAAATGGCTGAAGTTCGTCTACTTTGAGATCCACTGTAAACACGCATATAACCGACGAATCAAAAGCAAATGTTCAAAAGAAATACGTGCGGGCACGCTCTCCAGATTCCATTCGCTTCTTGTCGGTTCCATCCAACCTCGACCGTATCCCTGAATCATCCATGTTTTAAGTGCGTTGACCAACCATGATCAACGTCCATTCCCTGGAAGATTCCGTCTTGGTCGGGTCTCATCCTGAAGCCCGTTTTTGAATAATCTTGCCGACAGCTCACCAACCCTACGCTATAATGCGTGAATTGGAGAAGCCCATCCTGCGGCTCACCATGACCACGGATAGCTCTCAGCCGGAACGGTGTGGAATACACTGATTCGGTCAAAAGCCTCGCCGGGTAGATCAAGGCCCTAACGGTATCGACCACCAACCTCTTTGGACTACCACATTATCATGCAAATTCTCGCAGTGATCCCCGCCAGATACGCTTCAACCCGTCTACCCGGCAAACCCCTCCTTGCCGACACAGGCCGCACACTCATCCAGCACGTCGTCGAGGCCGCCCAAAAATCGCTGAGGCTCACACGAATCGTCGTCGCCACGGATGACAAGCGTATCTTTGACGCCGTCACGGAATTCGGCGGTGAAGCCGTCATGACCCGCGACGACCACGTCTCAGGCACAGATCGCGTCGCTGAAGCCACCCGAATCGTCGGCGATGTAGACCTTGTCATCAACCTGCAAGGCGATGAACCGGAAATCTCACCTGAATCCATCGATCTACTGGTCGATGTCATGGTCAATCGGCCGGAAGCCTCCATGGGAACCCTCGGGACCCCGATCTTCGACGAATCCATCTACAAGGACCCTGCCTGCGTCAAAGTGGTCAAAGACGACGGCGGCTATGCCCTCTATTTCTCCCGCTCTCCTATCCCCTTTCACCGTGATGGAAAGCCTCTCGAAGGCCAGCCATGGGCCTTTCTGCACCTCGGCATCTATGCTTTCAGGCCAAAATTTCTTCAACAGGTCGCCACCATGCCGACGGCCGATCTGGAGGTAGCCGAAAAGCTCGAACAACTCCGGGTTCTCGAAAATGGCCACCGGATCGCTCTCGGAATCGTCTCCGAACGCTGCGTTGGAATCGACACACCGGAAGATTACGCCCGATTTGTCGAGCGATTCAAGCAATCCAGCCACAAACCATAAACCCCGTATCAGACAGCCTTAAAATCAAGTGACCCCGATGCGCCAAACGCTTGCCCTCCACGCTGAAGTCTTGGGCGAAGGCCCTGCCCTGATCTTTCTACCTGGCCTTGGTGGAGATCGGCGTGCCTTTGCAGGTATCCAGAAAAACCTCTCGACCAACCGCAAGACCTTCGCCGTTGACCCACGCGATACAGGGCTCAGCGAGCGGTCATCTGTAGAATATGACCTCGATGACATGGCCGCCGATCTGGTCGATTTCATGGATAAACATGAAATTGATCAGGCCGATATCGTAGGCCACAGCATGGGCGGAATGATCGCCCTGCATCTGGCAATAATGGCCCCTGAGCGAATCCGGTCGATGGTCTTAATGTCGTGCCATGCCCGCAATTATCCCTGGAAAGTGGCTTTGGTCGAAAGTTGGATGGGGCTGAAAATGCAGGTCAGTGCCGTGGAATTTACCAGACACACCATACCCTGGCTGCTGGGGCCTGATTTATTCGAGAATCCGGCACACATCGCCGGCATGATCCGGCATGTTGAACGCAACCCTTCCGCTCAAGAGCCAGAGGCCTTCACCCGCCAGGGACGCGCCACGCTCAACCACGATGTTCTATCAGCCCTTCACACCTTTGAAATGCCCGTTCTGGTCGTCGCAGGAGCTTACGACCGGGTCACTCCTCCGGAAACTTCAAAAGTCCTGGCAGACCGCATCCCCAACTCGCACTTTGAGCTGTTTGAAAACGTCGGCCACCTGCCACATATTGAAGCCACCACCCGGCTTATCATTCTCTTGAACCGGTTCCTCGATGATCCCGTTGCATTCACAGATAAGCCCGCCCCAGCTCATGACATGGGCGTATGAACTCCATAGAAAAAATGCCTCATGATCCAGCCCTGATGCACCGCCGCATCCTGTGCGGCTTCACGCTGGTCATGATGGGCCTGAGCTGGCCATTATGGGGGCAGAATCCCGATCTCCCACAGTTCCCAATATTCGGGAACTCACTATCACTTAATCCAATACCCGAACCGTTCATACTTGCAACCTGCATTTTCGGGCTATTATTAAGCTTCTCCAGCCGATTTGGCAGAATTGGATCAGCCCTTGCCCTGATGGCAGGTTTATGGCTTGTGGCCAACGATCAGCAACGACTGCAAGCCTGGTTTTATCAAACGTTGATCCTTTCCTGTACATATGCAATCCTGCCCGGAAATATCGCCATCGGATTTGCCCGATTGTTCGCTGTTGCATTATATACACACTCGGCGATTTCAAAGCTCGACTGGTCGTTCGCACATTCCATGGGCCCGTATTTATTAAATCCCATATTGCAACTATTACCAGAATCGGTCGGCCAAGCACCTCGATGGTATTTCATTATGGCTTTACCTGTTTCGGAAATAATCGTTGCAATATTCCTGGTTACAGGCTTATGGCAGCTTGGGCTGGCTGGAGTTCTGATCATGCACACCAGTCTTTTCGTGATACTCGGGCCATGGCTGCTCGATCATAGCGCAAACGTCTTGATCTGGAATATTTCCATGGCATTACAAGCCATTGTTTTATTCCGTAATCACGCCACACAATCAAACTCAAATTCTCAACCATATCCAATCGCATCTGGAATCATCCAGCTCCTCTTTATGGCTGTCTGCATCATGCCGTTTTTTGAACGTGCTGGACTCTGGGATCCGTGGCCATCGTTTGCGCTTTACGCAGGCCATGTGGAACAATTGAGGATTGATTTTCCAAGCCAGTCACGACATGATATTCCCCAGGAATTCCAGCCATTTCTTCTGATTCAAGCGGATCGGTTAAATCTCGATTTAACACTCTGGAGCCGAGCCCGACTTGGAGTCCCACCCTACCCTGCATCAAGAATACAAAATGGGCTGGCGAAATACGTCGCGAAAAAATGCCCGGAAGAGCTTTTAATCAGGGCTACGTTTTTAAGTAAATCCCATTGGCGAACCGGCCAGCGCACCGAGTTTCAACTCACCGGCAGAGAAGCCATCCTGAGACTGCAATAATCAGATATTATTTAGCCAATTCATAGATCCGCATCTCCGGGTCGTTTTCACGAATCCCATAAACCGGCGTAAATTGTTCCGGATGCTGCTCCATCCAGCTTCTTTCGATTGGAAATCCCATTGGATCAAACGGATTCAACCGACCTTCCATCGGATTGGCCCTGGCCACCACAATCAAATCAATTTTGCGCGACTTCAGGTTAGAGAGCCATGCCGCATAATCAGGCCCTATCCGCTCCCAGGTCGGTCGGGGATCAGGCCACCGGCGATTTCCTTCAGGTTGGGCCAAATGATAATCGTGCGGAAGCCAATCAGGGTACGAGTTACAATTCACATATTCCACCAAATTTTTCAGGTCGGCACCCATCAAATAAATTGCGAGATTTGTGCCTGAATAAGCGATGTGGCGAGGCTGTTTTTTGGTGACAGCATCAAATGCAGACCACGCCCGTTCATAATCCGGAAAGACTGGATATTTCATCCCCCGGCCAATTTTCTGATACTTCGCCCGATCGGCTGCAATCATCATCAGAAAACCGGTTCCACAAACCACCAATGCACACTTGAAAACAAGCCTCCAGCGCGGCTCGAATTTCCATATAGAAACAACGGCTCCTGCTACAAATATGATCAAACCAATGGAGTTGAGATCTCCGTTCATGATCTTGATCACAATCTCGGTGACTGGGACGAGTCCTGGCATGGAATTGGGGATCATAGGCGACAAATCCCAGTCCGGCTCCCGGCCCACTGCTGCAAGCGGCCATCCCTGTGGTGATGTCACATGCAAAACCAGCAGAATCAAAGTCAAAATCTGAACCAGTTTAAACCGATCCATAAATCTCGCCAGAATTGGTCCAAATAGTGCCAGTCCATGGAGAAAAAACCGTTGCTGTGTACGATAAGGTACAAAACACCAATAAATTGCGACTGTGACAACTCCAATCAATGCAAGCCAGCTTACCCATCGGTCTTCTGATCTCTGATCAGTTTGTTTTGAAAGACTCCACCAAGTAATTGCAATCATCACAACAGGAAGAATTCTTGGATCCATTACGGCAAGCAATTGGTCAATAAATGCTCTCCATTCGCTTAATGGAAGATAATAAGGGCTTTGACGCATGACATCAGGACCATACCAGCCTTCAAAAATTGTGATTCCACCCACTTCCACTGGGAGTGGATACAACGGGTTCCCTGTCTCAAGAATATTCCTGCCCCACCAGAATAAAACCGGTGTTATGGAAATCAGCCAACTGGTGATAAATCCGAGGATATTTTGCAAATACCCAGCATTTTTATTTCGCCGAAATTCCATCACTGTGACAAATAATATCCACGGGGGAATAAATACCAGCCCCGGCGCCTTCGTGCCCCAGGCCAATCCAGCCGCCAGCAAGGAATGAATCAGGATCAGCCAATTCTTTTGCGGCTTTTCCCCTGAGATATCCGGATGACATCGCAAGCTATATTCCACATAAAATAAAACACTTCCGATGAACCACGCCGCAAAAATGGTGTCAACATTGGCTTCAAATGTAAACAGAGCCAGGGGCGTTAATGTCATCCAGATGGATGCTGCTACGAGACTACTGGTACGACTTGAGCCAAGCCTCTGACAGAGCTGAAATATCCACCAGCCAGCTAAAAACCAGAACGGGACTTGTCCGACCTTGGCGAGTGCCAGATTGCCGGTCCATCCTACGAGTGTCATGAACCATAAATCACCGTTGGCAGGAAAATACGGTGCGGCACTTTCTCCAAACGGGAGCGGTATCCAGTAGATTTGGCCTGCCACCCACCACTTCGCTGCAAACAACAAGTGATAAATCGGCGCATCGCTGACAACTTTGACTGCCCCTACAAGTGATGGAACCATAAGTCGCCCGAAGTCGAGGAAAATCATCGATAAAGCGAGGCCGCTAATCAGGATGTCGCATGGGCTGTTTGGCGCAGCTGTGGCTGTGAGCGATGCAGGATCCTGTTTGGCAGTGGCAAAGTATTTTGTAAGTACCAGATAAATCAAAGGGGCCAGCCACGGCTCGGTGAATTGGTAGATACCCAGGCCACCCGCAAATTGGGCTGAAAAAATGATGGCCAGCAGAGCCGTCTGAATGCGAATGGAAATATCGAGCCAGCGGGATTCAGACCAGCGACTTCGGCGCGTCAAAAGCCACGCAGACAGCCACGGCAATGCGGCCACAAAAAGGAGTCGAACGATGGGCTGGTCCAGAATGTTCATCCGTCACTCGAAAATTCGCGTGTGCTTCGGCTGGCGATTGGTGAGAAGTTTCAACGCTCATACTGTCCGAGACATCATGATTATCGCTATAATGCACTAGTGAAAGCCAGAGGGTCAGCCTGAACAGAAGCAGGTTTTTCGCAATGTCCGCATCAGAAAAAGAGCCAATTGTCATCGACCAGCACTTGGATCACCCACGCACATTTCGCGACAACACTTACGTCTATCCGGTGATCTCACGCCGGAGCCGCGGCGTTTCTATTGGCGTAAATCTTAATCCAGACAAGATTTGCAACTTCGACTGCATCTATTGTCAGGTCGATCGTAAAACCTCAGCCGTGACACGGTTTGTGGATACCGAGATGATTCTCAGCGAGCTGGCGGCGACGATTGACATGGTGGAATCGAAGCAGCTTTTTCACGAGCCAGAGTTTCAGAATGTGCCTGAACCGTTGCAGAGGCTGAACGATATCGCATTTTCAGGCGATGGCGAACCGACGACCGCCCGCGATTTTGACGTGATTGTGAAGCGTGTGGCGGAACTGAAAAAGGCCAAGGGGCTGGACCATGTCAAAATGGTCCTGATCACCAACGCCACCATGTTTCACAGGCCAAAAGTGAACGAGGCTTTGACCACTCTGGACTCCAATCAGGGCGAAATCTGGGCCAAGCTCGACGCCGGTACGGAGCCTTATTACAAGCAGATCGACAAAAGCCTGATCCCGTTTCACCGGATTCTGACCAACCTGCACGAAGCGGCACTGGTAAGGCCACTGGTGATCCAGAGCCTGTTCATGAGAGTGGATGAGCAAGCCCCTTCCGAGTCTGAAATCGACGCCTTTTGTGATCGCCTGAACGACATTCTGGCGGACGGTGGACAGATCGACAGAATCCAGATTTACACCGTGGCCCGGAGACCGGCTGTGGAATCAGTCAGTGCGTTGACAAAATTCGAGCTTGACCGGATCGCCGATCAGGTGGCCCAAAAGGTCCCAAGGCTTGTAGAACGATTTTACGGGCCGGAAGCGATTTAAGCAGCTCAAGTTTTGTTCACTACAGCAGGATTGCTCGTCCATGAATTACCTGGGATTGGAAATTGGCGGTACGAAGTTGCAGGTGGGCCGGGGCGACACCTCAAGAGAACTCCAGTGGGTTTTGAGACGAACGATTGTGCCAAGCGAAGGCGCAGCCGGGATACGTCGCCAGATTCTAGAAATCCATCAGGAAGCGAAATCCACCAACAAAATCGACCACGATCAGCCAACTCACTGGGGAGTCGGCTTTGGCGGGCCTGTGGATTCGCTGGATGGATCGATTCTGCAATCGCATCAAATTGATGGATGGGCTGGGTTTAAGCTGGCGGATTGGCTGAAGTCGGAAACCGGTGCCGACTCTGTGACGGTTCGCAATGATGCGGACACAGCGGCCTTGGGAGAAGCGTTATCAGGGGCTGGACAAGGATTTGATCCTCTAGCATATATCACAGTGGGCAGCGGGATTGGTGGAGGGCTGATTTTAGGCGGAAACATTCACTTGGGAGCTGGCCGGGGCGCGATGGAAATTGGCCACTTGTGGATTCCTGACCCGGACAAGCCTGGTTGCTTGCAGGAGTTGGAACTGGTTGCCTCTGGATGGTCGATCCAACGACGTGCTGGAAAAGTCAGCGTGCAAGCGGTTTACGAATCAGCGAAGGCGGGCGATGAGCGTTCGTCGATGGTTCTGAAAAGTGCAGCTCAAAGTGTTGGTCTGGCCCTTTCGCATGTGGTGCATCTGGTCGCTCCAAAGCGGATCATCCTGGGCGGAGGAGTGAGCCTGTTGCCAGACGATGTCTGGGGCGATGTGGTGCGTCAATCTCTGAATGATCATACGATGGATGCCTTTAAGGGTATGACCGACGTGGTTCCGGCGGCTCTGGGCGAATCCGTGGTTGTCGTCGGAGCGGTGAGGCTTGCTGTGCTGGGCGACCAGATTTAACAAAAAAGAGAGGGCTTTCGCCCTCTCGAATTGACTTTCAGATGATCAGCACGCCGTTATCAGGCACTTTCGCGCTGATAGTGGATCTCATGAAGACGACGGAACATCGGGTTCCCACGCCTCAGTTCATCTTCTGTGCCGATGGCTTCGATTCTGCCCTGATTCATCATCACGATCCGGTCGGCGCAGGACATGGTGCCCAGGCTGTGGGAAATGATGAACGTGGTGCGGTCGCGGGCGAAGTCTTCAATGGCTCGTCGGATCAAGGCTTCATCCTCGATATCCACGGCACTTGTAGCTTCGTCCAGAATCAAAATCGCCGGGTCTCTCAACATCGCTCTGGCCAGAGCCAGACGTTGCCTTTGACCACCTGAGAGATTCGAACCACGATCGGTCAGGACCGTGTCATAACCCTCTGGCAGGTTCATGATGAACTGGTGGGCATACGACTTCTTGGAGGCCTCGATAATCTGTTCACGGCTGAGTTTAGAATCGCCGAACGAAAGATTGTTTGCCACGGTGTCGGCAAAAAGGACAGTGTCCTGAGTGACGATTCCCATGAGCCCTCTGAGGGCGGTCAGGTGCATATCCTGAGTATCCACGCCGTCGATTCGGATCGATCCTGACTGAGCATCCCAGAATCTTGGGAGCAAGCTCATCAGAGTGGTCTTACCACAGCCGTTGTGGCCGACAAAGGCGATGGTCTCGCCATGACGTACCCTCAGCGAAAGGTCACGAATGATCGGGTCGCGGCCATTATAGCTGAAGCTCACCCGGTCAAATTCGATACTCAATGTGTGCTTGACATTGCGGGTTGCGCCAGGCAGGTTCTTGACTTGTGGCTCAATGTCCATCAAGACACAGATCCGGTCGGCAGCGGCAGCGGCTCTTTGAATCTTGGCATGCACGTTGGAAAGTTTGCGGATCGGGTCCGAAACACCGGCCAGCATGGCGTAAAGCGTCAAAAGGTCTTCAATGGACATCAACTTGCTGGAAAGCTGGATCCTAAACAGTCCCAGATCGAGAAACATGGTCTCTCGCAGAACCAGATAAGAACCTGCCAACAGGCAAATGCAGACTGAAGAGATGGCCAGCAGTTCCAGTGCAGGATCAGAAATGGCGTCGATGGTTGCCACCCGAACGGACTTCTTATAAAGCCCCTTGATCTCGCGATAAAACCGATGACGCTCGTAACGTTCACGATTGTAGGCTTTTACAACACGAATGCCTTGGAATGTTTCTTGCAGTTGTCGATAAATCGACGAGACACTTTCAAGCGACTTCCGGACAGCTTTTTTGAGAATCTTGCCGGCACGGGCCGTAGTTACAGCCGAGATGGGAACCACGATCAAGGCCAGGAGGGTCAAACGCCAGTTCAGCCAGAACGCGACAGAAAGGCATGAAACGATCCTTAGAGGTTCGCGGATCAGTTTTCCAGCGATGGTGTTGATACCCTGGGCCATCATTTCCATGTCGTTTGTAAAACGGGCCATCAGCTCAGCCGACGGCATGGTTTCAAAACTGGCCATGTCAAGATTCAGAACCTTGCGATACATCTGACGCCTGATCTCAAACAGAGAGAGTTGCGTAAGATCTGCCACAAGAACATCTTGGAAGAACTGAAATATCCCTTTCACCACCACCATACCCATGACCATACAGAGAAGGCCCACAAGTGTGTGAAAGCCATCGTCCGGGAGGTACGAATTCACCAGTGGCTGAATTCGTAAGTATCGGCGGTTCCAAAGGTTGGACGAGGAAAGCTCGTCGCTGAGCTTCTCCGCCCGGCGGTTCAACTCGCCTTTATTTTTGGCAAGGGCGGGTATGGCGATGCCTGCCAGTTCGTTGTGCCTGGCTTCAGCGATTCGATGCTCAAGCGGATCGATTGGTTTCGATGCCACTCGCGACTCAGGCTGAGTGGACATCTCGAGTGCTTTAGTCAGGTCAGGGCGGCTTTTTAGCTCCTGATCTGCATAAGATCTCAAAGTTTCCTTGATCTGGTTGGCATCAATCGTGTTGTGTAGAATCTGATCGCTGACTCGCCGGATTTCTTCCAGACGGGCTTCGATCACCTTCGATTCCACACTTGATTCGCGGATCTGGTCGCTCACCCAGACCTGTGCATTCTGGCTGTAAAACAGAATCTTCAGGAGCGGGAAAACGGCCGAGATATTGGCGCCCCACATCAGAGCGGCCACGCTCGCACACACCAGCGACCAGTAGAACCGGCTTCGATATGGCCAAGAGAAGGTCAAAAGCCGGAAGAAGTTTTTCATTGTCCTGCGTGTCCTTAGCCGATTTTTGACGGCCCGCATCCTTGCCCGGGACAGCCTTAACGTACATCTCGTACGTTATCTTTGTTGCATTTTGCAAAATCTGCAAAATCTGACAAGATCAATTTCGCCGGGTATTATCCAATTTCGTTATCGGACGATCAGCCCTTCAAATCCTCTACAGGTATCCGAAGGCCCCAAATTTTGGCAAGCTCGGAGATACTACCCACCAAATGGGTCGGCTCGCACTTTTTCAGCTCGTCTCTGGTATGCGTGCCATGTGTGATCCCGATCACCCAGCCACATCCAGCCGCCTTGCCTTCTCCAATGTCGGACGGTGTGTCACCCACCTTGGCCACCTTCGAGGCATCGTCCAGCCCCAATCGCTTCATGAGAAGCTGAATCATATCGGCATGGGGCCTGCCTTTAGGAGATTCGTTGGATGCAATGGCTGCGTCCAGAGTACGGCCCACCCTCCAGTTCAGCCGTTCCAGAATCGAATCCAGAATCGACCTTGGGAACCCCGTGTTCACCGCCACAGCAATCCCATGTTCCCGAAGCTGCCTGAACAGAGAAAGCACCCCAGGATAGACCCTGACTTGAGGGTCGTCCAGATAATAATCCATCATCCTCTGTTCAAAGTCGTCGTGAATGCTTTGATCCAGGCCCGGCTCTGTACGCTCAGGCGCAAACTCAGCCAGTAGCTGACGTATCGCAAGAATCTTGGGCAAGCCCATGATGGCGTTGATACTCGACTCAGGAAACTCCAGAGCCTCTTCGGAAAGCGCTTCGCGAAAACAGCGAGCCACTTCGCCATTGTCCACAACCGTGGTACCGGCGATGTCAAATACGACCAGCTCAGGAATCATGACTTCTGATGACATGGCGAATTCTGCTTTTCTATCTATTTTGCCGAAGCGTGAGTTCCGAGCGACGCAGAATCTATTGTTGAAATAGAACTCTTGATTCGCAAGTCCTCAATTCAAGGATTTGGTTTTTCGGACTTTCAAACGATCTTTGATGCCATGAATCAAAAGCGGCAATATCGAAAGAAAAACGACTGCGATAATCAGTTTTTCAAGTGAATTGACCAGCCAGGGAAATTTTTGGCCGAGGAAGAAGCCGACACTCGTCAGGCCCATGACCCAGAGTATCCCTCCGACCACGTTGAACTGAAGGAATCGAATGTAGTTCATCTGGCCAATTCCAGCCACAATCGGCGCAAATGTGCGAATGATCGGGATGAATCGGGCGATGATGATCGTTTTTCCACCATGCTCCACATAAAAATCCTGAGCACGCTGCAAGTGCTTTGGATGGAACAGTAACGACTCTTCTTTTTTGAATAATCGCTTACCGGAATGGTAACCAATCCAATAGCCCACGGTGTCGCCGAGAATGGCGGCCGGGATCAGCAGAAGGTTGAGCCAGAGGATATCGAGCTTATAGGGAGCAAGATTCGGAATCTGCTCGATTGCAGGCGACGCAAAGACTCCGGCAGTCACTAGAAGCGAATCGCCGGGCAGGCAAAAACCGATGAGCAAACCCGTCTCGGTGAAGATCACCAGAGTCATCACCACATAACCGAGTTTGACGACATTCTCAGCGTTCAAAATATGACGGATCGATTCAAGCCACTCCACGTTTTGCCGGCCTTTCTGATGATGACCACTATCGCACTGGTCCAGCAGAACCTGCTTCAATCTTTGGCTTTACAGCAAGTCTGACGGATCGGATCCGAGCCACGTCGCAGGCTGCCAGAACATCGGCCACATCCTGATACGTCAACTGGGCGTCGCCTTTGATCAAGACCCCTTGATCTTCGTATCGGACCTTCGCTTCGCTCAAAACCGATGCCAGTGCCCTCAGATCATATGATTGGCCGCGAACATCCACAAGACCTGCCCTCACAATCGACACCTCAAGATCGTCCGGCGGCTCCGTCGCAGGTCGAGCGGAACTGACTTCGGGGACCTGCACAGGAAGCTCTGACTGCTCCCAGTCGTAAAGCTTTGTGGCGGCGAGGAAAAATACCAGAAGGCACAAAATCACATCGACCATGGGGGTCATATTGATATAAGGCTGCTCTTCGGCAGAAGCGTGACCGTAATGCATGTTCGAGAAATCTCCTGTCACACCTCAGATGTTGCCCAATCGCAACATCAATCTGAATTTAGAAATCTTTCATGGATGTTTCACAAGCCGATATCAGGCGATGCGTGAATCGATCCCACGAGGCATTTCCAGATGCCCTGCCCGACGATCGCCACCTGGCCGATTCGAATGACTTGCCACAAGTTCCATCACACGCAGAGATTCCTGCTCCAGACTGACCATCATCGAGTCGAGCTTGCCCAGCAGATAGTAATAGGCTGTGACGGAGCCAATGGCGACCACCAAACCGAGCGCGGTCATGACAAGTGCCAGCCCAATCCCTTCAGCAAGTGCCGCACTTTTTGATGGGACATTTTTGGCTCCGAGAGCGTTAAACGAATCGATAATCCCCACCACAGTTCCCAGGAGTCCGATCAAAGGGGCCAGTGTAGCGGTGGCATTGAGCACACGAATATTTTTACGCAATAGCATATATTCCATTCCAACAGCCTGACTTATGGCAGATCGAATCTGGCCGGCAGGCTCGCCCCACATCATCAGAACCTGCGAGAAAACTCGCGAGGCTGGGGTATCGTTTGCCTTGCAAAGATCAAAAGCCCGGTCGCGGTCGAGCTTTCCAGAACCGAGTCGGTCGAGGAACCGGTTCACGAAGTCGCGAGGCACTATGCGCGATCTGCGAAGTGAAAACCAGCGGTCGAGAAAATACCCGAGGGCAACGATGGAACAAAGAATCATGGGCCAGATCAGCGGATTCTCGACCTTCAGGATTTCCGTAATCTTTGCCCTGTCAAGGAAAACCCCTGTGACGGGCGAAGGAATTGCTGGAATCCCGGCGGTGGGACTCGGGGTTGGAACAGAGGCAGGCACGGGAACTGCCGTTGAAGTTGGCGGATTTACGGCAACTGGGGGAGCTAGAGGAGCTGAAGATTGTTTTTTTGTCTGATCAGGAATCGGAGTCGGCGTTGGAGCAGGAGTTGGAGAGGGCACAGACGGTTGGGCGGATTTGACCTCCAGCCTGGGTTTTTCAGGAGCCTGCGCGAAGGCAGATGGGGACTGCATCAGCGAGATGATTGCAACGAGAGCCGACGCCCAACAGTAGCCACGTGTCATGAGGGAATCCTTCCGCATTAAAATGTCCGACAGAGATTCTTTCATAGAAGCGAGTCAGAGATGACTGACTTTATCCGAAATCCGGAATCAACCCACCATGAATTTCAAAAATTGTTCTTAAAAGTGATTCGAGCTCTTGTCAATTCAAACGGAATTTAATCGCAAATCTAATGGTCGCATAATAAGAGAAAACCCCTCAAACAACCCAATCCACCAATAACAACGTAAAATTGCTCGAAATCATGCGTTAAGGATTAGCTGGGGATTAGATCAAGAATAAGTTCTGGTTTTATAAGCAAATTGCGATTAAACCCTAATCACGCTCAGAAGTGGATTTCTGTTGGCACGGCCCCCCTGACCGGACGGGGTTTTGGCCTTTCATTCAATACGCGTGTAACATATTACAGAACAACGATTTGACTCATTCTGCGAAATAAAACCACAGCCAACCATGTCAGGGACATGATAAACACAACAGACGAAGTTTGCTATGTCAGGGACATCGATTACATGGCTTGAAATATGTTTTAGAATTATGCATCACAATTGATCTCTTCCGAATTTCTAACATCAGAGTTCAGAATCAGTTGAGTAAAATACTCAAGAAATAAAAAGTGGAGGATAGCGGGATTGAACCGCTGACCTCTTGCATGCCATGCAAGCGCTCTCCCAGCTGAGCTAATCCCCCATTTTTCCAACAATTCTAGCAGACAGACTTTGAGAGACTGTGATCTCTAAAAGCCATGTCGAGTGGAGGATAGCGGGATTGAACCGCTGACCTCTTGCATGCCATGCAAGCGCTCTCCCAGCTGAGCTAATCCCCCGACTTGGTAAGATGATCCTAACGTATTCATCGACTTCGGTCAATCAAAAAACAAGTATTTTCATCACCAGTTCAGGTAATCAAGGCATAACGTCCAGGCTTAGCGACTGTTAAAGCCCAAGGATTCTACATTTACAGCGATGTGAATTTTCTGAACATCGACTGGCTCGATTTTGAGCTGACAGGTTGCAAATGTGCTCAGATTCTGCGAAAAATAGTCTTATTCACTAATGGTTGGAAGTCGGGTTCAGAGCCTAAATCAGAGTGGCCACAGCTTCAAGGCCGAAAGGGTATCGAGAAAATGAACGTGACACGGGCTGTGATTACAGCAGCGGGCCGAGGTGCCCGACAATATCCGGCTGCCGATACCGTTCAAAAGGCCATGATTCCACTTGTGGATCGAGATGGGGTGACCAAACCTGTCCTCCAGATAATCGCTGAAGAGGCGATGGATTCAGGAGTTGAAGACATCTGTGTCGTCGCGGCACCGGGCGACGAAGCCATCTATCGGCGTCAGTTTCAGTCCTATGGCGAGATGCTCCGTAAAGGCTTTCCCGATGAAGCCTGGGCTCACGATCAGGCTGCTCGCATGGAAGAACTTCAGGACCGACTGACTTTTGCTGTACAGGCAGAGCCGCTGGGCTACGGCCATGCCGTCTGGTGTGCCCATGAACGGATCGGCCACGAGCCATTTCTGCTACTATTGGGTGATCACCTCTATATATCTGCTGAAAAACGCCGATGTGCCCGTCAGGTGATCGACGCCGCCAAGGCGAAAAACGGCTCCATCTCCGCCGTTCAACCGACTAGGGAACACCTGATACATCAGTATGGAACTGTTGCAGGTAAAAGACTTTCCGATAGCCCTCATCTGTATGATATTCAGGAAATTGTCGAGAAACCCGATCCCACAACGGCCGAACTTAGGCTGACCGTTCCAGGCCTCAGAGCGGGCCATTATCTTTGCTTTTTCGGGATCCACGCCCTTTCGCCGACCATTTTTGACATTCTGGCACAAATGATGCGTGATGATGTCCGCGATCAAGGCCAGTTCGCTCTCACAACAGCTCTTAACAAACTTATTAGCCATGAAGCCTATTATGCCTTGGAAACACAAGGGATACGTCATAATCTTGGGGTAAAATATGGTGTGGTGGAAGCTCAGATTGCGCTGGCTCTGGCAGGAGAAGGGCGTGAGCGGATGCTGGGAATGTTGGTGAACACGTTCGCCAAACTCGAACAATCACAATCCGCTGAACGCACTTAAACCTTTGCCGTTATTAATATTAACTGCACACTCCGATCACTCAGAAAAATAGGCCCGGCCAACCATGAAACCTACCTTGATTGACTTGATCTGCAGCGAAGATGCTGACATACGAGACCAGCCGGCCGTGGAACTGGCCCAGTCCATGCCAGTCGCCGAACTCCTGACTCAGCTTAAAGATCTGGAAGATTTCAGGCTCTCCACCTCAAACCTTTACCACAGAGTTCGGGCCGCAGTCATTCAACATGCGGTTTACCGATTTGTCCTCCAGGAGTGCGACAGCCTCCCAAGTGATGGCCGGATCGATGAACACGCTTATAAAGATTACCTTAACCGCCGATTTGAAGAGTCGATCTCACAATGGCTTAAACTCTCCAATCAAAATGGGTTAGACCGAACGACAGCAAGTTGCCTGGCGGCGGCTTATGCACAATCAGCATTTGCAACACTGGCGGATCAAGTCCGCCGATCGGTCCGTCAGTGCCCGGGAAATAAGTGGATGTTCCGGGTCGGGTCGGCTGAAGAGCATCCCCTAAGGCTTAGCCCATCGCTCCTAAAACGTGATGGAGCAACAGGTTTGTACCCTATCATGACCGAACGTACGCCCGTGCGAATGGATTTATCGCACAGCGGATGGTCGGACATATTCTTTCTGGGAATGGACTACCCGGAAGGCGCCAGGGTGATCAATATTTCGGTCGATCTGGGTGTCCATGGACGTGACAAATCGCCTATTCCGCCAATCGAAACCCGGGTCCGGGTGATTGATGAACCGGTTCTGCGACTGAGCAGTGTCGATCTGGGCGATACCAAAGATGTGACCTCGCTTGATGATCTGTTCAATTTTGGGAACGATTACCTCGGCCTTGTGAAAGCTGGGGTGATTGCCTCAGGACTGGTTCCCGCATCGCTTGAAGGCAGCGGAGAAAGCCTGGCCGACATTCTGGCGGCCGTCGTCAGGCCTGGAATGGGCTTGGAGGTGGTCTGCAAAGTCAACGATATCCCCAAAGGATCTCGGCTGGCGGTCTCAACCAACCTACTGGCCTCGATCATCAGCCTTCTCATGAGAGCAACCGGGCAGACCAAGGCCCTGACAGGTGGCCTGACTCCCGAGGAATCGAAAGTCGTTGTGGCCAGAGCCATTCTGGGCGAATGGCTGGGCGGTTCAGGTGGCGGATGGCAGGACTCTGGCGGCGTCTTTCCTGGAATCAAAACCATTCAGGGAGCAGTGGCCGAGCCTGGCGACCCGGAATGGCAGATCAGTCGCGGCCGACTCCTCCCCGACCACAAGCTACTTGACGCTCAAGAGTTAGGCGAGAAGACAGCCTCTGAACTTGCCGATAAACTGGCACGAGGACTGATCCTGATCCACGGTGGAATGGCTCAGAACGTGGGTCCGATTCTGAACATGGTCACAGAAAAATATCTTCTGAGAGGTCGAAATGAATCGGCCGCTCGGCAGGAAAGTTTGGGAATTTTCGAGGAGATCGTCGAATCCATTCGCACAGCAGATGTTAAGCGACTGGCTGGCCTGACCGACCGAAACTTTCACGGCCCCTTGAAGACGATGATCCCGTGGGTCTCAAATCGTTACACTGAAACAATTATCGAACGAATGAAGGCGAAGTATGGGGACCAGTTCTGGGGCTTCCTCATGCTGGGTGGGATGTCTGGCGGAGGTATGGGCTTGTTCGTTGATCCCGAAATCGGCCCACACATCAGGGGCGAGGTTCTCGAACTGATCCGAACCGCCAAAGCGGAGCTTGACGACGCCCTGCCCTTCGCCATGGATCCTGTGGTTTATGACTTTCAGATTAACCCGCGCGGCACCTGGGCCGAGATCGCCACAGGGTCTGCAGCGATCATGCCTGAAAGCTATCTGCGATTGATCGTATCCAAACTTCAGCCGGGATCAGGAGGAGCCTGGACGGCCACTCGACGCGCCGAAATGTTCCAGTTTGCGACCGGAGTGACCGGCGAACCGAGCCAGATTGATGTCCTTAAAACCTTGGTTGGACAGATGTTCCCTCTGGATAGGGGGACGGTTCGGCCGAACGCTGCGGAGTGGGAGCTGGAATCTCGCAAGATTCGTGAAGCCTATGGTTTCGACCCGATCCAACACGCCAAAAATCGCGAAGATTTACTCAGAGGCCGGATCGGACTGGCTCGCAACAGGCTCCCAAATTCGGTGGAAGTCACCGATGTTCGCGATCAAGATGTGATCGACACGCGCAAGTCAAAAACTCCGACCGTAACCGTTTCCTCAAAAGCCACTTACAATCAGGGCCAAGTGGCCGTAGTGAGTTTGGCGGCAGGAGTGGGCAGTCGGTGGACATCGGGAGCCGGAGTGGTCAAGGCGGTCAACCCATTTGTACCGATGGGCCTACGGCATCGGAGTTTTCTGGAGATTCACCTTGCCAAAACACGCCGCGCACAAAGTCTTTCAGGATCAGTGATTCCACACCTTGTTACCACCAGTTACCTGACCAAATCAGCGGTGGATCGACACTGGTCGAACTGGTCTCGCGAATGGTCGGATCTAGCTGTATATCTTTCTGAAGGCCGGGCGATTGGTCAGCGTTTGATCCCCACACGTCGCGACCTCCAGTTCCTTTGGGAAGAATCCACTCAGGCATTGCTGGATGAAAACAAGCAAAAGGTACGCGACGCTGGTCGGCGAGCGATTCTGGACTGGGCCACAACGACTGGCGAGGCATCAGATTACGTAGACAACATTGCGTCTCAGCGATTCCACCCGCCGGGGCACTTTTACGAAATCCCGAACCTGATGACCAGCGGTACTTTAGGGAAGGTTTTGCGAGACCACCCCGACCTCCGCTGGCTGATGATCCATAATATTGACACCTTGGGCGCGACGGTTGATCCAGATATGCTGGCTCAGGCTGAAAGTTCTGGAGCAGCCGTCTGTTACGAGGTGATCAGCAAGCGGGTGGAGGATCACGGTGGCGGTCTGGCACGTGTGGGTGGACGGCCAAGGCTTCTGGAAGGTCTTGCCCAGCCACGAGAAGAGACCGATTACGACCTGAGGTACTACAACACCCTCACAACCTGGTTGGATCTGGACCGCTGGCTGGCCATTCTTGGTCTTTCACGGGCCGACCTGACGGAAAATCGGCAATCTCGGATCGAAGAATCGGTACGCGAATTGGCCTCACGCCTGCCAGCGTATGTGACGATCAAAGATGTAAAGCGGCGCTGGGGATTCGGTCAGGAAGATATTTTCCCGGTGGCTCAACTCGAGCGGATCTGGGGCGACCTGAGCGGCCTGGATGAGGTGGACACAGCCTTTCTGGTGGTCGACAGACTCCGGGGCCAGCAGTTGAAAGATCCGGCACAGCTCGACGGCTGGGCCAACGACGGAAGTTTGGATTACATCGCCAATCTTTGCGATTTCTCTTGAAATCCGTCATAGTGGTGTACGATAGTCTGCCTTCAAAAATCATACGTAACGATGGATTCATCAAGGATCGAAAGACGTGAGCAATACATCCGACCTGGTTCTGGTCTCCGGCGGAGCAGGCTTTATCGGCTCGCACATAGTCCGGGCTTTGTTAAACAAAGGCTATCGTGTTCGGGTTCTCGATAATCTCTCTACAGGCAAATTTGAAAATCTGTCAGAAGTGGCTTCCCACATAGAGTTTATCCAAGGCGATGCTGCCGATTTCGACCTCTGTGTTCAAAGCGTTGCCGGTGCCAGTTACGTGTTCCATCAAGCGGCCATTCCGTCTGTCCCGAGATCCGTCAAAGAGCCACTGATTTCGCACCAAAGTGGTCCCACAGCGACGCTTTACCTTCTGGAAGCCGCGCGTCAGTCAGGCACGGTCCAACGGTTTATGTTTGCAGCCTCCAGCTCCGCCTATGGCGACACGGAAGAGCTTCCCAAGCATGAGTTTATGCCTCCTAATCCGCTCAGTCCTTACGCAGCCTCGAAAGTCTCAGGCGAGATGTACGTTCGCTGCTATGGCAAGACGATGGGCCTCGACGCCGTTTCGCTACGCTACTTCAACATTTTCGGTCCACGTCAGGACCCCAACAGCCCTTACAGCGGTGTGATCGCCAAATTCACACGCGTTATGTCCGAAGGCGTTCGCCCTGTGATCTTTGGCGACGGTTCTCAGTCCCGTGACTTCACCTTTGTAGATAATGCCGTCTCTGCCAATCTACTTGCCATGCTTCATCCAGAACCCCTTCAGGGCGATGTGTTTAACGTGGGTACTGGCGATCGGTCAGACCTCAATCAGCTTGTGGCTCATCTGAATGCGATTTACAAGCGAGATCTGAAGCCGATTTACGAACTGGAACGAGCCGGCGACGTGAAACATTCGCTGGCAAGTTTGACCAAAATCCAGAAAGTGCTCGGCTACAGGCCGATCGTGAATTTCGAGGAAGGTCTGAGACTGACGGTAGAAGCGGAGACTGGCACTTCTTGACTGCCCTAAAAACGCATCTCTATTTGGACACTGGTCTTAAGCTGGACACAGTTTGATTGGACCCAACCAAATTCGAAATAAGTGTAGACCGCCGCCCTCAATCCAATAGACTAAGGGAGCTTCAATTCGGTTCATACTTGATTCAGTGATGGAATGGATTCGTAGAAATGGGCTGGATTGCGATCAAAATGCTGACCGGTGACCGTGCCAAGTTTATTGGCATTGTTTTCGGCTTGGCATTTGCTTCCGCTCTGATCATGCAGCAAGGCTCAATTTTTTGGGGCCTGATGCTTCGCACATGCGCCCAGATTTATGACCTCAGGGGTGCAGATCTTTGGGTCATGGACCCTTCCGTACAGTTCATCGACGACGTTAAACCCATGCTTGAAAGGCAGTTGGGGATTGTTCGAGGAGTTGAGGGAATTCAGTGGGCCGTACCACTTTACAAAGGCAATGCCCGTGCGAAACTGACATTCCTTGACAAAACCACCGGCAAGCGGGTGGACGTGACGGAACAAGTGATTCTGATTGGACTTGACGACAATTCTCTGGTGGGTGAACCCGCTGAGATGTTCACCGGTAATCTTCTGGACTTGCATCGCCCGAACTCTGTGATAGTGGACAAGGTAGGTCTGCGCAAACTTTTTCCTCGTCAGGGCTTAAACCTGACGAACACGCCTGAGGAATTCAAATCGCAGTTAGCCAAACTGAGTCGCCGCCAAGATCCGACAAAGATGTCTAAACCCCTCCAGCCCAGTGACATATCAAATACGAATCCGGCAGAGTCTGCATCCGAGGCATCACCGGTTCTGTTCGAAATGGAAATGAACGAGCACAGGGCCGAAGTGGTCGGGGTTTGTAACGCGTCACGCACGTTTCAGTCCAACGCCGTGATTTATACTACTTTCAGCCGAGCCAAAGAGTTTGTCCCACGTGAGCGTAAACTTCTAAGTTATGTGCTGGTCAAAGTTCAGCCTGGTCAGAACCATGCCGAAATCGCCAAACGAATCACTCAACAGTCTGGCTTGGCAGCACTTACCACCGACGAATTCGTCGCCAAAACGATCAACTATTACCTGCGGTACACCGGCATCCCGATCAATTTCATGACCACCGTGATCCTCGGTTTCATCGTAGGGACAGCGATCGCGGGTCAGATGTTCTATTCATTCACGCTTGAAAATATTCGCCAGTTTGGCGCACTTAAAGCCATGGGCGTTGGAAACTTGCGCATCGTAGGAATGGTGCTTTTGCAAGCTGGCTTGGTCGGTTTTCTGGGCTATGGCCTGGGCGTGGGCGGTGCCACCCTTTTCGGCATGGCCAACCGCGGTCAGAATAGCGAACTGGCATTTTATACACACTGGTATCTGCTGCTGCTCGATGCCGGTGCGACGATGATAATCTGTGTACTGGCAAGTCTTTTAAGCGTTCTCAAAGTGGTTATGCTGGAACCTGCCATCGTTTTCCGGGGCTGATTCCGGACACGAAAGTGTGCCCCCACCCTTCGCCCAATCTGACACGAGGATTTTGACTGACCTTGGAAGCTGAATTGAGACTTAATTCTGATATCCCAAAGTCGCAAACTAAGCGTCTGGCAGTTCGTATTTCTTCTGTCAGCAAGCAGTTTGGGAAAGGCGAACAAGCCGTTAAAGCCCTTCAGGGGATCACTTGGGACGTGGCCGCACAGGAAGTCGCCATGCTGGTCGGTCCATCCGGATGTGGCAAAACCACCTTGATTTCTGTGGTTGCTGGAATCCTAAATGCCGACCAAGGCTCGGTTTCGATCTTTGGTGAATCCATCACAGCAATGTCCGACAGGTACAAAACGAAGTATAGGGCCAAAAATGTTGGCTTCGTATTCCAGCAGTACAACCTTTTACCCGCACTGACTGCTGCTGAAAATGCGGCTGTTCCGCTCCTGATTCAAGGCGTTCCACGGCCAAAGGCTGTTAAAGAGGCATCGGAACTGCTTGGCCAGCTTGGACTTGGAAAGCGAATTCATGCAAGGCCAAACCAGCTTTCAGGTGGCCAGCAGCAACGGGTTGCCATCGCCAGAGCCTTGATCCATAAACCCAAGATACTTGTATGCGACGAGCCGACAGCCGCTCTGGATCACGAAACAGGCATGATTGTCATGAAACTGATTCGTGAATTGGCAGTTTCTGACGATAGGGCTGTGATTGTTGTCACGCACGACAACCGAATTTTCCCCATGGGTGACCGTGTTGCCCATATGGACGACGGCCATATCGAGTCGATCGTCGACGGTTCCGGCCGCCCTATACCAGCTATGATTGACACACCTTAAACCATTACTGCTCATTGGATTGAGGCTGAATCAGATGAATCGTCACATCACATCAGGTTTGCAGGATTGGAGAGTCCCACGATGATTCGCTGGCTGTTCACACTTCTATCCATTTCTGGAGTGATTCTGGCCATAGTCGTGGTTCTGGAGTTGCGTAAATCGCCGCCCCCGACACCGCCTCGCCAACCTCCTCCGATGCCAATTGTCGATAAATCGCCGATCCCATCACCTGTCTCGGCCACGGGCGTGGTGGAAGCCATGTCAGAAAATGTTCTGATCGGCACCAATATTCCAGGAGTTGTGGCGGAAGTCCTTGTTAAAGTAGACGATACCGTCACTCTCGGCCAGCCTCTGTTTCGCCTCGACGATCGTCAGTCGCGAGCCGATCTGAAAGCGGCACAAGCCAAGTTGGCGGTCGCGCAAGCCCAACTCGAACGGCTCAAGAATTTTCCTCGTAAAGAAGACCTCCCACCAGCCGAGGCTTTTGTTCAGGAGGCGAGTGCCCGTCTGGCCGATGCCGATGCCGCCTGGCAACGCGCCCAGCGTCTGTTTCAGCGTGGTTCGATCAGTCAAAGTGATTACGACCGTGATCGTTATGCGTTTTCCGTGGCCCTGGCAGCTCGTGATAAAGCCGTTGCAGAACTCGCTCGATTAAAGGCTGGTAGCTGGGATCGAGAAATCGCAATTGCCGAAGCCGAAATCCTCAGCTCAAAAGCCAACGTTGAAAGTGCCAAGGTTGATCTTGATCGCCATACTGTACAAGCACTAGCACCAGGCCAAGTGCTCCAGGTGAATGTTCGCCCAGGTCAATTTGCAGCCCAACTCAATCGCGAGCCACTATTGGTGCTTGGGAATACGGGCACCCTTCACGTTCGAGCCGATATTGACGAACAGGATCTTGACAGGTTTGATCCTAAATCCAAAGCCTATGCTTACTTAAAGGGTAGGAGCGATCCCGTTTATGCGATCACTCCTTACCGGGTGGATCCTTATGTGATCCCCAAGCGAAACCTGACTGGCGAGAACTCGGAACGAATCGATACCCGAGTGCTGCAAGTGATTTACACTCTCCCAAAAACGGTAAAACGAGGCGAGCTTTACGTTGGCCAGCAAATGGACGTCTTTGTTGAGTCCAAACCCTTCGATTCGACCAAGTCTCGGTTTGCTCCTGAAGTACAAAAGCCTCCGGAAGTCTCATCACAGACAAGCTCTAAAGAGTCTGTCAAAGCGAAGTCCGGCTGACCTGCAAAGTCGACCTTCATTCCTCCGTACACATACTCGGAAATTAGCTCTACGCTTTTTTCCGATGTTTTATCTTGGGTTTTGGATGACCTTCAGAATCATCCGTATTTGGAGGAATGATCCGGAATTCGATCGTCTGAATCTTTTTCTGTTCAGGCATTGCAGCTTGGTCTATGGTCTCCAGCTCCAGCGTATACTCGCCTGGCGGAAAGTTCTTAAATCCTATAGAAGCCATAAGATAGAACTCTTCGACGTCCGATTTTACTTCCGGCTCAAACTTGTAAAGCTCCCGACGCTCGAACAGAACTTTTTTCATCCCCTTTGCACGCACTTTGGCATTCTGCACAAATTTCGCCTTCCGCAAGCCGTCAATCAGCTGAGTTGCAAACCCCGATGGTTCAACATAGACATTCAGCTTATCAAACGTCGTAAGTTCCGGTGGATCAAGTCGAACAAAATCTCGGAGGCCTTTCACGGATTTGCAAACGGCCGGTTCCGAGAGTCGAAATTCTTGAGCAACTTCCTGCCCCATTGATCCCAGAGGCATCGCAAATCCACAACAAACAATCAGGATGAGTCGATAGACAGGTCTGAGGATTCGCATGTTAATCAGCCGCCTTTTTATTAGTAAGCCATCGCATTCCGGCGGGCCCTTGGATCGCCAGCCGCTTGAAACAGGCCTGTTTCAGAATTTCGCCAGATGACTATGGGGTGCGAAAGTGCCCCATTCTGGCGATTCACCACATGCCCACGATTCACCAGCTCTTTGGCCACTTCGTCAGAAATGGTTTCGTCCAAAGTCAGTGAGCCAAGTTTGGGGGGAGTCTGACGGAACGATCCCACAAGGTGATCCGTATGAAATCGCCCCAGCTTGACCGCGTCTTTGGGTGCCAGCTTAAAGTCGATCAAATTCGTCACCATCTGCATTCCAGCCTGCTCCTGACCATCGCCACCCGCCACGGAAATCACACCGACGGCCTTTCCATTCTTCAATACCATGGTAGGGGTCAGAGTGATCCGAGGCAACTTGCCAGGCGTTAAGACGTTCGGAGAATTCTGATCAAGCGTGAAACTCTGAAGCCGGGTCCCCAGCCAGATTCCCGTCTCTCCAGCCACAACTCCCGACCATCCACTCGGTGTGGATGCGACCATGTTGCCCTGTGAATCAGCAGTCACACATGTCGTGGTATCAAGGGCCGGTCCGCCGATGCCTGCTGAAAGTGGCGGAATCCCGCGTCGGGCTTTTTTCGACTTAGGGTCGCCTGGAATCCGTTCTGTGGAAGCCTTGTCCATTTGAATCAATGAACGTCTGGCGTTGGCATATTCCGGGTCAAGCAAATCTTTCAGATCAGGCACCTGTACAAAATCGGGATCTGCAAAATAGTCATCACGGTCTGCAAAGCCCAGCTTTAAAGCCTCTGCCTGCAAGTGGATCGCATCGGCTGAAGCCGGCTTGAATTTATCCATCTGAAATCCGTCAAGCAACTGCAATGCTTCCAGCAGTGCTGGCCCTTGTGTCCAGATCCCACATTTCACAATCGTATAACCGCGATAATTCGCGACTACAGGCTGTTCAACTTTTGTATGGTGTTTCGCCAGATCCTCATATCGCAGAAGCCCACCATTTTCACGAGAAAATTGATCAATCGCTCGGGCCACTGGACCCCGATAAAAATAATCCGATACTGCCCTTAGTCCAATCAACCGGTCTTTGTGCTTCTGCTCAGCCTCACACATGGCCTTCAAGGTCTTTTGAAGATCCTTATGCCAAGGCTCAGTCGGGCTGTCTAAAAGTTTAATCGTCGGCTCGGCGACTTCGCTGAACCGCATCGATCCATGACGCTCCAGAGCCGTAATAATCACATCAATCGCGGCCGGAACTGTCGCGCTTAATAAACCTGTTGCAGGGATTCCGTCAGGCTGGTTCAAGAAGAATTCACGGGTCGCCAATCGAGGTGCAACACCTTGTCCAACAAGCACTTCTACTACATTACGCTTGGCATCGTAAATGATGATCGGAATTTCGCCCCCCAGGCAATAGCTTTTCGAATCCGTCACACCCAGCCCAAGCAAGGTGGCCGCAGCCGCATCCACAGCATTCCCACCGCTTTTAAGGATTGTCATACCAGCTTCAACGGAAGCACGCCCGCCGGCTGCAACGGCCCCGTGCTTACCTTCAGAGTGCCAACTGGCCTGTTTTTCGTCGGCCTTGAGTACAGGCTTAATGGCGATTAGAAGACCGATGAGGATCGTCAAAAATCTTCGCCTGACAAGGTATGGCATGATGGTCTGCGACTTTCTATGCGATTCTAAACGAACTCTTGGGAAGGAATTGAGTGGAGAAATTGCCCTTGACTCAGGCACCAAATTGGCGACGATCAGACTGGTTACGATTTCCCCTGATATAGATCCAGAGTAAATCGCCGGACGGTGCGTGTCGAGCCAGTATCGCCACGAATTTGCTGATTTTTCTTGGAGTCCGTCTAGCCGAAACTCATGAGCCTCATCCTTAAGCCACATGACCAGCACTCTGTAGAGCACCTCAAGCGAACACTTGGGAACACGGTGATCACCGCTCCATCAGAATTATCGTGCGTTGTGGCAGCCGATGAAGTGCCTCGAATTATTGCAGAACAAGCGGTTGAAACGGTTGAAGCTCTACTTCAGGATTTCATCGGGTGGCTAAAAAAACTCGATATTCCGGTCCGCTCACATTCCGAATTGATCACGGTCGGATTATTTCACAAAAAAACAGATTACGAAGCCTATCTGAAGCAGGAAGGTCTTGAGGGATTGACTGGTAGCCTGGGCGCGACGCATCCCGTGAGGCTGATATCACTGATTTTGTGCGACCCGATGGAATTAAAAGCCACCAGCCCATATGAGGTGATCGCTCATGAGTCGATCCACTTATTCAGTTTAAAGTCAGGCTTGTGCCCAGGATGGGACGCCTGGCCGCGCTGGCTCCACGAAGGGTTGGCCATGCTCGGCGATCATTCCGCCGAAAAACGTCTGAAGAGGCCGTCCAATCTCTCCAAAAAAAATGCACCTCGCCCTGATTCATCATCGCAACTTTTTGCGACTAGAAACGAGGACCGGGCCAGAGACTGGAAAAAATCAGCCTCCCATTTAGACATATCCTTATTTCTCAGACGCGATCTAACGAAAAACCCCCTCTCAAACGTCGACGATTACGCTGCCTCCTGGGCCATCACCTCCGCCCTATCCAAATGGCAGAACGGCTCGATATTGCAATTGCTGATCGAAGAACTTGCAAACAGATTTATGCAATATGAATCCACCCAAACCATTGAAGTCACGGCAGCCGATTGGTTGAAAGTTGAAATGGGTGAGAAATGGCCTGATTTTATGAAATTCGCCAGAGGATTGGCTGAATCATGATCAGCTCAATCTTTTTAATACAATAACCTACAATCAAACAACCAGGCATCCACGCTTTCGGCCTGGTTAAACCAAGCCGAAAAGCGTTTCCGCCGTATTGCATTTACAACCTTTATTTTCCTTCAGCCGAAGGCTTGCGTTTGCGAGGTTCAGGGGCACCTGGCAACAGTTTGGCCTTTGGATCACCCGGTGGACGATCGAGCGACAGATAGGCGAACAGATCGGCCAATTCCTGTGGAGTAACCGAGGTTTCCAGATTCTCTGGCATGAGGCTTAAAGGGCTCTTTTTCAGCTCTTCAATTTGACCTCGAGCGATCACCTCTTCGGTACCGCCCTGAATTTTCAAGCGAATTTCCGCAGGGCTGTCACCCACAATCAAGCCTGTAAGGGTGCGTCCGTCCTTCACGGCAATGATGGCGGCCTGATAATTCTCGCCAATCACCAGATTCGGATCAAATACGTTGGAGAGCATTTGATCGTAATTATTCCGACCATTTCCGGTCAGATCTGGCCCCACTTCCTGACCCTCTCCATACATTTTATGGCATTGAGCGCAAGACTTCTGGAACACCGTTTTGCCTTGAAACGGGTCGCCTGGCGTTCGGTCAAGAAAATTCTTCATCTGGCTGACAACCAGTTCGCGTTGAGGGTTACGGTCGTTGCGAACCTTGCCCCAAACCTTCGCAACCCGGGCTTTAAATTCCTTGTCGCCAAACTCCTGCAATCGCCTGACCTGATTTAAATTCAGCGCATTGGCCGGCAGCGATTTCATTTCCACGCTGGTCAGCAAAGCCATGGCCCAGCTCGGTCGTTCGGTCAGCACCTGAATCGCCCTGCCCTTATTATTTGGCTCGAGCTTTTCATATTGATCGAGAATCAAAGTCGCCACTTCCGGCTCGGACCGAATTCCCAGACGTGCGATAAACTCTCCACGTGGAGCATGATCGAGCTTTCCAGCTGCCGGCGGAATCACAGATTTGGCTAGTTCCATCGCGGTTTTCCCGTCCGACTGCAGCATCAGGACTTCCCAGGCTCGAACACGAAGGTCGGAATTTGCTTTCACATTTCCAACCCACGACTTCAATAAAGCAAGGCTTTTTTGATCACCCGATTGAGCCAGAATCAGAGTGATTTCATGATTTGTCGGGTGTTCCATTCCAAGTTTTTCAACCGCTTGAGCCAAGGCTGGCTTGATGGCACCCATCAGTGGCCCACGCTGCTCCCAAGGCAGTCCGGCAAGCCTTTGAGTGGTTGCACGAAGAGCGTAACTTGAAGCCGATGGATCATTTGAATTCAATATTCTGGCCAGCAGCCAAGGCAGTGCTTTTGCGTCCGGCGTGGGTGCAAAAAGCAGACGCTCGTAAATTCGAGGGAATATTTCCCGAGCACCCGGATTGGATTTCAAATCCAGTTCAGCCAGAATTTCTGGCAACTCACTGGAGCTTGCAACAAGGCGTGGTTCCATGTTGCGAAATACAATCCGGGGAATGATTTTATCTTTGCCATGTTCTTGCAGAATCACCGCCCAGCCGGGCATCGGGTCAAAGCCTTGAAATTTACCCAATGCCACGGCCACTTGAAGGGCCACATCCGGGCTCGAGTCTGAGGCCTGTTGCTGGATCCGATTCTTGATCCGGTTTGAAGCATTTTTCCCTAGAGAGCCCGCATATCGTACCACCCAGGCACGAACGGTTGGATCGGAATCATCGATCCACGAACGGGCCGCTCCCTCAGGCACCGAATTGGCAGAAACGAGTGTATACAAAGCTCCAAGTCGCTGATCACGCGGAGTTTCCGTGTTGCTCACAAGTTTCATCAGAGCACCGGCCTGATTATCAAGCCCACGTTCCATCAGAATCCGCCGCGAGGTTTCGCGATGCCAGACATTTTCATGGCCCAACATGGAGACCAGCTCAGGACCTGTCTTTTTGGATAAATCCTCAACCGGCAACAGCTTGTTTTTATCATAGCGAACGCGATAAATCCGGCCCTTCAGGCGATCAATGCCGGCTGGGTCGCGATTGGCGTCCTGATAACAGTGATACCGGTCGTACCAGTCCACAATATAAAGGGCTCCATCGGGGCCGACCTTCTGGACCACGGGCATGAACCAGGCATCGTTGGCCTTGAGGAAATCTTCCTGCCCTTTAGCTGTGTAAGTGGAGCCGTTTTTGGCGATGTTATCTACATTGATTGCATTGCCGTGAATGTTACCCATCATCAACTTGCGGCGATATTCCGGGGGAAAGTTGGCACCGTCAAAAAACGTGATTCCGCAATAGGCACGCTTTTGGTGAAGGTGATCGACAATCGACTCGAGCTTCCAGGTGAACGGCGGATAGGGGCCGCCCTGGCGGTGGTAATAGCCAGTTTCAGAGAGGTGCCAGAGGTGATCAATCACGCAGGCGCTGGCGAAAAGCTCGCCTTCAGCGTTGATCGCAATGCCCCAGGGGTTGGAAGTTCCTTCGCAGAACAGCTCGAAGTCGCGGGTTTTCGGATGGATTCGAAAAATCGCAGCCGTAAAGTCGTAAGTCTTACCACGGTAGTGAATTGAAGATCTGTTAAAAACCCCGTTCCAGCCATAAAGCCAGCCGTCGTTGCCCCAGGTCAGGCTGTTCGGTAGTTCGTGGGTGTCGTCACGGCCGAAGCCGGTCACGATCACTTCCTGCTTGTCGGCCTTGCCATCGCCGTCTGTGTCTTGCAAAAACAGCAGGTCGGGGGAATTGACGACCCAGACACCGCCGTGGCCGATTGCGATACCGGAAGGGATATTCAGGCCATCGGCAAACACGGTGACTTTGTCGGTTTTCCCATCATGATCCGTATCCTCAAGAACTTTGATGCGGTCCCGGCCTTTGCCAGCCGAAAGTCGAGGATACTCAAGGCTTTCTGTGATCCAGATCCGGCCTGCATCGTCGAATGTCATGGCCACAGGATTGACGATCATTGGCTCGGCCACAACGCTCTCAACCACAAACCCGGGTGGGACTTGCATCTTGGCGATGGCCTCAGCCGGCGACAGGGCCGGACCTGGAGGGGCGTCCTGCGCGTGAGGGATGAGTTCCTGGGCAAGGCTGGTGCCAGCCATGGCGGCCAGAGTGGCGGCTGTAAACAAGAGGGCGCGGAAGTGAAGAAGCTTCATGCGACTTGTGGATACCTCGGCTTTTAGAGATTCTGGGAACGGGCTTGTGTGTCAGATGTCGGCGGGGCTTGATAAGCCGTATTATGCCAAAACCGGGCGGGCAATGCGATATGTAGGGCGGAAAGTGGGGCAACTCATGAGTTTTCTCAAACAAACAGTTTTTTTGCTTGACACATTGGTGCAACGAAGTGAGATAAACAGTCGTACCTATTTAGATGTAAGACTATCTTGCAAATGTTGTATATTAAACCCCAATCACGATCAGAAGAGGATTTTTTTGTAGGCCTGGTCCCCTGACCGATTGATTTCGTACTTTCAGTCAATTACGGATGTAAAATATAATACAAAATTGATTTGCCTCGTTCTGAAAAACAAGGCCAAAGCCCGCCATGTCAGGGGACATGGACTACATAACACCATGTTAATTATAGGATTATGAATCACTGTTGGGTTCTGACTCGAATCTCAGACTCAAACTCCAGATTTCAGAATGAGAGGGGTATAGATTCTTGATTCGTATGAGACGAAAGATTGATCAGGTGTGAATTGCGTGGCCGGTACCCTTGAATTCAAAGACGCAAGATCAAGCCGTAAATCATTGTTATTGTTTGGATTGCTACCTGTCCATGTCCACAGAAAACTCCATTTTACAGATTTCTCCTCATTGGAGACCGAATGAGATATAAAAATGGACTTTATGATGAATGGACGTTGTTCAGAAATCCAAAGACATCATAAAACCGGAAGTTATTTTTTCAGCCTGTTCGTTCACTTTTAAGGCCAGAATTCCGGTTATGTGGGTGGATCATGCAAATCGGGGTTGTCAACCTGTTGCCGAACGAGTTGGGCTACGACATGATAGAGACCAGATACGCTGGCACTACCCCCCTTGTGGGCTTCATCAATCAATGCCGAAAAGCAGGGTGATCTATGGCGAGCAAAGCGAACGATGGCCTGGTACTTGGTGTGGATCTGGGTGGTACGAAAACCCTTGTGGCTGTGATCGATCCCAACAATCAGATCCTTGGACGAGGCAAGCTATCGACCCCCGCCCGTCAAGGTGGCGATGCCATTGTGGAAGTCATTATCCAGGCGGCCGAGATCGCTCTGGCTGAGGCTGGCAAATGCCTTGAAGAGATTTCTCTGGTCGGAATCGGATCGCCCGGGCCGCTCGATGTAAAAGCCGGAGTGATCCTGTTCAGCGCCAATATGGACGTGGTAAATTATCCGCTCGCCGCCCGCCTGCATGATCGCCTGAAAGCTCCTGTCGTACTCAGAAACGATGTTAGAGCCGGCTGTTATGCGGAATGGAAGCTCGGTGCTGGCCAAGGCATGGAGAACTTGATCGGCGCATTTGTGGGCACAGGACTGGGCGGTTGCGTGATTTTGAACGGCCAAGTGATTGAAGGCAAAAATGGCAATGCTGGAGAAATTGGCCACATCAAGGCCAAGCCCAATGGTCGTCAGTGTGGCTGCGGACTGTACGGCTGCCTGGAGCTATATGCCAGCAAGTCAGGCCTGATGAAGCGGTTCGAAAAAGCCAAAAAAAATGGCGTGACATCGCTTCTTTTCAGCATGTGGAACGGCTCAAATCAAAAACTCAAAAGTCGTTACCTGGCTGAGTGTTATGCAGCCGGCGACAGGCTGGTGATTGAAGAGTTGCAACGAGCCGCCGAATATCTCGGTGGATCATTGGGCGGGTTGGTCAACTTACTCGACCCCGGGGCCGTGATTCTGGGCGGTGGGCTGAGCCTGGCCTTGGGCGAACCCTGGCTGAACTGGGTTCGCGAAGCTGCCAAACAGCATATTCTGGTCTTTCCAGCCGAAGGTGAAATCATCTTGCCAGCCGCTTTGGGAGACGACGCTGGAGTTCTTGGAGCCGCACTTTTAGCGCGAGAAGTGACTCGTCTGGCGGATTAAATTTGACTCAATTGGGGCTTCATTCCGTCGTCCACGAAAATGACTGGCCTAACAGCCAGCGTTTCAGTGCCTGAGTATGAGCACTTGGAATGGTTTTCTGGAACGCTGGCATTCGGCCCTTACCTTGCTCAATGTGTTCGCTAAACCGTTGCGAAAAGGCCAGAATTGGACGGCCTGTCAACCTTGGCCCAATTTCATTGCCCTCGCCAGAGGTCCCGTGACAGTTCGAGCACTGACTCCGAAACATCTCGGCAACCTGAGGATTCGTAGCTGATTTCGAATCCACTTGAGACTGATCCGTCTGTGCGGATTCCGACATCGCTTTTTCAGGCTCAAGCAATCCAATTTCCGCCTTGTGATCAGGCGGATAAAGACGGCTCAAATGGTCTGCCATAAGCCCTGAATATTCCTTGGGCAGGGTTGCCCCCCAGCCGATCATTTTCTGCACCTCAGCTTGCCACTGAGCCAGTGTAAGTCTTTGCTGTTCAATCATCTCTGATGAGTGACAGACGTTGCAATGAAGCTGGAGCCTCTGGTTGAAGAACGACACTCGTTCCTCGGGATCGAGCTCCAGAACCTGCTCTAGTGGTGGTTCAGGTGGGAGAGTCCGAGGTGGTGTGGGTGCCTGCTGAAGTGCCCCTGAAACTGACCAGGCGGAAAACACAGCGAACCCAAGACCACTGGCAACAAGTTTGAATGAGTTTTGCATAGGTATCTCTTGATCAGCCAATGACTTGAAACGGGATACGCTCAATGGCGTTATACAAATATCCACTGCGATTCCAGAACGGATCGGCAGGCTGGGTCTGGGCGTTGCTATCCGTAGCCCGAACTTCTATAAAGTGTTCACCGGGCTTGACTTCACTGATCGTGAATTCCCAGCGAACCCACGCTCCTTGAACCGGATTTTGGGTGATGATTCGGGCGGGCTGCCAGTCAGAATTCACACTGGTCCGGACTTCCACCCGAGTGACCAAGCCTGGGCCAGTCCAGGCAGAACCGCGAATGGCGAGTGAATCACGAGCTGAAATCTGGGCATTTGCAGTGGGCCAGGTCAGTTGCGACTTTACATTGAGAATGGTCACGCTTTTGAGTTGATCGGGAGTCGGCGCCACAGCAGGTGGCAAGACCAATGTAGGCATTTTGTAGCTTTTACGCTGAAAATCGCTGGGCGACTCTTCAACTGAGGCGGTGATTCGCTTCACCCATTTCACCCAGTGGTTGCCAGTCCAGGTGGGCACAATGAGCCTCAAAGGTCCACCATGGAGAAGCGGCAAGGGCTCTCCGTTCATGCGATCGGCGAGCAAGACATCGTCTTGCAGGAGACGATCCAGCGGGAGGCTTCGGGTGAACGATGGAGTCATTTTACTTGCGGTTAGATCGGCCGTTTCAAAGATCAGGTGCCTGGCGTCAGGCTTCAGGCCCATGGCATCAATCAAATCCTTCAGCCGCACTCCACTCCACATAGCTTGGCCAACGGCGCCGTGCTCCCAGGGCAAGCCCGGAACAATCGGCTTCATCAAGCCACGACCGTTCCCAGCACACATGAGCACCGCTGGCCGTTCATGGCGAGGAAATCGGCTCATGATTTCGGCGACTTTGAACTTGTTTACGGATTGAAATAGCCCATCGAGGGTCAACGACCAGCCTTGTGTGTTGACGGCTGGTTCGCCGAAATGGCTACGTACAAAGAACCATGGATTGGGAGTAAATTCCGAGTCAAGTTGATCGACTGGTGTTTCCAGATCCAACGGTCTTCGGGAACGGACAATCAAACCACTGGATTTTTTAGATCCGGCCTGGGATTCGCTGGCACTCAGCCATTTTGCGCTAAAAGCGGAGGCTGAAATGGCTTGAAAAGTCTGCGATAAGAATCGGCGTCGGTGACTTGGCATGGCGGTGATGGCCTCTATGCTTTTCTTTGAGATATTTCTGATAGAGTATTTTATAGACGAAATCGACGAATCAAGCAATGGTTATATATCAAACGTTCTGCAGACTGACGGTTATTTTAGAACCCATAGATCGAATAAAGCTCCATCGTTCGCCTCGAAATTTTGCAAATCCAATTGATAATATTTCTCTATGAGTTCGTTAATCTTATGAAACTTGAGATAACTTTTCAGTGTAAAGTTTTTAGGTAGACCTTGATCCGATTTGCCGGAACTCATAAAGATCATCGCAGGGCGACTGGTTTCAATATCGCTGGCAAGTTCCGTGAGGAAACGCGATTCAAGCACTTTATCGAACGAGCCTTTGGCATAGATTTCGGCTTCTGAGAGATTTGAATCGTGAGATTGGGAATAAAGCAATGCCATAGGAAAAAACCAGAGGAATCTTGAACCGGGCCGCTTATCGGCCTGTAAAAGAAAGGGATACGCTTTGAGTGAACTTGAGACAACAAGAACCCGATTATTTTCAGCTGGTGTTTCTTGAAGAATTTCAAAGAATCGGGCGTTCCAATATCGGCCCTGATCGTCCATCCTCCAGATAAAAACTCCGCTCATTGAAAGCTGAAGTGTGAGCAAACCAGCTAGTGACCAAGATGCAAAAGACTTCTGAAAAAGCGATTTCCTTTGAATGTTTTCGAAAAGTGCGGAGAGGTTTAATACGAAAACAGAAACCACAAGGAATTCAAAGGGGATCATATGGTAGTACCAGCCCTTGGCCTGGTAAAGATAAGAGACAAATGCCATGACGGCCAAAACCATCAAGTAAAGCGTGCCTGAACTCGGTTTTTTCTGATTCGCAACAACAATTAAAACCCATAGGATATCTGCACAGAAAAGCACCGAAGCCAAAAACAGATACGCCGACTGTTTGTTATGCAAAGGATTAAAAGAATTCCAGATTGCGCTGGCTGGGGCGTAATAAGCAGAGTTTCCTTTGGAGATCAAAGGGGCAAGCACTTCAAGATAATTCGTCCTGATTTGAGGCGAAAAGGCAAAAAACAGAGCGTAGAGGACGCCAAACAGGACAAATCCAAACCACTCCGGACAAACCCATATCGACCGATTTCTAACCTTAACGAACAACGCCAATTCGCCCGCTAAAATCATGACAATAAAATAAGGCTTTAATGCAGCTCCCATACCTGCAAAAACCCCGGCCGCCAGGAGAAACGATTTGCCGTGATTTACCACTCCATTTTGTATGCGGGAGAATCTGACAAAGAAAAATGGTGATGCCAGGATGATGAACAGATGCTCTCGCTGACCAAAATCGTGAAAAACCTGCGTCATCAGATTCATAAAAATCCATGCAGATATCCATATCGAGGATGTCTTTACGGATATTCCATTACAAGCCATGACCCGACGAATAGCGAGTGTGCTTGTCAGAATTGCAATAAGAACGACCATGGCAAATGATTGCATGACTGTGAGGCCGCTGATCTGCGAAATCAGCACCGGCACAGCGCTCATATACATGATCAGTGGCGTATTATTATCATAAAAGTCTACGTAAGGCGTTTTACCTTCGAGAATGAGCTGACCGCATTGGAGATAAAGCGCTGCATCATGATTGATATAAAAGCTGCTGTAGCAAGAAGTGGCCGTGAGCAAAACGAATTGCAGGGCTGGGACAAGCCAGCAAGACGGGCGCATTATTAAACGATCCATGATGAAACAACTCAATTCTATGGGCCATGAGATATTCACAAATCGAATCGGTACAGATTAAGTCTAATTGAAAGGCCAGTAGTTTTCAAGCAAAAGCCCGCCATGTCAGGGGACATGGCCTGCATTATATGTTACTCTCCTGATCAGGCGGGAGTGGATAGGGCCTGAAGTTCTGGTTCATAGACTGGCAGAACGGCTTCAAAGACACTTCCACGATCAGGCTGGGAACGATAACGAACGCGGCCGTTCATTTGGGCTACGATTCGAGCCAGCCGAGGGAGGCCGAGGCCAAGGCCCCTGCCGGCTTTTCGACCACAGTAGAATGGGTCAAAAAGGTGGCTTGATTCACGCACGTCGAAGCCTTGTCCGTCGTCTTCAACAGTCAGGCGCAAGCCATGCTGTTCAAGTTTTAATGAGACTTGAATCTGACCGCCACGAGGGCTTGCTTCCATGGCGTTTCGAACAAGGCTAAGAATCATGTGACGGAAAGCGTCGGGGTCGAACTGATCCGTTTCATAGCGCTGTGCCAGTGGGCAGATTTGGACTTCAAAGCGAATTTCGCGCCGGTGAAGATCTTCTTTAAGCTCTCGATGAATCGCTCGCACCACCTCGGCAGGCCGGCAGAAGCGGGGCCTTAGGTCGGTTGGACGTGCGATAAAGATCAGGTCTCGAAGCATTCTGTGAGCACGAAGGGATTGATCGATGATCGCTTTGAGCGACAACCGGGTGGTCTCGTCTGCGGCTTTAGCGAGTAGCAATTGAGCCCTGCCCTGAATCACTGCAAGCGGATTATTCAGCTCATGGCCAGCACCGGCTGCAAATTCCGCCAGCGACTCAAATCGCCCTGCCTGGGCCTGACTTTCAGACCGGCGATGATTTTTACCCATCTCTTCAGACCAGTCGTCAAGCCGGCCAAGCAATTCCCACCAATGGGTTTGCAACTGACTCCACTGCTGCTGGACAACCTGAAAATCGGTTCCTTCAGCACCACAGATGGGGTCTGAACTGCCCTTGATTGGAGTCGACTGAGCAGGCTTAACGCTATTTTTTGAAGTCTTCAAGAGCGTTTCGGAATCGCGGCTGATTGTCTGTAGAATCAGGCTGGCTTGATCCAATCGAGATTGAATGGCCTGAGTGTGGTGAGCGGAGTGGATCAGGCTGATCGTGCGTTTTACGAGCCTTGTGTCTTCTGGTGGAGACAAGGTCAATTCGTTCGAAAGGTTGGCGACTTTGGCTTCGAGGAGAGCAACGCGAGGATCTTTCATCGAAGTTTCGCTGCGATGGCCTCGTTGAAGTGCATATCGACTCTGCGAATAAATGACATAAGCCTGCTCAAGGATCGACAACAAGCCCTTGTCATCTAATGACTTCGAATGACTGGATGTGATTTCGGTCGCAAAATTCCCACGCGATGTCCAAAGGAATCGGGCGAGTTCGTCCTGGCGGTTTTGAGCCAGATTCCATTGGGACCAAAGTGTGGCTCTAAGGCCGAGGATTTTGGTTTCAATTTGATGCTTTACCGATGACTCTGATGCATCGCACCAGTCGGCAAAATCGCGAGGAGATTTGGCAGCGATCAACCAGAGCGGCCCCTGAAGCCAAATGGACCATGCCAAACCAGTCCAAGGCAATTCGAACGAGCACTCTTCCGCATGTCGTTCGATAGCCAGACCGATGGCCAGGCCGGATTGGAAAAGCTTCGTGACGGCTGAAAGCTCTCTGGAAGACTTTAAGTCCCAGAGCGATTCAGGGACGCCCGAATTCGTTGATGAAGCGTGTTGGGCGTCTGACCAAAGATGTTGGGAAACGTAACCTGGGTCCCACTTTAAGAACTTTGCCAGCTTTGGATCCAAGTTCGAATCAGGCATGCCTGCAAGCATGTCAGCCCACGAATCAGCAGTAGCCCAAAGCCATGGGAGGCGGGTGGCCAACATGGGTTGACGAGACTTTGAGCAGGCATCCGTCGAAGGCATCGACACGGAGAGGGACTCCTTACCGGCTCAGCCTTGGTTAGCCATCCATAGCTATCAAGTTTTCGCCATATACTCTTCAACTTCGGATATGGCAGGGGAGCTGCTTGACCGTCAAACTTAACCGATTCGGCAAAGTGTGACGGTCATGACGAGCCTAAGGATTAGATCGCCATTTCTTCGTAGGTCATATCGAGAAGATCGGCAATTTTGGACTTCAGACCATCAATATCGAGTGGCTTGTGCATGAAGGCATTGGCACCTGCTGCGGTCAATTCACTGATCTTGTCTTCTTCAACCATCCCTGAGATGCAGATAATTTTGATATCGGTCAGGTTTTGGTCGCGGCGAATGGCTTCGCAGACGGCTTTTCCGTTGATATCTGGCAGCATGATATCGAGGATGATCAGATCAGGCCTGTATTCGTTGGCTTGTTTGCCAGCTTCGAAGCCATTGTTGACGGATCGGCACTCAAACCGTTTGCTCTCGTTCAGGACATCTGTGATGAGTTCGACGATGGCGGGATCGTCATCGACGATCAGAACGCGGCGACGACCGCTCTCAAGTGCATCGGTCGGAATTCCGTGCTCTTTCATGAAGCGAATCAGAGCCTCACGCGGTATTCGGCGAAACTTTGATCCTGGAACTCGAAACCCGCGCAACTGACCGGAATCAAAACAGCGGATAATCGTTTGCTGACTGACTTTGCAAATCCGAGCGGCTTCGCCCGTTGTGAATACCGTTTTCATAAGCCCTGAGTGCCCCCTCCAGTAAGGTAGATCGTGAAGATGGAGTTTTGAAGAGTGGCTTGATCAACATCCCGAGATGCCAGAGCAGCCGCAGCCCCCCTATCTTCCAACGACCCAAGAGATCCGTTCCATTGTGTGAATCTGTATCGAATACGCTGGCTTTGCCAGATTTTCTATGATAGGGAAGTTGCCCATTGTGTCAACCGTTTTTTTATAGATTGGGGAAAATAGAAAGGATTTTTCAAGAAGGGTAGGCTTTACGAATGAAAAAAGCCCGACAATATGGGGGCTTAGAGAAAACAGTAGTCCCTGAAGACTCGCAAGCCACCCAGCCTTCGCCACCTTCTCCAATCCCCACCGCTCCGGAATCACCCGACGATTCCAGAGCGACAATCTTATCAGAGCCAAAGGTTTCAAGTGACCTGGCTTACGATTCGTGGTAGATCCGGGCCTTTCTTGAGAAGGATCAAAAGTGTGGCCACATCGCCCGGCGTGATTCCACTTAACCGGCCCGCCTGGCCGACGGTATGGGGCCTCAGTTTGGCAAACTTCTCACGTGCTTCAAATCGCAGGGTGGTCATCAGGGAGAAATCCAGATCTGCTGGAATCTTCTTCTCCTCGAGCCTTTGAAACTGCTCCACATGAAGCGCCTGTCGCTCAATGTAACCACTGTATTTGGTTTCTGTTACGACATGACTCATCGCAGATTCAAGCCACAGTCTGGGGTCAAGTTCAGCCGAAAGTGCGGCAATATCCTGCCAGCTGGATTCAGGCCGGCGGAGAATTTTTTCCAGAGTCTGGTCTTGATGCTTCGTCGTTTTGAGTTTGCCCTGAAGGGTCTCGGACTGTCCGGCACGCTCTTGAAAATGCTTCCAGCGATGATCGTCCACCAGTCCGCAACTTCGGCCCAGCGGGGTCAACCGAAAATCGGCATTGTCATGACGTAGTAAAAGCCGGAACTCCGCACGGCTTGTCAACATCCGATAAGGCTCTTCCACGCCCTTGGTCACGAGATCGTCGATCATGACTCCGATATAGGCCGATGAGCGATCAATCAGCAGTGGTTCGCGGCCCAATACGGCCAGACCAGCATTGGCGCCGGCCACAAGTCCTTGTGCACCAGCCTCTTCATAACCTGTGGTGCCGTTGATCTGGCCAGCCAGATAGAGCCCTGGGACGTCCTTCAGGCACAAGGTTGGGGCAAGCTGAGTGGGCGGGGCAAAGTCGTATTCCACGGCGTAGCCAAATCGCATAATCTCTGCATGTTCAAGACCTTCCACGCGTGCAATCACTTCTTCCTGAACATCACGAGGCAGGCTTGTCGAGATTCCGTTGCAGTAATATTCAAACGTGTTCCGTCCTTCTGGCTCGAGAAAAATCTGATGGCGGTCTCGATCACCGAACCGAACCACTTTATCCTCGATGGATGGGCAATAGCGCGGGCCAATACCTTCAATCTGGCCTGAATACATCGGTGCGCGATGCAGGTTGGACCTGATGATGGAGTGCACTTCTTCGTTCGTATAAGTAATATGGCAATCGACTTGCGGCTGATTGATCCGGTCGTTCAGATACGAGAACGGTGCTGGATGGTCGTCGCCGGGCTGTGGTTCAAGGCGGCTGAAGTCGATGGTACGGCCGTTGAGTCGTGGGGGTGTACCGGTCTTGAATCGTCGCAGTTCCACACCCAATCGGCGGAGGCTTCCTGAAAGTCCTTCCGCCGAGATATCGCCCGCCCTGCCCCCTTGAGTTTTTGTTTCACCTGTGTGCATAAGGGCTTGGAGAAATGTACCGGTGGTCAGGACGACGGCTTTCGAGCGATATCTAAAGCCGCCCTTTACGAGGACTCCGACCACTCGGCCCGCTTCGACCACGATCTCATCCGTCAGTTCCTGGCGAACAGTCAGGTTTGGCTGACTTTCCACAAGCCTTTTTGCCATATATTGATAGGCTTTTTTATCGCATTGGGCGCGCGGGCTGTGCATGGCCGGGCCTTTGGTGCGATTGAGGAGCCGAAACTGGATACCGGTGGAGTCGGTGATTTCGCCCATCACTCCACCCAGGGCGTCGATTTCGCGAACCATCTGGCCTTTGGCGACACCACCTATGGCAGGGTTACAGCTCATCTGGCCGATGGAGTCGACATTCATCGAGAGAAGTGCTGTTCGACAACCGAGCCGGGCCGATGCCATGGCGGCTTCGACTCCAGCGTGGCCTCCACCGACCACAATCACGTCAAATTCGTAAGGGTTGAGTCGTTTGGTCATGCAAAAAGTCTGAATTCAAGTGATTGGCTTGCGAAATGGGAGACGATCCTGTTGATCGTTGGGCACTTTACACTATTATATCAAAGACTTGACGAAAAATGTCCCGGCCAGATCATGATTCGGCATTTGAAGTATCGAAATTCTCGGGAACCGATACACCCCCAGTCAATGGCCAGCAGACCGTCAGAGGAGAGCTCAAAAATGTCCGTTGAACGAACCGCCGCAGTCACGCTTAAAGGCAACCCCATGGACTTGATCGGCCCTGAGATCAAGGTGGGCGATCAAGCGCCTGATTTCACCACGGTTGGGGCTGGCCTTTCGATCGTTAAACTTGCAGACACCACCGGCAAGGTGCGCATGTTCAATGTTGTCCCATCTTTAGACACACCTGTCTGCAATATTCAGACCCGCCGGTTTGCCACAGAACTGGCTGCCTTCGGTGAATCTGTTCAAGCCTACACCGTCTCAACCGACCTCCCATTCGCCCAGGCCAGATGGTGTGGCGATGCCAAGGTTGAGAACATCAAAAATCTTAGCGACCTTCACGACCAAAGCTTCGGCAAAGGTTTCGGCGTACTGGTGAAAGGTATCCCTGTACCGTTCCTGACCCGTGCGATTTTTATCGTAGATGCCAGCGACAAAGTCGTTTACGTCCAATACGTGGCTGAAATCGCCAGCGAACCAGACTATGATGCCGCTCTGGCCGCCCTCAAGGCCGCTGTTGCCTAAATCATTGATTGATCATTATATAGAACAAAAGAGGGCGAGATTTTCTCGCCCTCTTGCATTTTCCAGGCAGACTGTCAACGATTTACTTTCCCAGTTTCCGGCCGAGTTCCTGAGCGATTCCCGGCAGTATCGCCGGATTTTTCTGCGCCACAACATGATCAGCCTGTGCCTGCGGCACTTTCAGGGCGACCAGAATCTCACCTACCTGCTTCCACAATCTGTCCTGTTTTTTGCCCTCAGCCAGATAGATTTCCGTGGCCAGTTCAGAGAGCTTCTGAATCTTGATCGCTTCGAAATTGTCGTAATATCGGCCTACGATTTTTTGCTGATTCGGAGTCAGGTCAGCCATGAGTTTTCAACCCCGTTTGTTTTGAGATGAGATGATGATCAACTGCCAACAGTGGCTTTATCGTACAAAAAAAGTGGCCGCACGTCAGGTGAGATGACGTGCGGCCGAGGGGGCTATCGAGGGATTTTTCTGGACTTATCCAGAATCAAATCAGCTTGACATGGCGAAATCGTTGATGCTGTTGGCGATATTCGCCCTGACGCGACTTCCAGCAGCATTCAGATTGCTTTGGACTTTCACGGTCTTAGTCGGGTTCAGGCGAACTCCAGCCTTGGTCGCTGATCCAGTGCGGCTCGCATTTTGAATCACGACAGGGCTCCCAAAACCATTGGAGATCGGGATCCGAACACTGCTCGAACCGAGCTGAACCGTAGGCTGTTGTACCTGTGTGACAACATGCTTTTGGCCTGCCACTCCAGGAATCCGAACCGTGGATGAACCAAGTTGCACGCCTGACTGTGCACCAGCAGCATAATTGACTTTGGTTGCAGCGGCAGCGGCCTCAGGATAGAGGACGTTGATGAGACGCAGCTTAGGATTATTGAGGCGGGCTGTTTTGGCAGCCGTCCCCACAGCGTTCTCATACTTGCGGGCCACCTCAGGCGTATATTCGCCCTGATTCACATTGTAAACATTGGCTTGGGAAGCAAATGCACCATGAGAGGTGGTATTGCCAGTCAATGTCACTGTGGTGAAGCCAGCGGGTAACGTAGCGAAGGCAGGATCGTTACCAGCAAAGAGATAGGTTCGATCCAGATATGGATCACCGTTGATCTTCTGGGTGAACTCACCCACAGGTGTGGCACCTGAGAGTTTGACGGAGGAGCTGATGATGTCGTTGACGTTAAAATCAGCTGTACCAAAGACATTCACACGAATCAAAGTTCTGTGGAGCGTATTGATCACTCCAGAGTGGTGCGGATTCACCAGAATGGGTGGGCAAGCCATGGCCTCAATGACCGTGGTATTTACAGAACTCGAATTATTGGTTGGATCGGTATCGCGAATCGAGCCTGTGACGGTGGCCTTGTTCGTGATGATCCCTGGCGTTGTCGGCTGAACCACGATGGTAATCGCAGCCGAGCCGCCTGCAGCAATCGCACCCATGTTGGCTGTAAAGCCTGTTGGGGTCGTTGTCACAGTGCCTTGGCTGGGAGTGATGCTCAGAACATTCACCCCGGCTGGGATGGCGTCTGTGACTGTCACGAAATTGTCAGCAAACGTGCCGGTATTCTTCACGAAGATCGAATAGACGAGCGAGTTGCCGACTGTAACAGGATCAGGAACATCGGTCTTGGTGATCGAAAGATCTGTGGCTGGATTCACATCCTGCCAATTGAATGGCTGGGCGAAATAAACACCTTCGGAAA
>Ga0208720_1000017_pt1 | contig 47116 bp, 36 predicted proteins | sample LakMenEpi20Apr10_FD_150716 | JGI IMG/M metagenome (GOLD analysis project Ga0208720, IMG submission 150716) | Freshwater microbial communities from Lake Mendota, WI - 20APR2010 deep hole epilimnion (SPAdes) | ecosystem: Environmental > Aquatic > Freshwater > Lake > Epilimnion/Euphotic zone ...
GAATCCAATCGGGCCTCATGGGCTCTCGAACAACTGGCTGACGCCATCGAAAGCCGCCTCTGGTACCGCTGCCGAATTCTGACAGAGTTATTCAGCCCATTATTCACAATGCTCATCTCAAGTCTCGTCATACTCGTAGGATTGGCCTTTTTCAGTCCTTTGATTGAATTGATCCGGAGGCTGGCATCCTGAAATGAAACTTCCAATGAACCCGATTCATGGTCTTCCCAAGATCAGATTCACTCATCATCGCCGGGGCTTTTTGATGGTCGATGCCTTTGCAGGAGCAGGGCTTGCGGTCATTGCACTGAGCATGATGGTTTGGGTCATGAGCTCAGATGTCCGGATTCGAACCGTTCAAGAGCAAAGAATGATTCTGCTTCAGGCCAGCCAAAACCTGATCGAGCGGCTTGAAACCATATCATTTGATGAGCTTGACCAGCAAAAAGCCGATACAGTGGCAACCAGCCTATTAAGTGTCGCCCATTGGCCTGACTTGCATTTCAAAGTTGCGGTCTCAAAAGAGTCTGTCGCTCAGGAATTCAAGCGAGTTCGAGTCACCGGGCAGGTCGGTTTATCTGACACTTTAATCATCACTCTTTGGCGAGACCGATACAAACCGGCCAAAAAATCATGATATCGCCAAAAATTCTTAAATCCCATATTCGTTGGAATTCCAATCAGCCAAGAAGCGGTTTTACGCTGATTGAAATGCTGGCTGTGATGACCATGGCATCGATCCTGCTTGGGGTGATGTTCCTGATGCTGGTTGGGATCATCCGGCGCATGAATTCCGCCGACCTGCAACTGGCACGTCAATCGAATGTGGCCCAAGTGGCCGAAACGTTGCGAGAATTGGCCCATAAATCGAATGGATTTGAGCTGAGTCAAGATGGTCAGAAATTGACCTTGAGAGCACCGACAGGCTCAGAGAAAGCGGTTCAGTTGCAACTCTCGGAAAACCCGTTTCGCCTTGAAATATTCAAACTCGAGGATTCGCCGAAAAAGCGAATTTTCGGTTTGAAAGGCCTTGATCATGGCCGATTTTCCAGGATTGAAATTTCAAACCAGGCGAAGCCAGTGATTGTTCTCGAATTATGGCCTGATCCAGCCCAGTCAAAGCGTCTGAATCAGCCAGCACCATCTCAGAACAGAACCGTGCGGATTGAAGCGGCAACAGGACTTGATTTGACTGAAAATGCAATCGTGAAGGAGCCGGTGAAATGATCGAGCGTTCACGATTGCATTTCTTTGTAGTCCGACGTCGGGGCCTCACGCTGGTCCCAGTTCTATCGGCGATTGTACTTTTATCGATCTTCATGGGCCTGCTGGTTCAGCGTCAGGTTCGAAGCCATTTGGCTTGGAGAACAGAGGTTCGTAAAGCAGTGGCACGCAATCTGGCTCGCTCCGAACGTGACCGGCTGATTTTTCTGAAATCCAAAAGTCAGAAAATCGTGACCGGCAAACGAGTAGTCCATTCGAAAGATTTCAGCGACTTGACAGAATCGGCTACGATCTCAATCGAGCCATCAAAAACCAATAAAACAGGCTATTTGATCACGATCCAGATACCTTCAGGATCCTCTTCCAACTTCGTCAGCGAGGCATTGGAAATACCATGACCAATCCGATGAAAACTTCTCTTGCAGATCATTTCGAACCTGAGCCCCCATCAGCGAGCATTCCCATGAAAAAACGCGGCTTTACCCTGATCGAACTTCTGGTCGTCATTGCGATCATCGCGGTATTAATCTCATTGCTTCTACCAGCCGTACAATCGGCCCGGGAAGCCGCCCGGCGAGCTCAGTGCGTGAACAATCTGAGTCAGATTGGCCTGGCTTTAAACAATTATGAATCCGCACATTACGCATTTCCACCAGGAGTGATTAATACCACAGGCCCGATTGATAATATTGCCAAAGGTGTGCATTACAACTGGATCACCCAGCTTCTGCCATATTTTGAGCAGAAATCAGCCCAAAGGCACTTCAATTTCAATGTCGGGCTATATGAACCTCACAATATCACGGTTCGCGGAGTGACGATCAGCACTATAAACTGCCCTTCAGACGGAGGCTCCTGGCGTGGCATGGCAAGTGCAAATTCTAAAATTGCCACCAGTTCCTATGCTGCGAATTATCACGATACCGAAGCCCCGATTGATAAAACCAATAACGGCGTGTTTTATTTAAACTCAGCCACTCGGCTTGAGGATATTCAGGACGGCTCAAGCTACACCATTTTTGTCGGTGAACATAAAGCCGCATCCGACCTGGGCTGGGCCAGTGGCACTTCAGCCACTTTGCGAAATACAGGCCATGCGGTGAACTCATCGTCCGGGTTTCCACCTGTGTTCGGTGTGGACGGTTCGCTCTCAGAAGATCCCAAATCAGCGGGAGCGATGGACCCTGACAATGAAGCTGAACCTGTGGCCCCTAAAAAGAATGAAACCCCCGAGCAAGCTCGCCAGCGAATCCAGCGCATTTGTGGAGGATATTCGAGTTTCCACCCGGGCGGGGCCAATTTCTGTTTTGGCGATGGTTCGGTTCGGTTCTTGAAAAATTCGATGAGCACCATCGTATTCAACCGATTGGGGAACCGAGCAGACGGCGAATTGATCAGTTCCGACAGCTATTGATTGATCCAGAAGAAATCGTCGCAGCATCTCATGAACAAGCCTGTTTTTGTATTGCCAAAAAGCCTTGAAGCGATCAAGGATTATGCCGTTCTGGGCGAAAAGATGGAGAGCCCTGAAGGTGTGCTTGAGCTGGAAGCTCTGGTCCAAACGGCCCTTCAGGAGCATCCAGGCCATGGGTTGCCACATGCTGCGTGGGGATGGTATCTGGCAAAACAAAAGAAACTCGTGGATGCTGTGGAAGCCCTGGATCGAGCGATTGAACTTGGTCCAGAGTCGTTTCGGCCACAGTGGTATCTCGACAGGGGGATTTATTTTGCGCTTCAAGGGCACGGCGAAAAAGCCCTTAAGGACATGACGCAGTGCAGCCGAGATTGGCCAAAAGATCCAAACGCCCATCATTTGCGTGGGCTTGAATTGAAACGGCTCGGAGATGGCCTGAGCGGTGTATTGGAGGAGCAGATAGGTCTGGTTTTGGCTGAAAAAATGACGGCCAGCGAGTTGTATCAGTTTATTCATCAATACGTTTTTTATGCGGGTCCGGATCGTCTGGAAATGACTTTAATGATCCTGTGCGAGCCATTGCACGCTGGTGCCAGAGCCTTCAGGGCCGAAAGCCTGATGAATATCGGAGTGCCCTCAGCAGCATTTCACGACTACCTTTTGGCAACCCGATTTGATCCTAAAAATCTTGGGTTTATGGTTCGGCTTGAAGAGATCCAGCAGAGTGGGCTCATGGCATCAGGTCCATTGAGTAACCCTGAAAAGCCTGATATCAAACTTTGGCCATTTTACCAGGATTTACTCGACGGATACACTCAATTTTGTAATTCCATTGTGATCGAGCCCGAAAATGGTATTAAAATCGGTCTGATAGAAAAACTTATTGGAAGAGCCAGTCGGAAAAAGCCGTTCAGCTTAAATCAAACGTCCTTCAACATGGTGACGAACGGGCTTGGGCTTGCATTTTTCAGCTCGACATTGATCGTACTCCTTGCCACAGTCATGGACTGGATTTCAGGCAATAAATCCGCACACTTAAATTTTCAAAACAAGGAAATCGAAGATATTATTCAAATACTCTGCATTACGTCGATCATATTGCTTTCCATTGCAATGATCGGCGGAATCATATCGCATCTTTATGGAATAATTCAGCTGATTTTCCAATGCCGGGTCGCAGACTTGCAAACAAAGCTCAGCCGACTCCATTTCCTTTTAAGAACTCCGATGGTTTACCTATTTGTTTTATTATGCGTGGCTATCATTATAATCCATATTCTTTTACAGGCCTTTACCATAAATTGTTTAGCGAGAGTGATTCAGTTTGGGTTGGAACAAATTCGCCAGTGATTTTAATCCGTGCAAAGAGCCCTGAAATACAACATTCAGGGATTAGCGAATCTTACATCCAAAAGTCTCCGGCAAATCAATATCCGCAGGTCTTTAACCACTCATAGCTTTTACGAAGTCGGTTTACCCGTTCCTCAAGGCCTGGTTCAGGTTCGCCTCCGATGCCTTCCAACTCAACGGTATAAGCACCTTTGTAATTCTGGGCATCGAGTGTTTCACGAATTGAGGTAAAATCCACTGCTCCGCCCTCACCCAGGGCTGGAAAATACCAATCCTCCAGGCGGCCCCTGTTGTCTTTTACGTGGACATTCACCACAAGATGAGCGACTTTTTTAAGTTCGTCCATCGGGGTCATGCCTTCGTTGTAGTAGGCAATATTCCCAGTATCGAAATTCAGGAGTACGGACGGATGATTCACGGCCTCCAATGTCCGAAGCATGGATGCCGCGTTTTGGGTAGGGCCTTTGTGGGTTTCAAGAGCCAGAGTGATCCCGCAATCGGCAGCGGTTTTGCCAATCGTATTTAAATTCTTTGAAATGACTGACCATTCTTCAGCGCTGGCGGGCTGACCTGCGCCTGTCACGCAGATTTTGACTTGAAACCACTTGGCTGCAAATTGAATGCGGTTGCAAGTGATGGCCAAACCTTCGTCAGTAAGCAAATTCGCGCCGCCCACATTGCATCCGGAAACGCTGGCTTGATTTGCGGCCAGATGCTCAACGAACCGCTGGGCTGTGGCGTCGTCCGCTTTTTCAGTCACCACTGATTCTTCAGGGATGATCAGACCGCCGAAGTTATGACCTCTCAGAGCGAGTTCAAGATGTGTCAGACCTGTGGCTCGAAGATTTTCGGCGGCTGTCCAAACCCCCAAAGGGCCAAATGAGTTGGAAAAACAGCTCAGAATTCTGGTCATGACAATTGCCTGATTGGGGGTCTGATTCGGGTCGGTGGAGAAAGTCGTAAATCACGAAAATCCAATGGTCAGCTCAGGAATGAACGCTCCTCAGAGATGATCCATCGGATTCGCGATAATTTGGAGGACTTAAGGATTTGTTGGGGCCAAGCCAGCGGCGGCACCGGCAGTCCCACCCGGGATGCCGGGCGACTTTGAGTCAGGTCCGCCAGCGGCTGGAGTACCGGCAGCCTCGGCACCTTCGGCTTTTGCTGGAGCGGCTTCTTCGGCAGAATTATCGTAAGGTCTTGCAGCTGTGTGCTTTTCAACCCACTCTGAGGCGTTGAACACGTTTTCGCCCTTGAATGGTCCTGTCAGACCAAGTTCTACCAATTTGAGGGCCTTTTCATCCAAACCAAGCCCAAATGGGGGGTTGGATGTTCCTGGTGTGTACTGGCCCCAGAAGATTTTTTTGTGAACGGGAGCTGTTTGCAGGATCACCATGAGAAAACCGACGAGGAGGCCTGCGGCGGCGGCGCCGAAGACGAGTTTGCCGATCCCTTCGAGGGCTGGAGGAATTCGGAGCTTTCCAGGTGCGAGGTAATCGGTGGCGAATCGGAGCAGGATCAGGGTCACGGCGAAGATTCCGCCGAGGCTGAGGCAGTCGGCAAATCCGCTCAAAAACGATGCACTCTTAATGATGACAGCGGCCAGCTTATCGGCAAAGCTCATGGCCACAAGGGCAGAAAAAGCGATGTTGAAGAAGGTTAGAAGAGATCCCCAGAAGCCTTCAGACGAGATCGCGATGAAGGCAAAGAACAGAAACAGGACGCAAACACCGTCAAAAATCATATCCATTCCGGCAACTCCTCAAAAATGCTTTTGCTTGATTCTTGGATTCGTGTCATGTGTGATCGCCAAATACTTGCAGGCAATTGAGTTACTTCAATGCCCGCATGAGCTCGTCGATAGAAGTCCGGCCTTCCAGAACAAGCCTCAGGCCGTTTCGGGAGAGGCCCATCATGCGCTGCTGGGCAGCGGCGGCACGCAGCGCGGCCTCGGTTGGATTATTGGCGATGATCTCGCGGATGGAGTCCGTCACTTCAAGCACTTCGAAGATTCCGGTCCGGCCCACGAATCCAACACCGGCACACTCAGGACAAACCTGAGGCAATGGCTCGGTCGGTGGGCGATAGAACGCTTCGGTATCTTCCGGAAGGTTGTATTTTTTGAGGAATTCGGGCTTCGGCTGGTAGGGCTCTTTGCACTCTTCGCAAAGCGTGCGGACCAGTCTTTGTGAGAAGATCAAAACGAGTGTTTCAGAAAGAGCGTCGCGGCTCAGGCCTCGTTCGACAAGGCTCATGATGCCTTTGATGGCATCCGTCCCAACGAACGACGACAGAACGAGACGATCGGTACTGGCCGCCTGAATGGCGACTTTGGCAATGTCGTCGTCGCGGAAGTCGCTGAGCATGACCACTTGTGGATCGGTCCGGAGAATGCTCTTGAGCTTGTCGACCATCGTTTCACCTAAACGAGGGTTAAACTCTTCAGCAACAACGTTTTCGATCTGCTGCTCGACCACTTCTTCCAGTGTCTTGATGTCGCGAAGCATCGGATCCATCGACCGAAGGAGTGCGTAAATGCTGGTCGACTTACCGCAGCCGGCTGGGCCAACGGCGAGAACCAGACCCTGATCTTTTTCGATCGAAGTCCGGAGCTTTTCCTCTTCTTTGGATGTCAGGCCCAAAACTTCGAGCTTTGTGACCATGATCGATTTGTCGAAGAGCCGAATGGCGACTTTTTCGCCCACTTTGGTGCCGGCTGAAGCGACACGGGCTTCCACGTTTCGGCCTTCCACTTTGGCAGAGAAGGTGCCTTCCTGAGGCTTCCGTTTTTCTTCAACACTCATACCACAAAGGGTTTTGACGATGTCGACAATCTCAGGACCGGTCTCGGTGTCGAACGGCTCTGCCTGAACCAGAACGCCGTCAATCCGGTATCGGACCTGAAGTTGGTCTTGAGCCGGCTCGAGATAGATATCTGTGGAGCGGCGGCTGACGGCGTCGTAAACCAGGCCCTGAACTTCTTCGAAAAGCTCGAATTGCTTGGCATTGGCGACCCGGAACATGTCCATCTTGCGGGTGTTCAGATCAATCCCGACAAATTCGACAGGGACGCCTGCATTGGTGGCAGCCTTGTTGCGATTGAAAACTTTCTTGCGGGCTCCGAGCTTGCCAAACATTGCGTTTGCAATATCACCGAAGTGATAAATAGTCAAGACTTTATCGACATCTGCCACCTGTCCGTTCCTGTGTACCACGTAGGCCAGCGTGGGAACAAGATAGGCGAGGCTCATGACTGCGATGCCGGCGATGATATTCGGAACAAACAGGATGACCAGAAGGCCGAGCGTTCCTGCCAGAACCATGGAACTGGTCCAGAGGGCCCGTTTTTCGAGCCCCAAAGCGAATGAATCGTCATCGACCCACCAGGTGGTCGGGATCCAGATCAGGAATAAAGCCAGTGCCGGAAGGAACTTGGCGATATTCATGTAGAAGCCGGTGATGCGTTCCACATTGGCGGTTTGAGCCAACGGCCAGGAAACTGCCAGGAAATCGGCAGCCTGAGCTGAAGTCAGGGTCAATGATAAAACGCCAACTGTAGCCAGCGTTATGGTTTGCAAACTTTTGAGCCGAACGCCTCGCATAAGTTGAGCTTTCCACTGATGGTCGGTGAGTAGTTTTGGAACGAAGCAGGAGGAACGGGGAGCGGAGATTTTTTGAATGATCCCGATACCCCGGAGGACCACGATGGTTTGTTACAGAATCCCTGGAGCGGCGACTTGGATACCCTTTAGGGCCATCTTCAAGGCGTCCGGACTCGGCGCGACTTCGAACGCTGTAGAACGTTCAATTTTCTCGGCAAGTACCAGCTGACGAAGACTTTCAGTGAAGTCCATCATACCTTCATCCTGGCCGATACGAATGGCGTCGGAGAGTTTTGAATCCTCTTCGGCGAGGATCAGTTTTCGAACGGTTGGATTGTTCCGCATGATCTCGCAGGTCGGGATCCGGGTAGCGCCGGTTTTTTCGGCCCAATCCTTGGTGGTTCGGAGCAATTTCTGCGCGACCACAGCTTTGAGGTTAAAGGCCAGATTCTGACGCATGGCCGGGTGCATTTCCTGAGGGAACAGGTCAAGGATCCGGCTGATGGTGGACGGGGCGCTGGAGGCGTGGATGGTTCCGAAAACCAGGTGGCCGGTCTCAGCGGCGTGAAGGGCAGCCAGGAAGGTGTCCTGATCGCGCATTTCACCCACCAGAATAATGTCAGGGTCTTCCCGCACAGCGTGCTTGAGTGCGATGTTCCAGTCCAGAACGTCGATCCCGATCTCTCTCTGATTGACGATTGACTTGGCATCCTTATAGGTGTATTCGATCGGATCTTCGATCGTCAGGATATGGCAACGCTCGTTTTCGTTGACATACTGGAGCATGGATGCGATGGTCGTGGACTTTCCCGAACCCGTTACACCGGCAAGGATAATGATACCGGTGTCTTCCTTGGTAATTTCGGCGAGGATCGGGGGAAGGCCAAGTTGCTCAAAGTTAGGAATAAAATTGTTCACACGGCGGGCGACCAGTGCGAGTGCTCCACGGGCTTTAAAGAGATTGACGCGGAAGCGGGTCTCGTTGCCTTCTTCGTCGCGAAGGATGTGGGCGTAATCGACTCCACCCTCCTCTTCGAGGATCTGTTTCTGCTTGGCAGTGAGCAGGGGGAACATCAGGCGTTCCATGTCAGCGGCCGTCAAGGCTGGTAGTTGCATCTGGCGGAGTTGGCCGGCGAGTCGCATGGCGGGCGGAAGGCCGACTTTGAGGTGAAGGTCGGAACCCTTGTGCTTCATGCACATACGAAACAGCTTATTGGCTTCCGGCTCGTTCGCCGAGGTACCGACAGCAACATCCGAAGTGATCGACATAACAGGGAATCTCCGGGACAGGGCGATGCAAATTGGAGAATTTTACATGAGGTTGAGTCGGGAGGATTTAACCATGCGCGAACACGGCTTCCAGAATGAGATAATCTACCTTGATTACTCGTCAAATACAATTCGTAGTTACCAAAGTTCATTAAACTATCTTTCGGCGATCGTTACAACCTTCCTCAAAATTTGGACCCCAGGTCTCGAAATGATGATTTAAATCAACATTCCAAATTTGAGTCTGCCAGAAGTCGCATCGGCAGACCCCGGCGCGCGAGTTCCTGCTTGAGGTCGCCGATCAGGAGCTGTCGCTGGTGAAAAAGGCTGGCTGCAAGTGCTGCGCTGGCATGACCTTGTCGGAGGATTGTTTCAAAGTGATCGATTGAACCTGCACCACCAGAGGCCACAACGGGAATCCCGACGGCGTCGGCCACTGCACGAGTGATCTCAAGGTCGTAGCCTGCCTGGGTGCCGTCGGCGTCCATGGAGGTCAGGACAATTTCGCCGGCTCCCAGACGCTCCACTTCGCGAGCCCAGGCCACGGCTTCCAGTCCTGTGGCGAGCCTTCCGCCATTGATATGGACTTCGCAAACCTGCTGTCTGATGCCGTCAATTTCTTTCCATATCCTTTTAGGATCAATATTTACGACAATACACTGACTGCCGAAACGTTCCGCTGCCCGACGGACCAGTTCGGGATCGCGAACGGCTGCCGAGTTGATTGAAACCTTGTCAGCACCAGCGTTTAAGAGCCGTCTGATATCATCCAGATTACGGATTCCGCCGCCCACAGTCAGAGGCATGAAGCAGACTTCGGCGGTGCGGGAAACGACGTCAAGAATGATATCCCGACCTTCGTGACTGGCTGTGATGTCGAGGAATACGAGTTCGTCGGCACCTTCCTGGTCGTATCGGGAAGCCAGTTCGACAGGATCACCGGAGTCGCGAAGGTTGACGAAATTCGTACCTTTGACGACCCGGCCCTGATGGACATCCAGACACGGAATGATGCGTTTTGTCAACATGTCCACACGACCAGAAATTGAGTTGCATGAGAGGCGAGAAGTGGCTTGATTTACTGATCTGCCACAACAATCTTCATGACTTTAAGACGAAGGACACCTTTAGGGATGGGGATCTCCGCCTCTTCGCCGATCATTTTGCCGACGAGCCCTTTGCCGACAGGACTTGTGGCGAGGATTTTATTGACCTCGTAGTCCTCTTCACCGGGGCCGACCAGTGTGTAGTCCTCTTCATCGTCAAAATCGAGGTCTTTCACGGTCACCTTGCAGCCAAACACGACCCGATCGGTTTTAATGTTGGTCATGTCCACGATTTGTGCGGACGCCAACTTGCCTTCAAGGTCGCGCATGCGGGCTTCAAGCATGCCTTGGGCTTCGATGGCGGAATCGAACTCAGCATTCTCCGACAGGTCGCCTTCAGCACGTGCTTCGGCGATCTGGTTGGCGATGCGCGGCGAGTCCACATTTTTCATGTGATCAAGCTGAGCTTTGAGTTTATCGAATCCGTCTTTGGACATGGGGATGCGGTCAATCGCCATTCCCTGAGTCTCCCATTACAACATTCGTGGAGGTAACGGACATGAAAGAACCGACGAACTCGACTTTCTGTACCAATATTTGGCACATCGGCCATTCGTCATTTCCGGTATGGCTCACGCCAGAACTGTCTCAAAGCAGAACCGGATGTGGTTGAACCACACCCGGCGTCTGCTTTATTCATACAAGAGTAGTCAAGGGCTGATCAGGACGCAAGTGCCTGGAACGGCACCCGAAAAAATTGATCACTCGTGACGCAGAGCTTCGATCGGATCCATCTTGGCTGCGCGGCTTGCAGGATAGAGCCCAGCCACCACACCGACCAGCACCGAAACGCTGAATGCGATGACGATCGACTGAAGCGTGACGGCGGCTTTGACCTCGGAGTAGAGGGTAATCACCACAGGAATCACCACTCCGATCACCACGCCGAGAATTCCGCCCACGCCTGAAAGAACAATTGTCTCGATCAGGAACTGCTGAACGATGTCTTTCCGTTTCGCACCAAGGGCACGGCGGATACCGATCTCGCGGGTTCGTTCTGTGACGGTCGCGAGCATGATGTTCATAATCCCGATCCCACCGACGATCAGAGAGATCCCGGCGATGGCACCCAGAACGAGGCTCCAGATGCGTGCAGAACGCTGGGCTTCCAGCAAAAGGTCGTAGGGGACTGTAATCGCCACGTCCTTCTTGCGTTCGTGCATGTTGTACGGCTCGATGGCCGCCTTCACAATCGGAACTGTGGGGAGGACAAGTTTCGTATCTTCCACCTGCAGAGTGATTTGAGAGAGCTGGGTCTCTTCCATCTCCATCGAACCGGCACGGCTGTTCATGATCCGCTCGCCGAACCGGAGACGACAGGTGTTGATCGGGATGTAAACGTCTTTGTTGTAGTCCTGGGCTGCAAACGAGCCACCGATGCCGGCTGTGGACTGACGGAGCTGGGTCACTCCGATCACAGTGTAATAGTCGGAACCGATCTTGATCGACTTGCCGATCGGATCTTCAAACGGGAACAAAGTTTCGGCGGAACCGGCGGCCATGACGACATAGTTTTGATAGTCGCGGTTGTCGGTCTCGGAAAGAAATCGGCCACGCGACATTTCGAGACGATTGAAATCCATGTAGTCGGCTGTGGTGCCGACCACCCGGCCGTCAACAGCTTTGTTCAGACGGCGGATCTCTTTCTTGATCTCACGAATCGGCAAGGCTTTTTTGATCGTCGGAACGGTGGCCACCAGACGATCAAAATCGTCGTACTTCAGGCCATAGTTGAGGATCCGGCTCGGCCGGCCGCCGGCGGCCTGGGCTTCGTCGGATGGTTTTACAGAACGATAGATGATGTTGGTGACGCCCAACATCTCGAAACGTTTCTGGGCATCGCGGCTCGAGCCTTCGCCGATGGCAAGCATGGCGATCACGCTGGCGACGCCGAAGACGATGCCCAAGACGGTCAGGCCTGACCGAAGCTTATGCAGCATCAGGCTTTTCAGACCCATTTTCAGACTTCGCCAGATGCGACCCATAGCGGCACGGCCCCTTTTTTTTGTTCGGCAACTTCAAACCAATCTCAAAATCATCATATGTCGTAGTTGTATGCACTTACTGAGCGTTTGCCAATGGGCCACGGGCGCCCAGGCCGGCGGCAGCGGCATACATGCGCTGGGAGGGGCCGTCTTCGACAATCAAACCGTCACGCATGCGGATGATGCGTTTGGCGTGCTCCGCAATGTCGTCTTCGTGGGTCACCATGATGATGGTTTTGCCGGCATCGTTCAGATTGCCCAGCATGGTCATGATTTCATGGCTTGTTTTTGTATCCAGATTACCCGTGGCTTCGTCGGCCAGAATAATGTACGGATCGTTGATCAAAGAGCGGGCGATGGCCACACGTTGCTGCTGTCCACCGGAGAGCTGCATCGGGCGGTGGTCGAGTCGATCGCCCAACCCCACCATGGACGCAAGCTGTTCGGTGAAAGCGTTTTGCTCATCAGAGATCTCGCCTGAACCTTGATAAGTCAGAGGGAGCTGGATATTTTCCAGCACCGTGTACTGCTGAATCAGGTTGTAGGACTGAAAGATGAAGCCAATGTAGCGGCTGCGGACGTCCGAAAGCTCGTCGTCAGACATGTTTGCCACATCGTTATCACCCATGAGGTAGATACCGCTTGATGGTCGATCCAGACAGCCCAGGAGGTTGAGCATGGTGGACTTGCCTGATCCGGAAGCGCCCATGATGGCCACGTATTCGCCTTGATAGAAGTCCACGGAGACTCCGCGCAAGGCGTGTACGATCACCGCTCCTGATTCTGGCCCTTGCCCCTTCTTGCCCATGATGTACGTTTTGCGTACATCGGTCAGGCTCACGATCGGGCGTTTGCCCTCCACCAAGGCTCTACTGCGGTAGAGCTCTGGTGGAACCTCAACGTTTGAATAATCGGCATTCGCCAGCAGCTCACTCATTGTGGGGGGCCTCCACCACCGGGACGTCCGCCACCACCGCCTGGCCCACCAAAACCGCCACCGCCGCCTCCACCAAATCCACCGCCTCCACCGCTGGCGAACTGCTTGATCATGGTTTCAACCTGAGTGATCTGAGCAGGTGTCGCACCTGCGGTCTTCAGGGTGGCGGCACGATCTTCAGCGGATCCTCGGAAGACTTTCATGCGGTCTTCAGCAGGAATTTTCTGGAACAAGGCTGTCAGGGCCGGATCAGATCCGAACATCCCACCTGCTCCGCCTCGTCCACCCTTGCCTTTGGCTTTCTCTTTACCTTCTGCCTTGCCCTTGGCGACATCGCCACCGGCTTCAGCTCCAGCAGATTTCTTGCCAGCAGCACCCCACGTCTTGCCCTTGCCCGAGGCTTTGCCGGGGCCGACAAGGTCGCGTTTTTCAACGTCCGAGAGCAGGTTCATCGGAGCCAGGGCCACTTCGTCGCCATCTGCAAGGCCTTTTTTGACCTCGATCAGCTGGTCGTTCGTGTCACCAAGCTCGACTTCCACGCGTTTCCAGTCCGCGGCTTTCTTCACATAAACGGCGTCTTTGCCGGAGACTTGAAGAATGGCTTGAACGGGCAGTGCGAGGACGTTTTCATACTCGTTGATCAGGATTTCGACCTGGGCTGTCATGCCTGGCCGGAGTGCTGTGTTCGGCTTGTCGATGGTCACCTGAGTGGTATAAACCTTGACGTCCGAGCTGAAGAAGCTGGCGGAGTCAGGCAGAGGGGCCACGGAGTCGACGGTTCCGTCGATGATTTCGCCGGGGAAGGCGTCGATCCGGATCCGGGCTTTAAGGCCTTTCTCCATGCGGTCGATCTGCGATTCGTGAACCTTGGTGTTCACCCGCATATTGTTGATGTCCGGCAGCCGGAAGATCGGCTGGCGTTCACGCACCTGGGCACCTTCTTCAATCTGGGGCTGGTTTGAGCCACCAAATCGGCCTGGATCGTTGGCATAGACCACCAGCCCGTCGTTCGGGGCAAGCAGCTTACATTTTTCGATCTGGGCGGTCAGCTTGCTCTCTTTTTCTTTTTCAAGATTGAGAGTGGCTTCTTTGGCCAGTTCGTCTGACTTCGCCTTCTCGATATTCGAGTTCAGGTCGGTCAGCATCTTGCGTTTGGTATATTCCTTGAGAACCGTGATCTTGGTCTCAGCCTGTTCTTTAGAGAACGTGGCTCGCTGAAGGTTGGCTTCTTCGGCCACCTTCGCGGTTGAGGAAAGATAGCCTTTGCGGAACATTTCCTGAGACCATGAGAGACGATCCTTGGCCCTGAGCATGTCCGTTTCGGCCAGAGCTTTTTCACCCTCAGCCTGACGGATATCCTGCATATAGGTACCCTGGATGTACTCATCCTTGGCAATTTCGGCCACTTCACGGGTCAGCTTGCTGTTGGCATAAGCTGCTTCGGATTGCTGGACCGTGATTTTCTGGTTGGTCAGGGTATCTTTCAGGCCGGCTGAGTCGAGCTCGCAAACCAGTTCGCCTTTGCGGACCCGGGTGCCTTCAGGGAGAATTTTGATGATCGTGGTCGAACCTTCGACTTCGCTCATCGCATCTTCGTTCTTCGAGCTTTCGAGATTCCCGCGTTCTTTGACGGTGATGGCCAGTGTGCCTTTGGCGACCTTGTAGGAGACGACCTGAATCGCCTCCTTACCCATCATGGCTTTGATATCCGGTGCGGCGACCACGCCAGAGCCGATCAGGGCTGCACTTGTGGCACTACCGAACAGAACCAGAGCAAGCAGTTTCTTACCGAAGCCCATCGGCTTGCGGCGGGGCCCCTTGTTACTGGAGAGGCTGTCCATTGGGGGCAGCGTCAGGGCCGGTTGTTTCATCGGGTCCATCGGTCCTGACGGAGTAGATGGATTTGGGAGAGAAAAGTTCATAGAAGGCCTCCCATTCGTCGTAGGGCATGATTCCGAGGTCTCGGAATAATTGTAGTCGAAGTCCAAGGAATGTCACGTAGTTGGTGACCAGTGAGTTGGCAGAGTTGTTGAGCGACCCTGTTGCCCCGTTCAAGTTGTTTACAGTCACAGCTGTATCGGCTGTACCACCAGGAGCAAAAAGCTGTTCCTGCGATTGATCACGTTGGCGGAAGTTCAAGATCAGTTGCTTCTTGCCAATTTCGTATTGCTGGAATACCAATTGTAACTGACGAACGTTCGAACGGATAGACTGTTTCAACTGATCTTCGGATTGCATCAGTGCACGTCTCTGACGCTGGTAGGTGATCAGAGAGGACCGAAAGTTGTTCCGCTCTGCCAGCCGGATCAGGGGAAGTTCAGCGTTGAGCACCAGCGAGAATTGCTTGGCGTTGCTCATAAAGCCCATCGGATTGGTCGTGTAGGGCGAGGTGAAAACCTGGTTGGTCACACCCATGTTGAAGACACCCTTGAGGGAATTGGCCTGCACCCGAATCTGACGCCAGGCGTCATAAAGCTGGGCCCGGGCATTCATCAGGTCAAGGCGGTTCTCAAGCCCAACCCGTGCCGCGGCTCCAAGCAATTCCTCCTCACTATCGAATTTTTCTTTGACGATCACATCCAGAACAGAGCGATCGTCAATCTTCACATCCAGCTCTTCGAGGTCAGGCAGTCGCCCGACAATCACGTCCAGTTCGGGAAGTTCCCGTTCCTTACGTACCGACCATTCGCGAAGTTCTCGAAGAAAATTTCTGTATGGTTGAATCAGCTCGATATCAGGAACAATCGGTGTGTCAGGGGGCAGCCCCATCTGCATCTTGAACAGGTCAAGCTGGGTTCGGTATGCAACCTGAGATTGCAGAAGCGATACCCGGGCACTCTGTAAAGCACTGTTCGTCTGGTCGACCTGCAATTGTGTCAAATTCGAGCCTTCACCACCCACCTGCTCTTCCTGAAGAGCCAGCACCGTCTCAAAGTTCGAAACCTGATTCCGGTTGTTTTCGATGACCATCAATGACTGAACCAGTGGCATGTATCCAACAATTGGATCCCCACCTACGCCTGTTGCCCCTGTGGTCCCGATGGCCAGGTTGGCTGCTCCGGAGGCCTGATTGCCAAGCATCATCCGGACGACAAAGTCCTGACGATATCTCGCAAAAGCCCGTACCTCATAGAGCATATTCCGTTCAGCCTGAGTCAGACCTTCCAGGGTCACGGCCCGGCCTCCACCCTTCAGGAACGGCTGAACAATCGAGATCGGAATCACCGATTGGACCGTTGGCTGAATCGGGTTCGAACCTGTCAGATTGAACACCGTCTGGCTCGCAAACGCGGTCACCACACTGGCACCTGACATGAACAGCTTGCCCACACCGGCCACCTGGCCCTGGCTCAGCACGCTGGCACCACCACCTGGGGCTTCCAGTGTTCGATACAGAAAGCTGTTGGCAAAGTTTGCCGGCGATCCACCGGCTCGTGTGGCCGTGGTTGGACTCAGACCTGCAAAGACTTGAGGCTCAAGATTAAACCTCTGCAAGGTCACGGAAAGTGCTGTGAGGTAAACATTTTCCAACCGGGTCTGATAGTCCCGGCTGTTCACCAGAGCCAAAGTCATGGCCTGGTCAGGTGTGATCAGATAGGGGCTGCTACCCCTTGGCAGACCTGCGGCCAGTTCCTGATCAAGCCCTTTGATTTTGGGATTGAGAATCTCCAAAAGTTTGTTTGTGGTATCGCCTGTATCGACGACACCGGCACTCGACGTGGCGGCATCAGCCGCAGTCGGCTTGGCTTCCAGTGGGTCAGGCAGTTTTGCTGACTCAGCCGGCTTGTCGTCTGTCGATGGCTTGGGAGCGGCTGGAGTTGTTGCCTGGGTTCGGATCAAAGTTGCGTCCACAGGGGGACGAACCGTGACCGGTTGGTCGAACGGCAGAGGAATTCCAGTCTTTTGGGAAGCGGCGAACTGGCTGACCATCGCACGTCTTTCCGGACTCACCGTGTCAAGCTTGACAGGTGAACCGCCCTTGAGTTGACTTGATCGCGGAATTCTGGTCGGATCGACTCCATCCGCAACGGTCGGAGTCGACAAAGCGAGAGACGAACCGGCATCCGGGTTAGCCGCCTTGGGCACTCGTTGACCGGATTGAGTGACCAGTGCCGGACTATGTCCCGGATGAAGGTTCACTTCTATAGGCGACATGGGTCCGGAATTTGGCCCTGAATTCCTTGCGGAATTTCCACCAGGGGCTGGCTGAAGCCTCGGCATCGGGATTTTGGGCGTATTACTGCCTGGAAAATCCTTGGTGCTGTTCGGCTCAACCGGTACTGATGGATTCGGACCGATCTCATTCGGTGTATTAGTGTTACGAGGATTTAGCCCCCGATAAGCGCGAATCTCATCACGAGTCTGGCTATCGGTCTGGGGATCATTTGGAACGCGTGGTTCAGGACGGGTATCCGGTACCCGTGGCGATTGCATGATCATCTCGCCTGAATCAGGCGCATCAGCTGAGGCCTTGTCCATCGACCAGCGATCAAGCATCTCTAAATAGCCGGTACCTTCAATCGGTGAAATCAACCGGGTGCGAGGTGCCTGGGGGACTGGCGATAGGGCCTCGGCGGCCACATCGTCAGGCGGTGCGGCGGGATGATCCGGATCAAATGGATCCGCAAACCGTGACATGGCGGGCGGTTCGATCGAGAACATATCGATCCGGTACCGCGGGTCACGGCTCTTTTCAAAGACGGCCTCGGTGGCGTCCTGATTGGCCCATTGACGGAAGAATTCGCGAGTACAGCCCGCCGACCCCAACGACGCGATCGAAAACGCGGCAAGTGGTACAGCACGGGCGATTCGTCGCCTTAACGATCGTTTGATCATGACCCTGAACCTCGATCCGCACCCGAGCCGGTTACTGGGGGACGGTATGGCTGAGGAGAGTATTCGGAAAAACACATGGACGTCGTAGAGCAGCTCGCAACCCGATGTCGACCAACCTGCCTTGAATGCTGTGAACACTCAAAACGCACCGTCATTGCGAGACGCTCCGTAACGCGATTGATGGTTGTATCGGTTAGACGGGTCGATCCGGTTGAATGAATTCTTCAAGGATCTTATTCACCCCAGATTTCCAAAAGCTCTACAGTTCGATTCAGACCTGTGTCGATTGAGAGATTAAATCGTTATTGGCAAGACGTAACGATTCAGTGCGCTTTCGATAAAGCAAACGGAATCAGGAAGTCGTGCCGATCATCAAAGTAGGATCTACCAGTGCGGTATTCCTGCCGCTGGGGAAAAATGACCAAATTCTGGTGATTACCCCATGGCACAGGAGAATGGAGTCTCCCGATGCGTAAGAATCAAGTTTCCGAGCAGATTCGTTCCACCAATCGCCGTAACATTCGTCCCATGGCCGAGGCTATGGAAACACGCGAATTGATGGCCATCGACTTGTTTTATTCAAGCACAGCCACAACGAATTATCCGGGCGTTCAAGTCTCGGAAACCGTCGGTGTAAACTCCAGCCTCGCAGACAGCGTGGCCTTGGTCGGCGATGTCAACGGCGATGGTTACCAGGACTTCCTCTTCGGCAACCCTGTCTCAAATTATGCCACATTAATTTTCGGCTCAAATCCAACCAATTATCTGACACTGACCAATGCTCAGCGAGCGACCACTGTTCAGCAACTCAGCTCCACATCAGGCACAGTCACGGGCATCAAATTTACCGCCCAGAATCAGGGCACTTCAGCCTTCGGTAGCGCAGTCGCCGCCGCCGGTGATGTGAACGGAGACGGCCTGGCCGACTTCTTGATCGGTGCCCCAAATGCTCTCGACAGCAGCAACACTCCCGGCACAAATGGGACAGGCAAAGCCTATCTCATTTTCGGTTCGTCGACGATGACCACTGCGCCTTCCACAGTGGATATGTCGCTGGCATCCGTGAATAACATTAGGGTTGTGACCCTCCAGAACTCCCTGCAAAACAGCCGTACTGGCTCGTCAGTGGCTTCCGCAGGGAATGTATTCCAAGAAACCAGGCCAGCCGTTACGATCGGAGCCAGAACAGCCACGCTTGGCAGTTTTGCCGCCAATGGAGCTGCTTATGTTGTTCCAAACTCTGTAATAAATAGCGGTGCAACGACCATAGACCTCTCTACGATTGGCCAAACCAACGGCCTTTCGGGGATCGTTCTGGTCGGGACCAATTCCAACGGCCAGACCGGTGGGAGCGTGGGTGTCACAGACTTTGACAACGATGGGATCAGCGATATCATCGTGGGTTCCTATGGCTCATCCTCGGCAAGTCTTGTCTATGGCTCATCAAGCCTCCTGACTAAGAATCTTGCCTTGAACACGACATCCACCACCAGAGGGATTCTGCTCAATCGGGTGGCAAGCACGAGTGCATCCACAACCATTCCTGGAATCAACTTCGCAGGGAGCTTTGACGAAACCGGATACTCCGTCAGCTTCGGTGGAGACTTCAATGGTGACACTTATTACGACCTTCTGATCGGTTCGCCCACTTACGGCGGATCGAACGGAATTCCGACTAATTCGGGCCGGGCAACCGTCTTCTATGGTACCAAGGGAGCCAGCAACAGGTTTGTTGGAAGCGTTTCGCTTGACAACATTCCAACCACGATCGGGGCCGCCCAATTTATCGGTGAAGCCACAAACTCTTACACCGGCAACTCAGTCTCAGCAACAGGTTATGTCAACACAGACAAATACTCTGAGATTTTGATCGGTGCGCCTGGCTATGGCAGCGATGTTGGCCGAGCTTACCTGATCCCTGGTAACCCAGGACTTTACGGCACCCTCAGCCTGCTCAATTCGGAAACCAATCCGTATATTGAAGCTGAAATCCTGACCACCACAGGCTCCAACGGCCGGAGGGTCGGAAACGGCGTGAGTGGCCTGTTTAGAGCTCAGACAGCTGGATCAAGAACGGTCGATGCCGACAATCTTGCTGATATCGTGATCGGTGGACCGGGCGGTAATCTTGGCGGAATTGGTTACCTTGTCGAAGGTGCCAGCATTCCCCTGGTAACTCCAATCAGCAACGTGATTATCACCAGCATCGGTGTGGATGCCCTGCCAAGCACTCCTCAACCGTTCCGGGTCAGTGCCACCACACCCGCCACCATGTCGATCTATGTGCTCTCCGTGGCCAACTCACCAGCTGGCGGATCGTTCGCACCACTGACCGACATTGTTGCCAGTTCCATTGTGGTCAATGGTGTGGCGTACAGCGGAGCAAGCGTGATTGCAACTTCCCCAGCCGACCTCAACGGCGACGGAATCCCTGATGCAATCGTTCAGATCACGCCTCGTTCCAACCTCAAGCTTGCAAACGGAGCAGGCACTCTGACCATCAGCGGCCTGACCACCAATAATAGTCGCTGGCAGGGTTCGGCTTCAATCTTCGTAGTCGGTGGATCCACCCCAACACCTGGCCCTAATCCAGTTGCCGGCGGAGTGGCTTACGCTCAGGATTACAACCAGAAGTACAACCCACCAGTCAACGGTGAAGCCTCTGTGCCAACGGCCCGGGCTCTCTCGAGACTCTTCTGGAAGCCACTTTCCTACAACGCCGCTTATGGTCAGTACCTGCCCAACAAGTACTTCCAAATGCGTCAGGGAATCGCCTTCGGCACAGCCAACCCTGCCAACGTTCAGGCTGTGATCAACAAACGCCGGAACCTCAACAATCACGTGAATCCGATCAACGGACACAAATCCGTGTTCATGAGAGGCCGGACTTACCCAGGCATGAAGCTGAAGTCCACCTCACCAACCATCCCACCACTGGGCTGATCCTGAGGCTGAATAAAGGTTGAATTTCAACGACAGCGTGGTCTTCTCAAATCGGGAAGATCACGCTGTTTTTTTGATTTATGAACTGGCCCGCAGCGAAATGCGCCTTACGACAAATCAAAACCTCCAACTGACAGAACGGAAAATGTCGGCTGGTCATCGAAATTGCCTTCCCAGGCTCTTAAACGTCGCCTGATATCTTCAGCGATCCGCTTCAAAACACCCGGCTGATCCAGCTCCGCCGGCTCGATCATCAAAATTCGCCCTGATGGCTCGATCAAAACGTGCCGAACCCGCGATGCTGAACCCCACGTAGCCCAGGTCCGTTTCGTGGCCAGTCCCACCTCATAGGGAATCAATGCCGGCGCGGGTACCTCGCCTTTCCATTCTTCAGCCTGGAGCTTATCAGCCACAATCAAAACCCGTCTCCAGCGATCCAGATCCGCCATGCCGGTCCAGACCTTCTCCACCTGCTCCATCTCCTGTTCAAGCCTTAGTTTTTCAGCCATATCAGCCGGAGCAATCACCATCCACACAAACCATCCCCGGGGCGTCATGCCCACCAATGGCTCGCCCGTCTCTGCATCCACACACCAGAGGCCTGGCGATGGCTGACCCACCTCCACCATTTTCTCGTCCTTGTGATCGACCAATTTCTCAGGCCAAAAACTCCAGATCGAAATCATCACAGCCAGCCCAAGCATCACAATCGACGGCCAATCCCAGACCATCCCTCGGCTGGTCATTTCCGACCCTTCAATATGTTCTGGCTGAACTAGCCCCTGATTTGTTTCGCTCATCTTCGTTATCATAACGAATATCCAGAACCAGCGCGACGCACCATTCCAAAAACTGCTGAATTTTCAACCCTCCAAAAAAAAGAGGCCGCATCAACCATGACATCCGCCAATCGCCGCCACTTTCTCGCCGCTTGTGTGGCTCCAGCCCTGGCCCAATTCGCGCCTGTTTCTGCTCAGGAAACTGCCGCGAAACCTCTGCCCATCGATCAACTCAAAAAACTTGCAGATTCTCATAAAGGCAAAGTCGCCATCAGCCTGAAGCACCTGACCACCGGTGAAAACTGGTCCCTGAACGCCGACACGCCGATGCCCACCGCCAGCCTGATCAAGTTTCCAGTCATGATCGAAGCGTATCGCCAGGCAAACGAGAAAAAAGTTTCGCTGGATCAGATGATCACCCTCAAAAAAGAGGACAAAGTTCCAGGCGCTGGAATTCTGACTTACGACTTCACACCAGGCTCCACACTCGCCCTTCGTGACGCGATTCGCCTGATGATCAAATTCTCTGACAACACCGCCACAAATTTGGTCGTCGATGTGATCGGCCTCGACTCGACCGCCAAAACCATGATCGCCATGGGCTATCCCAACACCCAGCTTCATTCCAAGGTTTACAAGCGAGAAACCTCGATCGCCTTGGAACGCTCCAAGCAATTCGGACTCGGCTCCACCACTGCCAGTGAAATGATCCGCCTGCTTGAGGCCTTGAAGGCTGGAAAACTGGTCAGCCCTGAAGCATCCAAAGAGATGATTGCACATATGCTGACCTGCGACGATAACGAGAAATTCCCCAAGTTTCTGCCCTATGGAACCAAAATCGCATTTAAAACCGGCAGTGTCGATGCCTCACGCACCGCCGCTGGAATCATTGAAACCGCTTCAGGGCCAGTCGCCCTGTGTGTTCTGACCACCGACAACGAAGATAAAAGCTGGATCCCTGATAATGCAGGCAATCTGGTGTGCGCCCACGCCGCCAAAATTGTATTTGATCACTACAACATCAAACCCAAAAAGTCCTGAATTTCAAATGGGCCCCATCAAGCCAGAATTAGCGTTGCCTGCATTTCAGGAACTCTCTCAAATGGGAGTTCCTGCATGGGCCACGGCCATCAAAACCTGCCTCGATAAAACCGCTGCCGACCCCGCTAGTCGATATGCCCAAATGGCGACCGTTGATCGTCTTGGCAAGCCACACCTGCGGACTCTTGTCATTCGAGGCTGCCTCGGCGAACTGACAATCGCTTCCACCAGCCCAAATGCAATCGACTTCTGGATGGTCACCGATCAACGAAGCGCGAAAGTCCAGGAGTTATTATCTCAGCCTGAAGTGGAAATTGGCTGGTATTTTGCAGAGCCTCGCGAGCAATTTCGCCTGACAGGCCTGATCACCATCGACACGACCAGTGACAGCCCAACGCGGCACAAAGCCTGGAGATCTCTCTCAACTCAGGCCAAAGTCGGTTTCTACTGGCCAAAACCGCTCGAAAAACGCGACCCTTTCAACGAAAAATCATTTCAGGTCAGTCAGGGCGAAATGGAATCGGCCAACCCACCTGATTCATTCGTCGTTCTGGCTCTTCACGTGACCAAAGTGGATCACCTGATACTCAGAGGCGATCCCCAGAACCGCTATATCCACAATTTCCATCCCGTTCATGGTTGGAATCAAATGGAAGTCAATCCATAAAAAATCAAAAATGACCACGAACCGCCATCATTTCGGCTTGGCGGGTGGCGTTGCCAGAATGGTCAGCCAAACATGATCAAGCCCCATTTTCGATCCCTTGATTCCGTTGAATCGCACCGGGATCGACTTCCCATCCGAACCTGTGGCCACGATTTGAACAGGGCCTGACCATTCACCAATCGCTTTGATTTGATCGGCTGTTAATGTCATTGGAACTGTGATGGTATTCTGTCCAGCCGCAGGATTCCCGCGTCGTCGCCGCCCTCCGCCTTTTTTAGAGGCATCCGTGGGTACAGCAGCCGTCGGCTCGGTCGGCTTCGCTTCCGGAAAACCCTTCGGAAGACCTTTGACCTGAATTTTAACTGGCGATTCCAAATCAGCCCTTTTATCATAATTTACGGCTATTTCCGACTTCTCACCAGCCTTGATAACAAGGTTGGTCAACGCCACACTCATTTCCGGGCTCAAACCCTCGCGAGTGACTTCCATCCCATAAAAATAGCGAAGCCCGCCCCGTCGATGCAGATCCGTGATTTCCACGGAATAATTGCCATCCGCTGCCACAGCCCACGCCTGGTCTACGTCGCGACTGTTATCCGTCGAGTCGTCCTGCTCCAGCACGATCTGCCCTTTTTCGTCGCGGATCGTCAATACTGGATCCAGCAGAGATTCCCATGACTTTGAGAAAACGCGAAACAGAATATTCTCGCCCTTCTTCGCCACGATGGAAAACCGCTTGCGGTCGCCTGGCTTAGAAATCGTTCCGCCCACCATGACAGGAGTCGTCAATTTCAAATCCGCATTTAACGCATCTGCATCCAGTATTGGAAACTGTGATTGAGGCACGATCTGAGGCTCTCCACCTTCGATCGTCAATAGCCCCAAAGCAGAAGATGATGAAAAGTTTGCAATTCCAATCTTTACCGGCTCATTTAAATTAAACCCTTTGGGAGAAAGGATCTGATCAGGCTTTTGAAATGCAAATGTCGAGAGGTGATCGACAGCAGGCCCATTTGATAATGTCAGTCGATAAATATGGGACGAACCACCCGAGAAACTGATCGTCGAATTTGGCTCGGATGGAAATGCAAAGACACGCACCACCACGTCCATCGCTTCCCGCGCTGTCCAGGTCAGTTCCGGATCCACTCCCCGCGAATCGTCGTTGTGGGCCAGTACAAATCCTTTTAAATCGACGATCTGAAGAGTGGAATCCATCGGCGATCCAAGCGTCCTGTTCGCTTCCAATCGAGCCAGTAATGTGGAACCCTTTGGAATGTGGACCCTAAATCCATCCACATCGCCACTCTTTCCCAGCCGCCCGTGAACCTGTGCAGAACTACCTTTCAAATACAAATTCACCTGAGTTGCTTCGGCGGTTGCATTATTCGGTTCGTCTTCTACATAATTCGGTAAATCATCCACCCATAAGCCGATTGGATTGGTTGCACCTTCTTTATTGTGAAGCCGGATCGCATGCCAGCCAAGCCTGCATTTAGGCTTGGCTGAAACCTGAAAAATGCCTGGCTTGCCAGTGGATGTCAGTTCCAGCTGTGCATCGTCCACCCAGATCTTCGGATCCGTCCCAACATCACCCTCAGCCGCAACCATCACCGGAGCTACGCCCCGAGTGATTGCCGATGGATAAAAATGGGTGGTCTTAGGCGCAGCCGCAGACAAGGCCACTCCAATCAGGAACGTTGCAGCAGATATCATTGCAATTTCAACCCATCAACTCTTTAATCGGGGTCGGGTCGCTCACAAGGTGCGTTGGGCGACCTTGAGGAGTATAGAGAATGTGGTTCGGATCCACACCCAACTTGGTATAAATCGTCGATGCAAAATTCTCGGGTGAAAGGACCCGCTCCACAGCTGAATAGCCTCTAGGATCGGTCGCACCCACCACCTGCCCGCCCGGCGTCCCACAGCCTGCAAACATGACCGACATCGCACTCGACCAGTGGTCGCGGCCACCATCCTTATTGATCTGCGGAGTCCGACCAAACTCGCCAAGAACCAGAACCAGAGTCGTGTCCAGCAAACCCCTCTCATCAAGATCCTGAATCAAGGTGGCCACCGTCTGATCAAAACCCGGAAGTCGCTTTTTCAAGGCTGGAAACAGATTCGTGTGGTGATCCCAACCACCTTCGTTCAAAGTGATGAACGGAACGCCCGCCTCCACCAGACGGCGGGCCAGCAAGGCTCTCTGCCCCAACGGATTGCGTCCGTAACGGTCTCGCACCCGATCGCTCTCCCGGCTGATATCAAATGCAGCCTGAGCGGAGGCACTCGTGACAAGATCATACCCCTGCTGCACATACGAATCCTGAGAAACCACTGGATCACCAGCGGCCGGATCATTGAACCGGGCCATAGTGTCCAGATCGGCCCGCAAGGAACGACGACTGCTGAACCGGCCTTCGCTCAGGCCTGTTGGCAAGGCCACGTCGCGAACGCGAAAATTCTGCCTGCTCGGATCGTCACCCACAACAAAAGGGGCATATTTCGCACCCAGAAAATTCGGCCCGCCCGAGCGGCTCATGGACGGCATCGAGAAATAGCCCGGCAGTGCACCAAGCTCTTCCTTCCGCATGTAAGAGACGGTGGAACCAAGACTTGGGTGAAAGCTCACAAACGCCCCACAGCCCACGGGAATCCGGGTCGGGGCACCGGTCATCATATAGTGGTTGCCGGCTCCGTGGTTACCTTGATTGTGGCAGATGGAGCGGACGATGGCCAGCTTGTTGGCAATCGAGGCCAGTTTCGGCAGTTCCTGACTGTAATGGATGCCGGGAACGCTGGTCTGAATCGGGTTGAATTCCCCTCGGATCTCTTTGGGTGCGTTCGGCTTGGGGTCGAATGTCTCGTAGTGGGTCGGGCCTCCATCGAGCCAGATCAGGATGCACGAAGTGGGCTGGGCAGCCATCACCCTCGGCTTGGCGATACTGGTGGGAATGGCCTTGGCTGATTCCGACGCAAGTCCTCTTAGTCGAAGAAGGTCCGCAAATCCCAATCCGGTGGCGGCAGAAAGACCGAGTTTGAGGCAATCACGGCGTCCGATGCGTTCGCAATTATAGTGAATGGACATGAGACTCGATTCCTCCGGAAGGTCAAAAGTGGGACGGGAGTTCCAGAATGTTTAATTCTTGAAGACGAATTCCGCTGTGTTCAGAAGTGCCCAGAGCAGATCCTCGACGGCGATCCTGCGTGGCTTGGTACCAGCTTTGCGAGTTTCGGGATCCGCAAACAGTTTCAGTGCAACCGCCTGCTCTGCAACACTTGGCTTGCGTGTAAAGCAAGTCAGGTAAAGCTCTTCAATGATCTTTTCAGGCGTAAAATCAGACTTTGCCAAAGTGGCCACAGCCCCTTGATCGCTCTGAATTTTATCCTGAAGGTTCGGAGCGTTCATCAGGTGAAGGGCTTGCGTGACCGTGCCTTCACCGAGTCGCTCGCATGGTGGATCCTGATTCGGGTCAGGCCGACCAAATGTATCGAGAAAAACGTTCGGAGTCCGGAACGTCCACAAAGCCGCAGCCCTCGTCCCCGGCGCTGCTCCGTTAAAATCCTCGGGCACGCCTGTGATATCGCAAACCGCATCAAGCAGGGTCTCCGCCCTCAGACGGGTACGGTAATGACGCGAGAAAAGCCGTGTATCACCGATATTTCGAGGCTCAGGCTGGCTCGATAGACCATAGACATAGCTCGTCATGATCCGCCTCATCAAATGCTTCAAGTTGTGACCTGATGCACGGAAGTCTTTGGCCAGCCAGATCATCAGTTCGGGATTCGAAGCTGGATTGGTTGCCCGGATGTCGTCCACCGGCTCGACAATCCCCCGGCCCATCAAGTCGGCCCAGACCCGATTGGCAATCACTTGCCCAAAATAAGGATTTTCAGGAGCCGTCACCCACTTGGCCAGCGATTCTCGCAAATCCCTGTCTGAATTTGGCTTAGGAGCAGTGGACGATGGATTGACCGTCGATGCATTGGCCCATTGGAACAGAGGCTTGGCCTCGACAGTCACTCCCGTTCGCGGATGCTCCACACGACCTGACTTCCCAGGAAAGACCACTTCCTCGCTCCCTGAAATTGGTGGAGAAAGCCCTGTCCCCTTGCGGCCGATCTTTGCAAAGTGAGCTGCCAGGCCAAAGAAATCTTCCTGAGACCAGACCTCAAACGGGTGGTGATGGCACTTCGCACAGTCCAGACGGATCCCCAAAAACAGCTGGCTCACCACCGGAGTGATCTCTTCCGGCTCGCGACGATCCCGGAAAAAAGTCGCCGGAGAGACGTCAAAGGTCGAGCCAGATGCAGTCAAAATGTCGTTCACAAACGCATCATAAGGCCGGTTCTGGCGAAACTGCTCGCGAATCCAGGCATCGAGGTTAATAACAGCTTTAATCCCAACTCTGTAAGGATTTGGACGCAGCAAGTCAATCCACTTCATGGCCCAGTGGTCGGCATACTCCGGCCGGTCCAGCAAGGCGTCCACCAGATTTTCGCGTTTTTCGGTACAGGTGTCCGCCAAAAACTGGCGTGCTTCCTCGGCGGTTGGCAATCGGCCAATCACATCCAGATAAGCTCGGCGCATGAATGTCGAGTCGTCGGCTGGGCCTGAAACCGTGATCCCAAGCTTTTGCAGACGCCCATAAACCAGCTCGTCCACCTCGTTATAACGCGGTAGTTTGCGATAATATTCGTCCGTAACCTTGCCTGGTAGTGGGATGGTGACTTCGCACGATGCGAAAATATTCTCAAATCGTGCCGAAACCGCCACTTCGCTCGGCAATGGTCCAGCCGTAGCCAGCCCATCGGAATCGACTCCGACGATCACCGAATCGCTCGATGAAAATGCCGCCAGATGCGTCACATCTTTGACGGATTTGTCGCTGTATGTCGCCAGAACTCGTAACTGACTTGAAGCCTTGGGCTTAAGTGTCAATTGACGAGGCTCGATCGCGACTGAAACCGGCTTCGGAGCATCCCCCGCCGCATGAGGCAAACCGGCACGTATCCAGCTCAGAATTGTCGCATAATATGGGCTTGAAGGGTCGAGTCGCTTGCCACCACCGTGAGGCAGAGCAGCGGTAGCCTTCATCAGCAAAAGGCTGTTCTCAGGAGATGCCAGAAAGACGCGACGGCCACGATTTTCGGTTGCCACGGCGTTGTAATCAAAATCCGTATCGAATCCGAACAGAGAAAGCTGGAACCCGTTCTGGCCACGCTGCTTGCCATGGCATGGGCCACTGTTGCAACCAAGCCGGGTCAGGATCGGCTGAACGTCGGTCTCAAAAGTGGACTCGACAGGCTTGCTGACGCCCGTCACCTGAACATCGTAAACCTTGACCAGCGAACCGTTTTTAACTGTGACTTGTGTCTTCCCATCCGTCAGACCAACCACTCCACCGCGGTCGTCAATGCGAACTATGGCAGAATTTGTGACCAAAAACTGGGCCTTGCGAGTCGCATCCAAATCATAGGTCCGGCCCGAATCGTTATCGACAACCTTCTCTGACAAAAGAAGTTGAGACCGATCTGTCGGGCTTTTGATCAGAATCGAACCTGTTGCCGCACTTAACGAAAGTTTAGACAGGCCCAGGTGGCTCAAGGCCATGAAAAACATCAAAACAAGAGTGATCGAACGCGGCAGGAACAACATGGGAAGGAGTTTTCCAGGCATGCGAAAGGAGTTCGCGGCTAGGCTGGCTGGAGACGGTCTGCGGGAGACCTTTAAGTGGGATCGACTGAAAGACCTATGTCTATTCATTCATAGTTGTTGATCATACTAACAGTTACCAACTCAATCGGCAAGATTCCAATCACCGGAATGATTGAATTTAAGTTTATATCGCCAAATGAACCAACTTAATCAACGCAGGCCTCACATTCCGTATGGTATAAAGGGCGACCGTGTGGGCCGCCCTTTTTTCGTTTGATCACCAAATCATTCCAGCCTAATATCAGGGCAACACAACCACTTTCACACGCTGTTCGAGCAGAAAAGTGATCAGGTTGGTCAGGTCCTGAGGGCTCAAAGCGTCGGCCCAGTTGGCTGGCATGGGCGAGAGCGGATTCACGGTTTGTTCCGCCACCTCGCCCTTCGGCACCCGCACATCGCGGCCTTGGGCATCTGCCAGAACCAGCACGGCACCTTCGTCACGCAGCAGCAGGCCGGTCAGAACCTGCCCCTCTTTCGTGGCAATGGTGGTCGATCGGAACGCTTGATCCACGTTGCGGTTAGGGTCGAGAATATCTTCCACCAGACGCTCCACACCACGCACCCCTACTCCGTCAAGTTGTGGACCAACTCTGGCCCCCTTGCCGCCAATCTGGTGACACGTGGCACAGTTTTTGGTGTAGACAGACTCGCCGGCAACCACGTCGCCCTTGTGCGACTGAATGAAGTCGCGGCGCTGGGCGATCAGCTTCGTAATCCGGTCGTCGCCTGCTGGAATGCCCTTCAAGGCGGCTTCCATACGAGAGTCGCGCTGACGCAGTTCTGTCTGCTTCAACTTGGCTTCCACTGGCCGAATTTGCAGGAGTCGAGCCGAGGCTTTACCCGCTTCAACCGCTGCAAGTAGTGCCTCTGCTCCGGCAGGACGCTGCACCAGTGCCACAGCTATCGCCTGTTGCAATCGGGCTGGTGCTGTGGCAATTTTATCGACCAGAATCTTATCGGTTTCCGGCTGCCCCATCCTGCCCAGAATGGCAGCCGATTGGTCGCGCATTTCGGCGATCTGGCCTGCATCGCTCAAGATTTCTGACAAAATCCCGCGTGCCTTGGGCCGATCCAGCTTGGCAACCGATTCCAACGCCGCCACACGGACATTCTCTGACCGATTCTTGTTCATACCCACTTCCGCAATCGGGCCCGCCAGATCGGTCAAACCCATCGACGCCGCAAGGTCAGTGGCGGTTGTTATTTCGGCGCCGATCAGAGTTTTGTCGGATTTCAATAGCCCTCGAACCAACTGGGCCGTCCAATCTCTCTGAGACTTGAGCGGAGGCTTCCCAGTCGATTGACGACCCTGTGAAATCGACTTCGCCAGCATGATCTGCTGGTCGGTCTGATTCAAACCAGTCGCCCAGGCTACGAGCTGATCCAGATCCAAATCGGTCCCAAATCGAGCCACAAATTGAGCGAATTCCTCGGATCGAGGCAGGTTTGGCCGACCTTTGGTCAGGTAATTGGCCACAAAAGCAGACGCTTCCGGCGTTCCCGCCCCAAGGGCACAGTCTGCCAGAGCGTCGTATTGCGGCACTGTCCAGGACTTTTTCGCAACCTCGCCCAAGATCGACGGCTTGCTCAAATGGTCGCGAATCGACATCCGAATCACATGGATCTGGTGCGTATCCTCTGCCGGAGAATCGGCCAGAGCCACCAGCAATGGGTCAATGTGTTCGTATTTCGGACTTTGGGCCAAGGCCTCGGCTGCCGTCCGGCGAACCATTCCATCGGTATCCTTCAGGCCACCAAAAATCAGAGGCTGCCAGGCTTCATAAGCATCAGGCTTATCGCCCAAAATTCGCATGGCATGCGTCCTAACCGTAGCATCGGGATCCTGAGCCAAACCCGCCAGTTGCAGGGACGACAGTTTGCCCATCCGATGCAAAACCCACATCGCATGACGTTTGGCCACTTCATCGCCAATCGGCTTGGCCACGATCGCCGACATTGGAGCGACCGCTTCAGCCCCACCACGTGCCACAAGTTGGTTCGTGGCCTTCACTCGAATCACCATATTTGGATTTGCCAAGGCTTTGATCAGCTCCGTGACAGGCGCTTTGGTCCAGTCGGTGGTGGCTGTTTTCGTGTCGATCGGCTCAGATTTGTCACCCTTGTAGACAATCCGCCAGATCCGGCCCCGTTCGCGGTCACGCCCAGGGTGCTGGAGAGAGACTTCATAGTGCCCAATGATCCGGTTGTAAAAGTCGGCCACATAAAGGGCTCCGTCGGGCCCGAACTTCAGGTCGACTGGTCGGAACCAAGGATCTTTGGAGACCAGAAAGTCCGGCAGTTCAACAGCTTGAAACGTTCCACCAGTACGGACAAAACGGTCATGGTTGATGCGATTTGTCACCACGTTGCCGACCCAGGCACGGCCCCTGTATTCGGCTGGAAACTGGCTGCCCATGTCGAGTGCGACACCGGCGATGCCTGTCGAGTAGTGGTCGTGGCGAATCATATCAGGCCCGAAGCCCATGCCGTCGTGAGGCTTACCGAAGCTCGGATAGAAAGCGCCTTTGAGAAGCTGGTACAGGGGCTTAGAGTGACAATCGGATGTAAACAGATTGCCCCACTCATCCTGAGCGATTCCAAACGGGTTCACCTGACCATTGGTATGGCGTTCGACATGCGACCCGTCGGCCCTCATGCGATAGGTGTTCCCAGAGCTCAGGCTGATGGTGGATCCATCGGCGGCCTTGATGGTGGAATCGTTGTTAAAGCCATGGCAGGCATAGATCCAGCCGTCATAGCCCCAGGTAAATGCGTTGGTCATTCCGTGCGTGTCGCGCTGACCGATTTGCTCGTAGACCTTCTCCTTTTTATCGGCTTTGCCATCGCCATCGGTATCGGTCAGCCGCCAGACGTTGGGGATGGAGTGGACCAGAGCTTCGCGAGGCGAGAGTGGGAGGAGGCCGATCGGGATGTTCAGACCTTCCGCAAAAACCTCTCGTTTACGGGCACGACCATCGGGCCCAAAGTCGCTGAAGATCAGAACTTGATCGCGCCCAGTTTTGCCTTCAGGGGCAGGGAACGGATACTCCAGGCTGGAGGTGACCCAGAGTCGGCCGAGGTCGTCAAACGCCAGATTCATCGGCTTATGAACGTCCGGCTCAGCCACCACAAGTTGGGCTTCAAAGCCTGGAGGCAAGGTAAACGAAGCCTTTTCCAGAGCAGGTGTTTGAGCTTCGGAGGGTGCGACCAGATCAATTCGGCCAGGGTTATTGGCTGGATCGTTCTGGGCGATGCTGAGTTGGGAACAGGTGGCCCAGGCAGCCACGGCCAAGCCGGCGAAAAGCGAGAGGGTACGTTTCATGGGAGGGGCCACATTTTTTATGAGGTGGTTGGAAGCGGCCTTAACAACTTGTAATTGAACGACTTGCAATGTCTTGTCCAATCGCAGTCACAGGCATGTTCTGGGCGATATAAACTTATTGTATCCAATTTGGCGGATCAGGAATAGTCGCATAAAATTTGAAACAGAATATTCCCTTCGCTCACAATTAGGGATATAGTGATACAGACACCCATCCATAAAAACAGGCTGACAAACCAAATACTGCGTGAGGTCGCTCACGTTCACTGACCGATGAGCTGGTATCAATCCTTCGAATATTGTCTCAACGAAAGGCCTTTTGTGATGCGCAGCATTTTCAACTATCTTTACAAGCAACGAAAGATTCGCTCCATTCATTCGCTTCGTTCGGTTCAACTTTCAGTTCAGAGCTTAGAAGAAAGAGCGGTTCCAGCCACATTCATTGTGACATCCAACGGTGATAATGGGGCTGGAACATTTCGTGAAGCACTAAGCTTATCCAATGGTTCGCCTGGAGCGGATATCATTCGATTCAATATTGGGACAGGTCAGCAGTCGATTGCCCTGGCTTCAGCTTTACCCGATGTTTCTGATGCCGTGACTATCGACGCCACAACGCAGCCTGGCTATTCGGGTAGCCCTATCATTGAGCTTAACGGAGCGAATGCAGGTGGTTCGGCAACCGGTCTAAAGGTGACCAGCGGACTGGTCGCAATCAAAGGCCTCATTATAAACCGTTTCAGCAACCAAGGCATTTGGCTTTATGGGGGCGGTAGCAACACCATAAAAAACTGCTGGATTGGTCTAAACTCGTCAGGCAGTGCAGCGGCGGCCAACAGTAGCGACGGAATTTTTATTGATAAATCGTCGGGCAATACGGTGGGTGGGCCTTTGGAGAGCGACCGAAACTTGATTTCAGGAAATTCCGGAAATGGAATTCACTTCCTGTTTAATGGCCAGGCCAATAATAATTTGATGCAAAATAATTATATTGGAACGGATGTAACTGGTAAATATGCAGTTGGAAATAGCGGCAACGGGATCGATTTTTTCGGCCCTGCCACATACAACACCATGATCAACAACATTATTTCTGGTAATAGTGGGCATGGAATCACATTTTTCGGTGGCGATGCCAGTGATAATCTGATCACTTCAAATCATATTGGAGTAGATGTAACAGGGACCAGGGGCATTCCAAACAACAGAAATGGCGTGGATATATGGGGGCCTCCACGAATCACGGTGACAAATAATGTCATTGCCTCCAACAAAGGCTCGGGCGTTGTGATTAATTCGGAAAGTATTGTGGTTCAAGGTAATTTTATTGGAACGGACAGAACACGCACATACAATTTGGGGAATCTCGATTATGGAGTGGTGATTGGAGGGCTCTCAAACCCCAAAGACACTCGGATTGGAGGCCCGAATCCGAGCGATGGCAACGTGATTGCAAATAACGGGGCTTCTGCAAACAGACCCGGAGTAAGCGTAACATCGGGTGCGAAAGGAGTTCTGATTTTCAACAATTCGATTTATGATAATTACAGCCTTGGGATCGACTTGAACGGCGATGGCAAACCAAATATCAATGACCTGGACGACCCAGACACCGGTGGCAATAATCTGCTCAACTTTCCGGTAATCACAAATGCCATTGGCGGCACAGGTAAAGTGAATCTCGTCGGTACGTATAATGGGCTGCCTTCAACCATTCTGACTTTGCAATTTTTCACTTCCACAGCCAGCGATTCCTCTGGGTATGGCGAAGGGCGGGATATTCTCGGTACAAAACAGATTACCACCGACTCGTCCGGCAATTACAATTTCAATTTCTCTTTCAGTTCCAGCATAGTGGCTATTGGCTCGAAGATTTCAGCCACTGCCTCGGTTTCAGGGAATGGAATTGGTTCAGGTTACACTTCGGAATTCAGCCAGACAGCGACTGTCACTGCCGCTCCATCGGCTGACCTCGCAATCACGGCCTCCACCTCCAGCGGAGCTATGATTGGCAGTAATTACAACTACAGTTTTCGTGTCGTCAATAATGGTCCCAATACGGTCAGCCTGGCAAGTGTGGATGTGCCACTGCCTTCCGGAATTTCTTATGTCTCCAGCTCTGCTCAGGCTTCTGTCAGTGGCAACAATATTGTCACCCTTGAGATCGGCAATCTGGCTTCAGGCGCAAGTACTGATCTTTCCATGACGGTTCTCCCATCCATTTTCGGGCCAATTGCAACCACAGCGACGGTTGGTGGGCTCAACACTGACAACAATCCATCCAATAATTCCGTTTTAACAACCGTTCCGGTGAAGGACAAGCCCGGCTCATTTCAGTTCGATTTTTCAAGCCTTCAAGTGGGTGAGTGGGAATCCGTTGCCACAATTCATGTCAATCGTGTGGGAGGCTCTGGCGGAGCTGCATCCGTGAATTACGCGGTCAGCGGAAAAAGTGCCACAACTGGCACTGATTTTATTTCCTCTGCAAATGGAGTTTTAAATTTCGCTGATGCCCAGTCCAGCGCAACATTTACCATCACAATCGCGAATGATTTGCTCCATGAAGGCAATGAATCCCTCAGCCTTGCACTACTTAACCCCACAGGCTCAGCCACTTTGGGCAGCCCTGCGATAGCAACTTTGTCGATTATTGATGACGATGCAGTGCCATCCTTCTCCATCAACGACATTACCCAGCCGGAAGGCACCGGGGCCAATCAATCTGTCACTTTCACAGTCACCATGTCCGCCCCCAGCGGGTTGGCTGCCTCAGTGAATTACGCCACATTGACCGGGACGGCCACCTCTCCAGCCGATTTCACAGGTTCTGCCGGAATCCTTGTTTTTACGCCTGGAGAAACGTCAAGGACAATCACCATTCCGATCACAGGCGACAGTCAGCAAGAGAACGACGAGTTGTTTTATGTCGATCTCTCCAGCCCAACGGAATCTTCGATCTCTGATTCAAGAGGAATTGCAACCCTTCTCAATGATGATGCAGCACCTTCCATCAGCGTTGCTGACTCAAGTATCACCGAAGGTACCGGCAGCGTGGTTCAGATGAATTTCACCGTCATTCTCTCGGTTGCAAGCGGCCTGCCAGTGAAGGTCAATTATGCCACGTTATTGGGGTCGGCCGTCTCTCCAGTCGATTTCTCGAATACGTCGGGCCAGCTTTCATTCCTGGCTGGTGAAACTCAGAAAACCGTGAAAGTTACAATTCAGGGCGACTCTATTTTTGAAGTTGATGAACAGTTTTTTTTCAATCTGAACACTCCTGTCAACTCCACGATCGAGCGAGGTTCGGCTGTCGGCACCATTTTTGACAATGACCCCATGCCAAGCCTTTCTATCGAAAATTTAAGCCTGACAGAGCCTGATAGCGGCTCGTTGTCAAATGCAACTTTTCTAATCAAACTCTCATCCGCAAGCGGCTCTCCGGTGACTGTTCAAGTCGATACCGCAGATATCACGGCCAAGGCTGGGATCGACTACTCCGCCACAAGCCAGATCCTGACATTCGCACCGGGAGCCACCTCCAAAACTTTCGTTGTACCCGTCATCGGCGACCGGCTTTTTGAGCAGACTGAAAACTTTGCAGTCAATCTCAGCAACGCTACAGGAGCTTCCGTTTCAAGTAATTTCGGAGTTGGTGCGATTCTTGACAACGACCCTCAGATTTTCCTGAGCGTGTCAGATGCAACCGTTATCGAAGGCGATTCGGGAACTTCCGACGCCATTTTCCAAGTCACTCTTTCAGCCCCCTGTGAAGCGGCCGTAACCGTGAATTACGCCACAGCCGACCACACCGCAACCTCCGGAACTGATTATTCAGCCACTTCCGGCATGCTCACCATCCCTGCCGGTCAAACCACTGGTGTGATCCGCGTTCCTGTCCTGGGCGACCATCAAGCTGAGCCTTATGAGAAATTCTTTTTCTTAAATCTCTCAAGCCCAGCCTATGCCAGTCTCACGAAAACCTCTGCCACTGCTACCATTCGCGACCAAGATTCGCCCGGCACTTTTGCATTTGATCAAGCCAGTTACAGCGTCAATGAAAATGCAGGTTCAAAAACTGTCGTCCTGACCGTCGTTCGCACCAATGGAGGAACCGGTGCTGTCATCATCCCCTATACCGTTCTTTCAGTCACAGCAACAGCGGGCCAGGACTTTCAGAGTACATCCGGAACCGTGAACTTTGCAGACGGTCAGATTTCCTCCACAATTTCCGTTGCAATCATCAACGATTCACTTGTGGAAACTCCTGAAACTTTTTCAGTTACTTTGGGCACCCCTTCCATATCGGCTGCAAGCCTTGGGGCAATCAAAACCACGACAGTCACGATTATCAGTGAAGATACTGCTCCACCGCCGCCTCGAATCAATTCGATCTCGACCGTCATCAGTAAAGGCTCGATGACTGGAATCAATATCACATTTTCAACCGCCCTTGATCCAAATACCATCAAGAATCTGGCGTCATATGTGCTTTCCGCAGCTGGCAAAGACAAAAAGTTCGGAACCAAAGATGACACAAAATACAGAATCACCAAAGTGGCTTATAACGCAACCTCACGCACGCTGACCCTGACCCACTCTGCCATCAGGCTGACGGCCGACTTGCAACTGACGATTATCGGGACCGGCTCAACAGCCTTGAAAGATACCATTGGCCAGGCCCTGGACGGTGATAAAAATGCCACGCCCGGCGGAAATGCAATGGTGATGATCAGCAAAACGGGAAGAGCCACCTTCTGAGGTGCGATTCAGGCCACCCTTCCTGCAATCATTCCATTTCGAAAATTCAAAGGATTATGAATTGATGCTTCAATCAACCTACCCAACACAATTTAAAGCCAAACGCTGGATATTTTATGTCGAAACGTTTTTCACTGGTTCATTCGGCATCTTCAGCCTGATCATGGGTCCGCTTTTCCTGTTCGGGATGAAAGATGCGAAAGGAGAAACGGCAAAGGATGCTGGATTCTATTTGACAATCATGAGTGTACCCTTTCTGATGATATTTTCAATCAAACTCTATCGACTGATGGCCACTCGTGAACCCATTCTTAACATCTGTCAGGAAGGTGTTGTGAAAAAATGTGTCGCTTTGTCATCACTTGACAATATCCCGATGATCCCCAAATTACTGACCCCAAAACTAATTCAGGTTTTTTGGCTGGCCTTGTCAGGTCAAGGGTTTCGGTCTACTCGGGTATGCATCCCTTGGGAATCACTTCAAAGTGCTTCGGTATCAGGTCTGCCGATGGCACGAATATTAACCCTGGACACCTCGATTTCATTCCACAATCCTGGCTATTTGCCACGAAATGCCATCACAGTCCAGAAACTTTCCATTTATCAGGTCGAATTAAAATCGCCGCTTGAGGAAGTATCGAAATCAATCAATTACTGGGCGTCCAGAAATACAAACGATCGTAAAGAATTACCAAGCTGGTTTTGATTTAAAATCGATCATAAACCGTTCAGAAACCCTTATCCCCGGCGTGGGCCAAACAAAATCATCAACGTCCCGCTGATGGCCAGAATCATCCCGATCAAATCCCACCTGTCAGGCCAGGATTTTTCAACCGTCATGGCCCAGAGAATCGACATGGCGATATAAATACCTCCATAAGCTGCATAAGCCCGACCGGCGAAGGGTGAATCGACTCGCGCCAGAATCGATGCAAAACAAATCAGAGAAATGCAACCCACCGCCAATAGCCAAACATTCTTCTGATTTTTCTGAACCACCCAGAAACAATAGCAGCCGGAGATTTCGGCCAAAGCCGCCAGTGCGAAAAACGCCAGACTTTTCATGGGATCGGCTCGATTCCTGTGACTTGCAGAGAACTCAAATGAAAATCGGGTATCGATCGCTTCCACGAAAGATACCCGTTTTTTTAGTTTTTCACTGATCCGTCAAGCGTTTCAGGATTTTTTCGCAGCCAGAACAGCTCTCGCAGCAGAAGCCACGTTTGCAGCAGTCAGGCCATAGGCTTCAATCAAGGCTTCAGGGGAGCCGCTTTCGCCGAACTGGTCGCCCAGATTGACGTATCGGATCGGCACAGGCTTGATCTCAGCCACGTTCATGGCCACCACCGAGCCAAGTCCACCGTGGGCCAAATGCTCTTCAGCCACAACGATGGCGCCGGTTTCTTCAGCAGCCGCCTTAAGGGCGTCGCGGTCGATCGGCTTGACCGTGTGCATGTCAAGCACGCGTACTGAAATGCCTTCGGCAGCAAGGGCTTCGGCAGCGTCGAGAGCTGGCCCGACCATCAAGCCATTGGCGATGATGGTTAGATCTGTGCCTTCATGAAGGGTGTTGGCTTTGCCAAGCTCGAACTTGATCGTTTCGTCGGAGTAAACCTTCGGAACGTCGGGCCGACCGACACGCAGATAAACCGGGCCCTCGTGGGCCATCATGGCGGCAGTGGCAGCACGGGCGGATGCTTCGTCGGCTGGCACCACGACCACGAATCCGGGCAGTGAGCAGGCCAAACCCACATCTTCGATACCCATCTGGCTGGCACCATCTTCGCCGATGGAAATGCCGGCATGACTGCCGACAACTTTCACATTCAGCTTGGGATAGGCCACGCTCATACGGAGCTGGTCGTAAGCATTGCAGATGATGAACGCGGCAAAGCTCGAAACCAGAGAGATGTGGCCAGCGGCGGCAAGGCCAGCAGCGACACCAACCTGATTCGACTCAGCGATACCCACGTTGAAGAACCGGTCTGGATACTTCAGGCCGAACCATTCGGTGCGTGTGGAGTTGCCGACGTCGGCGTCGACGACCACAAGGCTACCGTAGGATTCGCCCAGACTTTCCAAGGCACGGCCGAAAGCGTCGCGAGTGGCTTTGCCCAACGGGCGCGACGATTTGACTGAAGAGCTGGCACCTGCCATTTGACTAATACCTCTATCGTTTATTCGGAATATATTCGCTGGAATTTGTTGTCAGACGACCTTTTTTCCAAAGATCAGGCCACACCGGCCTCGACTTCGGCAATCGCTTCGTCAAGATACTTGGCAGGCATTGGTTTGCCGTGGAAGTTTTCGTCTTTGAGCTTGGCCATCAGATTCAGCATGCCGTAACCCTTCTTGGTGAGGGATACGACGCAGTTCGGTCGGCCTTTATTCGAGCGGGCCCGGTTCAGGGCATCGAGAACTTCCTGCTGATCGTTGCCGTTGATCACCTGAGTGGACCAGCCAAACGAAGCAAATTTGCCGTCGATCGGATCCATGTTCAGAACATCAAACGACGAACCTGTCTGTTGGAATCCGTTTCGGTCCACGATACAGGTCAGGTTATCCAGACCATATTTGCCAGCGCTGGCAGCGGCTTCCCAGATCTGACCCTGGCCGAGTTCGCCATCACCGGTCATAACATAGGTTTGGGAGCCATTTTTGGCCAGACGTGCGGCAAGGGCATAGCCCACACCCATCGAAAGACCTTGGCCCAATGAGCCTGTTGAGGCTTCAATGCCGCCCAGGCGAAGCATGTTCGGGTGGCCTTCGAGGCGGCTCCCGAGCTTGCGCAGGGTCATCAGTTCTTCGTGAGGGAAAAGCCCCTTGTGCGCCAGTGCAGCATAAAGCACAGGTGCGGCGTGACCTTTGGAGAGGATGAACCGGTCGCGGTTCGGGTCTTTTGGATTTTTGGCGTCGAAGTTGAGAAAACCACCGAAGTAAAGGGCCGTCACCACTTCGACAGCTGACATGGAGCTGGAGGGGTGGCCGGAACCGGCTTCGGTCGTCATCCGCAGGATATCCTTGCGGAGCTCTTTGGCAATGGCGTGTAGTTGATCAATCGGTACGGACACGACAGTCAATTCTCCCTGATTCTTACGAGACACGTTTCGGACGACCGACGGCCGCTTTACATCGAAATTGCCAACACACCATAACCCGTTCGCAACCTATCGGCAAGTGATCAGGGGTGTCCAATTCCAAAATAATGCCGTCCTTATCCAGCTTTTTGCAGATTCCAGCCTTTTTACAGCCTTCATCCACTGACTTCATGAAAAAGTGAATCCAGATCCGACTCGCAACTCGGCCGATCCATCGACGGGCCACGAGTCGGATCTGGGTCAAAACCGCCCTCCGTGGCGGCTCGGTTACGCTTCCAATTCAAAAATAGGGGCGGCTCACCATCCTTGGCGATGTCCAGCAAAGCCTTTCGCCATCGCCCCCGGTACTATCCTGACCACAAAATCCGTGTGGTCAGTTTTTCGTGCTGGCAGGGCGATTTGGGCCCCCTGCACCGCCACCCATCGGCCTTAAAGCTGTAAGGTCGAATGGCTTACCCTTCATGGCGGTAAAATCCTGCTTCTGCTTCTCATTTAGGACAGCGATCATCTTGGCTTCCTGAGCCTCGCGAGATTCCCGCATGGACTTGGCAAAGTCTCCACCAGGGGCTCCTCCAGCTGCCGGGGCAGCTCCACCACCACCCTGCTGAAAACGGGCCGTCATGGCCTGGCGTGCATCGTTATCCATCTTTTCGAGTTCTTCTCGCTGAGCTCTTGAAAGCCCCAGCTTCATCGAAACATCCTGCACCCTTAAAGCCCCTACACCAAGAGCTTGAATCTGAATTTCGCCCAGACGCTTGTTTTGATTCGGCTCCAGCAGGAGGTCGAGCTTTGTGCGAAAGCCCCGCTCTGTTTCCTGAGCCACCCGCGTACCGGCCTGAGCCATTTCGCGAAACTTGGCGAAACGCTCTTCAGGAGGCAGGTCCTGCAAGGCCATCGGGTCAAAACCCATTTTGGCCAGCCGTTTTTGAATCTCGCCCTGATACTCGTCGCCGAGCTTTTTGGCGTCTTTGACTTGATCTCCAGAAAGCCCCAGCTCTTTCTGGACAGCTCCCACTTGAAGCAGAGCTGGCTGGGCTGTGGACGAACCACGCATGCCCATACCTCCGCCTTGCTGGCCATTTGCAGGCGAACTGAAAATCGAACTTACGACCATTGTGCTAATCGCTAAAATTTGACCGAGGCGATTCTTACTCATAATGCTCATCATGTTAACGGGGCTCGTGAGTCAAGTGTTGGTGAGAAATGCGACAGTCGCTCTAAACCTCAAGGCTGCGAAAAGTCGTTCGTCCTTGAACCATCGCTTCAGGTGTATTTCCACACCAAGGCCTAAAGCGACACAATCCATGCACCGTCGTTTGATTGGGTTCCGCGACATCCTGGCGGAAAGATTTCTGGCTGCTGGAACCAGTCGCTCTGTTTCAGGACGAAACCGTACGACTCAATTCTTCGAGATGGCCTAAGTTAGAATGATCCAGAGCGATTGTCCAGAGGCTGCCAACAGCCTCTCCAGCACACCATCCCGCCTGAATTTCGCTTATTAACAAAGCGTTTCGCATCATTCCAGCGCCCCTGCCTGCACTTACGCAACCCCACTTTTTGTGCAGTCGGGACAGAATGCTTAATTAAGCATTCGGGATTGCACCTATGCAAAGCCGCTAAAAAACAGGCTTTAAAGCCTGAATCAAGTTGATTCAACGCCCTGTCGGCAAAACCGCCCCTACTCATTCGGGGGGACGGCTGCCGTGTTCATATTTGTTCATCTAAAAGGGCCGGCATCCGGTTGCTGCGGGTCATAACCTGATAATAATGACTGGAGGGCTCGCAGATCATGTAAACCGTGTCGCGTCCCTGCTCGTCTACCACCAGGAGACCGTGCATGCCCTGGCGAACCCTGTACCAGATCCCTTTTTCAAGCCCTAAAGCGGCAGGGATGCGCACCAGGCCGGGCGTCGAGCCGCCCCATCCGCCTTGTTCGACCGTCGACTTCCATGTCCAGCCCGTGCGCGGAAGGCATCGCGAACGTCCCCGAGCATTGCCCCACCAGACCAGATCGAGTCCTCCGTCTTTCCAGACAGGCAAAACCGGCTGGCGGTCGTCGTACATAAACCGCACCTCAGGCTCACCTCCACGCTCATAAATTCGCCTGGCAATTTCCGGATGCCCCTGCATGACTACCGGCAGATCACTTAAAGCCAACGCAACACCCACACTCATCGCACACCAACCTTTCCCTGCAAAACCAGTGACCAACTACACCCGTCAGAAGCAGATCTTGCCTCGCACATCACAAATGTCATAGTTATTGGCTCCATCGGTATAGATATCGGTCAGGGGGAGGGTGGCCCCACTGCGCACGGCGAATCGGCCGATGCGCTGATTGATTTTGGTTTTGACCTGAGCCAGAGCATCGGCACGCGGGCTTGAAGGCTCAAAAAGGCTGATCTGAGCCGAGTGGCTATCGGCCAGATCCTCAGCAATCAGGTGCATCCGGCTGGCCAGGTGGCCTCTCCTCCATGCCTGACGAAGGCACGGCCTGAGCGACTCAAGCAGGAGGTCAAACCGATCCGTGGGCACGGCCAGTCGCGCATGGCCCTCGCCCGACTCGCCGTCCCGATAGCCCACCCAAAGGGTCAGCTTGCCGGGCATCACTTTGTGGTAGTGCAGCTCTTCGATCAAACGTTCCAGGTTGCGCACCAGCCAGGCATGAAGCCGATGTGGATCGTCGGTGGATTCACCCAAGCTCCCGCCCCTTGAAAGTGCTTTGTGACGCGGCCTTTCCGAATGAATCGCGCCTGAGGGCTCGCCATTGAGCTCCCACCAGAGGGCTTCACCGGTGGAGGTCAAAAGCTTGCGCACCAAGGCCCGATCGGCCCGGGCAAGGTCCAGGCAACTGGCAATACCCCAGGGCAGAAGCCGATTGGCACGACGCTTGGCCACGCCCGAAATCTCAGTCACAGGCAAGGCGGCCAGAAGGCTTTCTTCATCATCCTTGGTCAGAACAGCTTTGGCCCCGAACGGCTTGGCGGAGTCGGAAATCAGCTTGGCCAGGGTGCGGGACCGGGCAATGCCCACGGTCACGGGCACGTCAAGCTCTGCGAGAATGGTGTCCCGCATGGACGTGGCAAGATCTTGAAAGCTCTGTCCTGGACGGGGTTCCGCGACGAAAAAGAATTCGTCGATCGAGTAATATTCGACATGCCCTGAAAGCCTTCGCATGACCTCGAGCATGGATTTGGAGAGTGCTTCATACCAATGGAAATCGCGTTTGATATAGATCCCCTCAGGGCACTTCTGCACCGCCTCCCAGATCGGCTCGCCCGTCTTCACACCGGCGGCTTTCATCTCGTAGCTTTTGGCGATCACACAGGCCCCCTGATTACCCAGCACGCCGACGGCTTTGCCCTTCAGAAACGGGTCGCGCACCCGCTCTGCTGAGACGTAAAAGCAATCGGCATCAAGATGGCCCACGGCCCGAGGTCTAGTGTACATGCGATCCAGTATAGTGTACGCTTGAACCATGTCAATATCTGTTCAGTATCTGATGATCGGATGTTCAGAACAAAAACGTGAAAATCAGAGTCTTTTTTTTGAGCAGGGAACAGGTCAATCGAGTATGGCATCGTTGATGGAATACAGTGGTCCTTGATTGCCGAACAAAATCGGATGTGACTCGTTGCTGATGTCGCGAAAACATGATAGGGTGAGTTCCAGGAGTTCTAAACGCCTGCCACAAGGTGATAAGTCATGATTCGTTTACAGGTCAATGATTTCTTGTGTATAAGGACGGCTGATTTTACGGTCGGTAAATATAATGTACTGATTGGCCCTCAGGCGAGTGGCAAGAGTGTGATTTCAAAGCTTCTCTATTTTTTTGTTGAAACCGTTTTTGACATGCATGAGCAGATTATCGAAAATCGGTCGATGGAGGATTATAAAGAGCACATCCGGAGCAAGCTATCTGCCTGGTTCCCGGTCTCAGCCTGGGGGCGACAAGAAATTCAACCTTTTGTTTGAAATGGGTGACATCAGCATAAAAAATCACCCGCAATTCACGCAAGGATCAGATCAACGACAATCTCCGCATCACCCCCTCAGTCGCGTTAAAAAGCCACTTCATGGAAGTGCACGATCTGGTCAAGAAAATGCGTAAGGATGCGCAGATCGGCAAACAGACGACCTATCAGTTTTACGAACTTGATCGCCAGATAAAAAGTCTGGCTCTGGATCTTCTGCAGCAATCGACAAAAGACGATTTCCTCCAGTTTCAAACATTTATTCCTGCTGGAAGGTCGTTCTTTACGAATCTGGGGAGAACGATCATGGCGTTCGACCAGGGAAGCATGTTCGACCCGATTACATTACAGTTTGGCCGGCTGTACATTGCAATGCAGGATGCGTCACGGGCGAACCGGGTTTTAAATTCCAGCGCACGGCAGGAATTTGATTTCAATGATATTATTGGTGGTGCGATGGTCTGGGAAAATGACAAGCCATTCATCAAAGCCCATGATGGCCGTTTGATCCCGTTTTCCGCACTCTCCTCGGGCCAGCAGGAGTTATTGCCGCTCATCGCCGCCCTTCAAAGCCTATCGACGAGGCAATCACGAGGGCAATCACCGCGCCCGTATCTGATTTATATTGAGGAGCCTGAGGCTCACTTATTTCCGTCGGCTCAGTCCGAGGTGATTGAGGGGCTGGTTTCCATGATTGGCTCTCAGGCGCGTCTGCGTCGTCTGGTTTTAACGACTCACAGCCCTTACGTTCTCTCAAAAATGAATAACCTGGCGAAAGCAGGATTACTGGAACGCAACCTCCCGGAAAAGCTGGGTGGGCGGCTCGACCGGATCGTGAAAAAGAAGTACAGGATACAGCCAGGCACGCTCAATGCCTATGCGATCATTGACGGTGAACTGAAGAATATCGTGGATGAAGATGGCTTGATCGACGGTGAATATCTCGACGGAATTTCCAATAAGATTGGTTCGGAATTCTCAAAGTTAATTGATCTGGAGATTGATGCGCATGATACCGGAGAAGTGTGTTAGCGAGACGGATGATTCGAGGATCAGCCTGAACGACAAGCAGAGTGTTTCGGCGATTTACAAAACCAACCGGGGCTAGCCAAGACCGGCTAGATAAGAGGCGATAGCTACGGTTTCTTGGGTCGAATCTAGCCGCCGGGCAATAGCCCACGGTTCGCCAAAGAGAATTAACCGGGGCTAGCGCCAAGACCGGCTAGATAAGAGGCGATAGACCACGGTTTCTTGGTTCAAATCTAGCCGCTGGGCGCTAGCCCCCGGTTCGCGCAAGAGAATTAACCGGGTTAATCACGCTGAGAAGTCCCCCGCCATGTCAGGGGATGTTGCCTGCACCACATCTTGTCTATTTTAAGTAAAAAAAACTAGGTCGGCAAAGCCGACTGGATTAGTCGTTGCTCCAGCTCCGCGAGGTATCGAGTTGGCGATTTTCGGAACCGGTATCTTTCCGCACGGCGTTCACGTCGTAATTCCAACTGATCGTGCAAAATTCTCAATTTTTCTCGGTCTGCCTGACATAAATCAGCTGCCTGGTAGATCCGCGTGCGATTTGCCGCCCTAGCGATCAGGCGGACGGAACCACGGAGCACAAGGCCGGGCGAAGCCGCTTTTCGGCCTGTCGCGCGTCGTTCATGATGGCGATGGCTGCCGAAGAACTGTTCAAGCGCATTGTTCGTGCGTGGAAGATCAGGCACGTTGTAACAGTGAAAAAGGCCAGGCCAGTAACTTCGCGTGACTTTCAGGAAGTGATCGACCGCCGATGACAAGCGGCCCGCCTTTTCCCGATCCCGCTTCATGACACCCAGTAATCCAGCGATGCGGCGACGAACCCCATCACCGGACAAGTCGCCCTTGTTCGACAAGATCCGGGCCAGTCGATGCACCCAGTCGTAGGCCTGACGGATCGCGGGCCACTGGTCGGCGGTTTTCGCCAAGGCTTTGTCCAGGATCGCCTTCAGTCGCTGGAGCGGTTTCGGGAGCCCCTTTTTTTGGCGACCCGGTCGAGACTCGCCGAAATCATCGTCAATCGCTCATGCAGCTTCAAGCCCGGTGCATCCAGAGGCGCTCGGCCGTCGTCGGTGATCACACTCCGCACGGCACTGCAATATTGCAACGTCACTTCCGACTCAGAGTCGGCTGGATCTTCCACGCTGCGTTCGATCGGTCGTATTCCACGCACATCCTTCTTCAATTGCTTCTTGGCGTGGCGATCAGCCTCGTAAATCGGCTTGGCCGCCTCACGCAGGTAATGAAACTGGCAGAGCTGATGCGGAACCTCGGGCAATGCTGTCGCAACGGCATTGCGGATCGAACACTGGCCATCAGAGATCACGCCGACGATCGGAACCTTCAACTGGTCGCGGACAACGGCCATCAATTCGGCCAGGTCCTGGGCACGGCTTGAGAGCAGGCTGCGGGCCAAAAGAACCTCGCCCGAGACGCAGTCCCGCAAGACCCAGAGCACTTCGTGGCCGACATCGGGCTGCATGCCGTCAATCGCCAGAATGACGCGGCCCTGCGTCTCCAGAAGTCGATTCAGACGGTTCCCGTCGGCCAGCGTGACGGCCAGTAACTCGTCGTAACGATCAAGCAGATTCGTCACGGACCGCTCGGAGATTTCAACGCCTCGCATGGTCAGATGACGGTGGATCTCCGGAACGCTTCGATGCTCGGCATATCGGAGTGCACCGACCTGAGCAATAACGTCCAGGCCGAATTCCTGATGTGGCAGTGCGTAACGACCCTCCGCTTCGGGCCGGTACGGCACGTGATAACGGCTGCATTCCGGATTCGGACAACGGCGGATCTTGAGCGTCAAATGCAGCAGTCCCTCGAGGCTCACAACCTTCCGGTCATTGTCATAATCAGCCCACATGCGGCGTTGGCACTGGGGGCAATCAACGCATAAGGTCTGAAGTACTTTCGATTGATCCGCGGCCGAACGCCCTTTCGTCCTTGCCATTGGCTTGCACCTCCATGAGAATTCCCAAAGCATAAGGAATTACGAGACCTGGTCCAGCCCGTTTTGCCAGTCCTGAAAAAAAAGCCACCCTGAGATCAGGATGGCT